>OGHF01001612.1_pt1 | contig 13065 bp, 8 predicted proteins | sample 1571481 | NCBI WGS metagenome assembly OGHF01 (sample SAMEA2581952, study PRJEB24529) | metagenome | biome: Human gut stool | place: China | collected 2011
CGCGGGTGCGGAAGGTGAAGTTGCCCGGGGTGATCTCGTTGCGGAAGGCCTTGCCTACCTGGCACACACCGAAGGGCAGCTTGCGGCGGGTGGTGCGCTGGATGTTGGCAAAGTTGACAAAGATGCCCTGTGCGGTCTCGGGACGCAGATAGCAGGTGGAGGAGCTATCCTCAGTCACGCCGATGGCAGTCTTGAACATCAGGTTGAACTTGCGGATGGGGGTAAAATCGTGCTTGCCGCACACGGGGCAGACGATATCCTCGTGCTCTGCGATGAAAGCGTCCATCTCGTCAAAGCTCATGGCGTCCACGTTCACCTCGGGGTGCTCCTCACCGATCAGCTTGTCGGCGCGGTGGCGTGCCTTGCAGGCGCGGCAGTCCAGCAGGGGGTCCGAGAAGCTGGACACATGGCCGGTGGTCACCCAGGTCTGCGGGTTCATGATGATGGCAGCATCCAAACCCACATTATAGGGGCTTTCCTGCACAAACTTTTTCAGCCATGCCTTTTTGACGTTGTTCTTGAACTCCACGCCAAGGGGGCCGTAGTCCCAGCTGTTGGCCAGACCGCCGTAGATCTCGGAACCGGGGAACACATAACCACGGTTCTTGCAAAGATTGACGATCATGTCAAGGGTCTTTTCGCTCTGTTCCATTGTAGTACATCCTTTCCGTCCGCGGCTGGTTTGCCGTGTCGTATCGTGTTGTGTGCCGGCGGCTTTCCCACCGCCGGGCGTGCTTGCGGCTTGCGCAAGCACAGTATATTTACTGTACCATGTTTTGCCCCGCTTGTAAAGCCCGGCAAACAGTCCAGCTGCGCTCTGTCAGGTATTTTACCAGCAGGCGGTACAGGGCATCCGGGTCGATGGGCTTTGACAGATGCTCGTTCATACCGGCCTGAAGCGCTTTCAGGCGGTCCTCCGCAAAGGCGTTTGCCGTCATGGCAAAAATGGGGATGGTCTTTGCGTCCGGGCGGTCCATGGCGCGGATGGCGCGGGTGGCCTCGTGGCCGTCCCGCACCGGCATCATCACGTCCATCAGGATGGCGTCAAAGCCGCCCACCGGCGAAGCTGCAAAGGCCTCCACCGCCTGCTGTCCGTCGGCGGCTTTGGTCACCTTTATGCCCACATCGCTCAGCAAAAATTCCATGATCTCCATGTTCAGGGCGTTGTCCTCGGCCAGCAGCAGCCGCCGCCCACGCAGCACGGTAAGGTCTGTCTGCTGCCGCTCCGGCTCTGCGGCCTCGGTATGATCAATGGCAAAGGGCAGGGTGATGGTGTAGGTGGTGCCCACGCCCTGCTTGCTTTCCACCCCGATAGTGCCGCCAATCTTATCCACAAGGCTTTTGGTGATGGACATGCCAAGGCCGGTACCGCCGTACACCGAGCGTGCCCCGGCGTTCTCCTGCGTGAAGGGCTCGAACATCCGCTGCTGGAATTCCTCGCTCATGCCGATGCCGGTATCCGCGCAGACAAAGCAGATCTGTACCTTGTCCCCGGTGCTGCTCAGCTCAAAGCAGTCCAGCATCACGCGCCCCTTCTCCCGGTTATACTTGATGGCGTTGCTGAGCACATTCATCAGCAGCCGCTTGACGTGCAGCGGGCTGCCCACCAGCCGGGGATGCGGCAGCCTGCCGTATTCCCGGTGCAGCACAATACCGCGCTCTTCCGCCTGTTTTTCCAGCACGTCCGTGATCTCGTGTATCAGCTCGGGCAGATCAAAGGGCACATTTTCCAGCACCACCTCGCCGGACTCCAGCTTGCCCATGTCCAGCACCTCGTTCACCAGCTCCAGCAGCAGGGTGGAGGCCTCCCAGATCTTTTTGCGGCAATCGGCCTGCCGTGCCATATCCTCCGGGCAGCGGTCGCCGATCTCCACCATACCCCGGATGCCGTTGATGGGGGTGCGGATATCGTGGCTCATGCGCTGCAAAAACTCGGTCTTGGCAAGGTTTGCGCTCTCTGCCTTCAGTGCAGCCGCCTTGAGGGACTCCTGGTACTCCTGCTCCCGGCGCAGCTGCTGCTCCCGGTAGCGCCGGGCGGTCTTGCCGCGCAGCAATTGCAGAAGGAACAGCACGACCATGTAAGCAAAGGCCGCCATGCTCACATTGCGCATGGTAGAGACATACACCTCCTGCTCCGGGCGGTAGACATAGATATAAAAGCTGCGTCCCTGCCCCACAATGCCGTAGGCGTACTGCTGCCCGGTGGTGCTGTGCACATGGATCATGCCGCCGTCTGTGCTGCGCGCTTTTAAGGCAGAAAGGGTGGGGTTTTCGTCCACGGTGGTATCCAGCAGAGAGATGTCGTTGCTGGCCACGATGCGGTCGCCCCGGGTCACCACGATGATGCCGTCCACAGCGGGGTTATAGCCCTGTACGCAGTTCTGGTAGGACAAACTGTAATTGCGCACATATTCTGCCGTGGTGCGGTAGTACACCACGAGCACCCCGTCCCCATCTTTCCGGGCGCAGGCTGCGGTATCTACATAGGAGCTATCCTCCTTTTCCGTCCGCCCGGCGTAGATCTGCTGGGGGTGGTCGGCCACCTTCAGCACGATAGAACCGGCCAGTTCCTTTTCCATCTGTTCCCGGACCTGCGGGTCAGCCACCCGGCCATCCTGTGAGGCACCGCACAAAATTTTGCCCTCTGCCGAAAGCACAAGGATACCGCTGAGGGTATAGTCCTGCAAATATTCTTCCATGGCGGCATCGTCCAGCACCCGCCCGAGGTTATCCTTCTGATCCCGGGCGATCTCACTGCACAGGTGCTGGACGTTTTCCATCATCCGCATCAGGCTTTTGGTCTCGGAGGCAAGGTTCAGGTTGTCGTAGCCAGTGCACTGCTCCTTAACATAGCTGATGGTATCCTCAAACTGCTTTTCTGCATTTTGCAGATCACTGTACGTCGAAAAGATCAGCACGCCGCTCAGTATCAGCAGCCCCGCAAGTGCACAGATCAGCATGTACTGCTTCCGGTTGATGACCGGTGCTCCTTTTTCCATTCCGTCACGCATGGGTGCGATCCTCCAGTCCATCCAGATAGTGCCCGGGGTCGTCCAGATAGCGGCTCACGATCTGCCGGACGGTGCCGTCTGCCAGCATCTCCTGAAACACCTCCGTCAGCTGCTGCGGCAGGTCATCGCCGCGCTCTTTGGCAAAGGCAACGCCCAGCCGCGCCGTCATCAGCGGCTCGTCCAGAATGCGGTACTCCACACTGTAATCCTTCATGAACTGCCGGATGGCGCTTTCGTGGGCGGCCAAGGCATCCGCATAACCCTTGATCAGGGTGGTATAGAGCAGATCCCGGTTCTGCAGAGAATACAGCCTGCGCAGCCGGGGCAGTCCGTTCTGCTCTGCGTTCAAAAACAGCTCCTCCGGCTTTGTGGTGGACTGCACCGCCACCACCTTACCGGCCAGATCCTGCAGAGTGCGAATGTCGCTATCGGAGCGCACTGCCACCACCTGACGGCTGTACAGATAAGGCCCTGCCCATTGGTATTCTTCCTCGCGGCCATCCATGGAAAAGCTGCCCCAGATGCAGTCGATGGTGTCGTTTTCCACCAGTTCCTTCTTCTTTTCCCAGTCGATGGTCACAAATTTCACCCGGTAGCCCAGCCGCCCGAACGCCTCAGTGGCCAGTTCCACGTCAATGCCGGTGGGCGCGCCGTCTGTGCCCATATAGTTGAAGGGTGGGTAGTTATCGCTGCCCACCACGATGACCGGCATCGCTGCCGTATAGCTGTCGGCTTTTCCGGGATGCAGGCAGCTGCAAAGCAGCACCGCACACGTTGCCAGTGCCAGCAGGCAGGCCGCCAGCCGCAGTCCTCTTCTGTATTTTTCCATGGTTCTTCCATCCTGTGTTTTTTGCTGTATTTTGCAGCAGATCGCTCCATGTTATCAGTATAATAAAAACTGTTCCAAAAGAAAAGTCAAAAATCACTTTTCCGGCAGTTTTTACGCTTTTCTGTAAAAAGAGCTCCCGGAGCGTCCATAAACGTTCCGGGAGCCAAAATAACACTTTTTACTTATGGTACCTCATGCCTGCATTGATGGTGCAGGCGCGGTAGATCTGCTCGGTGAGCACCAACCGTGCCAGCTGATGGGGCATGGTGATGCGCCCCATGCTGAACTTGAGGGCAGCGGCCTTTTTCACCTCGTCGGACAGGCCGTGGGACGAGCCGATGACAAAGGCCACATCCCCTGCCCCGCTTCCGGCGCGCTGCGCCAGAAACTGTGCCAGCTCGTCAGAAGAGATCTGCTTGCCCTCGATGCACATGGCTACAATAGCAGCCCCCTTGCGCACATTGGAAAGGATGGCTTTTCCCTCCTTATCCAGCGCCTTTTTCACCACGGCGTCCGAGGCGTTTTTCTCCTCGATCTTTTCCTCCGGCAGCTCAAGGATGCGGAAGGCGGCAAAGGCCGCCAGACGCTTCTGGTACTCTGCCACGCCCTCGGCGAAATATTTGGCGTTCAGCTTACCCACACAGATCAGGTCGATATTTTGCATGACTGCTTCCTCTTTTCAGGATAAACGATTTAAAATTGTCTCCGCTTCGCTCTAACAATAACAGCGGAAAATTTTTTATAATTTGTAACTCCGAAACGACTGCGGTCGTTTCGGAGTTACTTTTTCACGGGAGGGGACTTTTCGGAAAGGCGGCGGGGAGTTTCCTGAGCAAATTCCGGCGAAGTGGGGCCCCGGTGCGCAGCACTGGGGCGGAACAGGGGGTTCCGGACTCATTTGCGAAGGAAAGCTCTCCGCCGCCTGCCATCACAGCAGGCTCATCTGCTCGCCCTCGTCCTCGGCGCGGATCAGCGCACCGGTGGCGGGCAGGCTGCGCACGCGGTAGCGGTGGGGGTTCGCCAGCTCCAAGCTATCCGCCGGCACCACCGAGGCAATGGTCTGGTTCTTTTTCAGGGTGACCACCGCCACGCCCTGACTATCACGGGTGGTCTTGGCGGCAATTTGCGCCGTGCCCACCAGCAGCATCCGGCTGGCACTGGTGCGGATGGCAAGCTCGGTCTCCTCCGGCAGGTAAAGCATCATGGCAAGCGGCTCCTTATCGCTGTACGCCTTCAGCAGCTTGCGGCGGTTCTGCTTGGTGGCGTAGGAGCTGAGGGGGATCTTCGCACATTTGCCGCTGGCAAAGAAGAACAGCATAAAGCCGCTGTAATCGCCGGTAATGACCATGCTCAGCACGTTTTCGCCCTCGTCCATGCCCAGCCGTCCCGGAATGAAGATGCCCATCTGGGCCACCTTGCCGTCCTCCAGCTCTGCCAGACGTACCTTGTACACCTGCTGCTTGTCGGTGAAGAATAGTGCCTCCACGTTGTTGCGGGTCTCCAGCTGCTGGACGATCTCGTCGCCTTCCTTCAGCTTGTGGGCACCGGCGGTGCGCAGGCTCTGGGGCGGGATCTTTTTAAAGTAGCCCTCCCGGGTAAAGAACACAGTCACCGGGTAGTCCGGCACAGCTTCTTCCTCGGCGGCAGCATCCTCTTCCGGCAGGTCGTACAGGATTTCGCTGCAACGGGGCTTGCCGTATTTCTTTGCTACATCGTTCAGTTCGTTGATGATGATGCGGCGGATGCGGGCGGGCTTTGCCAGCACATCGTTCAGGTCGGCAATGTCCTTTTCCAGCTGCTCGATCTCGCCGGTGCGCTTGAGGATGTATTCCCGGTTCAGGTGTCTCAGCTTGATCTCTGCCACATAGTCGGCCTGCACCTCGTCAATGCCAAAGCCGATCATCAGGTTGGGCACCACCTCGGTCTCCTCCTCGGTGGTGCGGATGATACGGATCGCCTTGTCGATATCCAGCAGGATGGCAGCAAGACCCTGCAACAGGTGCAGCCGCTTTTCCTTGCCGTGCAGGTCGTAGTAGGTGCGGCGGCGCACGCACTCAACGCGGAACGCCGTCCACTCCTTTAAAATCTCCCGCACACCCATGACCCGGGGCTGGCCGGACACCAGAATGTTGAAGTTGCAGCTGAAGCTGTCCTCCAGCGGGGTAGCCTTGAACAGTTTTGCCATCAGCTTGTCGGCATCCACGCCGCGCTTGAGGTCCAGCGTCAGCTTCAGGCCGTTCAGGTCGGTCTCATCGCGCATATCGCTGATCTCCTTGACCTTACCGGTCTTGACCAGTTCCGCGATCTTGTCCATGATGGCCTCCACCGTGGTGGTGGGCGGGATCTGGGTGACCTCGATCATATTTTCGCCGGGCACTGCATTGTAGCGGGCGCGCACCTTTACGCTGCCGCGGCCATTCTCGTAAATTTCACGCATCTGCGCTTCATCATACACGATCTGGCCGCCGCCCACAAAGTCCGGGGCGGGCATGGTGGTGCCGATATCGTGGTGCTCGTCCTTCATCAGCGCCACGGTGGTGGCACACAGCTCCGCCAGATTGAAGGAACAGATGTTGCAGGCCATGCCCACCGCGATGCCCAGCGTATTGTTGGCCAGAATGGTGGGGAAGGTAACCGGCAGCAGGGTGGGCTCGGTGGTGGTGCTGTCGTAGTTGGGCACAAAGTCCACAGTCTCTTTGTCGATATCCCGGAACAGCTCCTCGCACACGCTTTCCAGCTTTGCCTCGGTGTATCGGGCGGCAGCGCAGGACATATCCCGGCTGTACGCCTTGCCAAAGTTACCCTTGCTGTCCACAAAGGGCACCAGCAGGCTCTCGTTGCCGCGGCCCATGCGCACCATGGTGTCGTAGATGGCGGCGTCGCCGTGGGGATTCAGGTGCATGGTGCTGCCCACGATATTGGCAGACTTGGTGCGGGCGCCCTTGAGCAGACCCATCTCGTACATGGTGTACAGCAGCTTGCGGTGCGCCGGCTTGAAGCCGTCGATCTCCGGCAGAGCGCGGCTCACGATGACGCTCATGGCGTAGGGCATATAGTTCACTTCCAGCGTGCGGGTGATGGGGTCCTCCAGCACACTGCCGGCGTTCAGGATCTCAACGCCGTCGCCCAGCTGCGGGCGCACCGGCTTTGGGGTTTTCTTAGTTGATTTTCTAGGCATCTTCTAACCTCTTGACGATTTTAAATGGGCGCCGCTCTCGCTCTGCCCATATTCAGCGGAACATATTTTTATTTTTGCAGTTCAGAATGGCCTGCGGGCCATTCTGAGCTGCTCTTTCACCGATGGAGGCCGTTCCGGTTTTCTGCATTTTCCCTTAAAATGTCTTGACCCGTTGGGGCCTTCCTCGTGAAAATGTGCTTTGGAGCAGCCCGCAGGCTGCGACAAAGCAACAAATCAAAACAACATTACCTCTGTCATTGCCAGAGCGCAAGCGGAGGCAATTTAAAATCATCAGCTCACATCCAGATCGTCCAGATATTCTGCGCCGTGCTCCGCGATGTGCTCCTTGCGGCCAGCCAGGTTGTCACCCAGCAGCAGGTCGAACACGCGGGCCGTTTCTTCCACATCCGCAGGCTGTACCTTGATCAGGCGGCGGCTCTCCGGGTTCATGGTGGTCAGCCACATCATCTCCGGGTCGTTCTCGCCCAGGCCCTTGGACCGGTCGATCTTGTACTTCTTCCCCTCCAGGGATTTCACGATGTCGTTCTTCTCCTTGTCGGAGTAGGCGAACCACGTCTTGTCGCCGCTGTTGATCTCAAACAGGGGCGTCTCCGCGATATACACGTACCCCTCCCGGATCAGGGTGGGGGTCAGCCGGTACAGCATGGTGAGGATCAGCGTCCGGATCTGGAAGCCGTCCACGTCGCCGTCGGTGCAGATGACCACCTTGCTCCACCGCAGGTTGCTCAAGTCAAAGGGCGCCACGTTCTTCACGTGCTTGTTCTGGACCTCCACGCCGCAGCCCAGGACCTTGATGAGGTCCGTGATGATCTCGCTCTTGAAAATCCGGGCATAGTCCGCCTTCAGGCAGTTCAGGATCTTGCCCCGCACCGGCATGATGCCCTGATACTCGGAGTCCCGGGCCAGCTTCACGCTGCCCAGGGCGCTGTCGCCCTCCACGATGTAGATCTCCCGCTTGTCCACGTCCTTGGTGCGGCAGTCCACGAACTTCTGGACCCGGTTGGCGATGTCCACCGAGCCGGAGAGCTTCTTCTTCACGTTCAGGCGGGTCTCCTCCGCCTTCTCCCGGCTGCGCTTGTTCAGCAGCACCTGTTCGCCGATCTTCTCCGCGTCAAAGGGGTTTTCAATGAAGTAGATCTCCAGGTTGCTCCGCAAGAACTCCGTCATGGCCTCCTGGACGAATTTGTTGGTGATGGCCTTCTTGGTCTGGTTCTCGTAGCTGGTCTGGGTGGAGAAGTTGTTGCTCACCAGCACCAGGCAGTCCTCGATGTCCGCCCAGGTGATCTTGCTCTCGCTCTTCTGATACTTCCCCTGGTCCCGCAGGTACTTGTCGATGGCGGAGACAAAGGCGGACTTGGCCGCCTTCTCCGGGGAGCCGCCGTGCTCCAGCCAGGAGGAGTTGTGGTAGTGCTCGATGACGTTCACCTTGTTGGAGAAGCAGCAGGCCACACTGAGCTTCACCTTGTATTCCGGCTTGTCCGCCCGGTCCCGGCCCTTCTTCTCCGTCTGCCAGAACACCGGCGCCGTCAGGCTCCCCTCTCCCGCAAGCTCCGTCACATAGTCCATGATGCCGTTTTCGTAGAGGAACTCCGCCTCTTCGAACCGACCCGGCTCTGTCTCGTTCCGGAACCGGAAGGTGACCCCGGCGTTCACCACCGCCTGGCGCTTCATCACGTCGGTGAAGTACTCCGCCGGGATGGCGATGTCCGTGAACACGTCCAAGTCGGGAAGCCAGCGGGTGCGGGTGCCGGTTTTTCTGGCCTGGCTCTTGGGCAGGGGCGTCTTCCCCAGTTCCCCCACGATCTCGCCCCGCTGAAAGTGCAGGGTGTATTCAAAGCCGTCCCGCCAGACGGTGACGTCCATGTACCGGGAGGCGTACTGGGTGGCGCAGGCACCCAATCCGTTGAGCCCTAAGGAATATTCGTAGTTGTCGCCGGAGACGTTGTCGTACTTGCCGCCGGCGTACAGCTCGCAGTACACCAGCTCCCAGTTGTACCGCTGCTCCTTCTCATTCCAGTCCACCGGGCAGCCCCGGCCCGCGTCCTCCACCTGGATGGACCGGTCTGCAAACCGGGTGACAGTGATGGTCCGGCCGTGGCCCTCCCGGGCCTCATCGATGGAGTTGGAGAGAATCTCGAACACCGCGTGCTCGCAGCCCTCCAGTCCGTCAGAGCCGAAAATGACGCCGGGCCGCTTCCGGACCCGGTCTGCGCCCTTTAATGCCGAAATGCTGTCGTTGCCATAGTCCTGCTTCTTGGTTGCCATTAAGTTCCTCCAAAGGCAGTGTCTGCCGTAAAATTCATAAATTTATTGTAGCACACCCGGCGCTGTCCTTCAAGTGCTCCCCCAAAAGACGCCGTGATCCCGCCCGCTTCCCGACGCTTCACACAAATTTTACAAAAATGTTATTGCGTAAAATTTCTCATAACCTGGCCGTCACCCAGCTCAATGCCCTTTTCATCGGGGTTTTGCACATTCTCCACAGAGTTTTCCACACCGTTATGTCAACTTTTGAAATACGAAAAAAATACCGCGCCGCGCACACCCCGGCCGGACGCTCCGTTTTTCGGATCAGATGCTTTTACAGAGCGCCTTTTCAGCCAGCCGGATGCCCGAAATTTTTTTGTGGTTGCAAATGCAATATATGCGCACATTTGGATATGCTAATATATTGCCAGAAGAAATCCCTCTCCCCTTGAAAGTATTTCAAAAAACGGAAAAAGGAGAATTCTATATGAAGTTCTATATCTGCAAACATTGCGGCAATGTCATCACCAAGCTCACCTCCGCCCAGGTGCCCGTGAAGTGCTGCGGCGAGGAGATGCATGTGCTGGAGGCCGGTGTCACCGACGCCGCCCAGGAGAAGCACGTGCCTGCCGTCACGGTGGAGGGCAGTCTGGTGAAGGTGGACGTGGGCTCTGTCACCCATCCCATGACCGCCGAGCACTTTATCCAGTGGGTGGTGGTGGAGACTGAGCGCGACGCCCTGATCCACTGGTTCCACCCGGAGGAGGCGCCGGAGGCCGTGTTCACCCTGGCGGAGGGCCAGACTGCCAAGGCCGTTTATGCCTACTGCAACCTCCACGGTCTTTGGAAGAAGGACCTGTAAGCTGCGAGACACCAGACCGCCCCGGCGCTGCACAGCGCCGGGGCGGTCTTCTGACTTTTGAGATCGGATATATTTAGGATATAGGAAGCCTCTGTGGGTGCAGCATCCCCAAAGCGGGACGGCATGGCATTCCCGCTTCAGCCGAGCAGCACCAGGACCACGCCGTAAATCACCGAGGCCAGGGTGCCGAACACGATCACCGGCCCGGCGATCAGGAACATCTTGGCCGCCATGCCGGTGACGAATCCCTCGCTGCGGAAGTCGATGGCCGGTGAGACCACCGCGTTGGCAAAGCCGGTGATGGGCACCAGCGTCCCGGCGCCGCCAAAGCGGGCCAGCTTGTTGTACAGGTTCAGCCCCGTCAGCAGGGCGGAGAGAAACACCAGCGTGCAGGAGGTGGCGGTGCCCGCCGTCTTTTCCTCCAGGCCGGCGGCAGTCCAGCCGTTCAGGATCAGCTGGCCCACCACGCAGATGGCCCCGCCCACTACAAAGGCCAGGACCGTATCCTTCAGCAGCGGCGACTTGGGGGCCTTCTGCTTCACATACTGCTGGTATTCCTGCGGCGTCATATTCATTGAAAATCCCCTCCAGGCCATTTTCCCATAGGGTCTCCTGCTTGTTCGGAAACTATACGCACTTGCAAACCTGCGCGGAAGGGAGTACACTGTTGCCCGAAGATTTGTGTGTTTGGAGGAATCCCCATGAGACCCATGCCCGCCCCGCTGGGCCTGTATATCCACATTCCCTTCTGCAAGAGCAAGTGCGACTACTGCGACTTCTACTCCCTGGCGGGGAAGGAGGGCCGGATGGACGACTACCAAAAGGCGCTGCTCGCCCATATGAAGGAGACCGCGCCCCTCACCCGGGGCTGGCAGGTGGACACCGTCTACTTCGGCGGCGGCACCCCCAGCTTTTACGGGGAGAAGCGGCTGCGGGAGGTGCTCAAAACCGTGGCCAAGCGCTTCGATCTGGCCAAGGACGCGGAGATTACCGTGGAGTGCAACCCGGACAGTGTGGATAAGAAGGTGTTTCAGGCCCTCCGGCGGGCGGGGGTAAACCGTATCTCCCTGGGCGTCCAGTCTGCCCACGACTGTGAGCTGAACTGCCTGCACCGCCCCCATACCTTCCAGCAGGCCCAGCGGGCGGTGGCCGCAGCCCGAGAGGCCAAGATCAAAAACATCAGCCTAGATCTGATCTACGGTCTGCCCAACCAGGATATGGCGGGGTGGCGGGACACCGTGGAGCAGGTGCTGGAGCTGGAGCCGGAGCACCTGAGCTGCTACGGCCTCAAGGTGGAGCCGGGCACTCCCCTGGACGACCGGGTGGTGCGGGGGGAGAAGCTGCCCGACGACGACCAGCAGGCGGATATGTATCTTTGGACGGTAGAGCGGCTGGCGGCGGCGGGCTACCGCCAGTATGAGATCTCTAACTTTGCCCGGGCGGGCTTCCAGTCCCGGCACAACCTGAAATACTGGATGGGCCGGCCCTACATCGGCTTCGGGCCGGGGGCCCACTCCGACTTCGGCGGGCGGCGCTACTCCTTTACCCGGGATCTGGAGGGCTATATTGCCGCCGTGCTGGAGGGGGGCACCGTCATCGACGAGTCCGACCTGATCCCCCAGCGGGAGCGGGGCGGCGAATATTTGATGCTCCGCCTGCGCACCACCCGGGGCATCGAGGAGTGGGAGTACCGCCGGGAGTTCTTCATGAACTTCGATCCCATCGAGCAGAAGCTGGAGGAGTACGAGCGCCAGGGCTGGGCGGAGCGGCACGACCGCCGCTGGAATCTGACGGCCAAGGGCTTCCTGGTGTCCAACCAGCTCATTGGGGAGCTGCTGTCCATTCAGGAGGAGGCCACCCTGGAAAAGACGCTGCCCCGGCTGAAGCAGGGAAGGCCGGAGGAGGGGTAAGGGCGGGATTTTAAGACCGCCCGCCGCCCGTGGAAGAAAATTGTAAGAATTGGATTGACAAATCCTGGCCCCCGCTTGTTTACAAGCGGGGGCTTTTGTGTTAACATAATTTTCGTATGACCCGTTTCACAGACGATATTAGGAGGACAAGTATGAAACAATGGATCCGGCGGGGGGCGGCCCTGGGTCTGGCGCTGGCCCTGACTGTCACCGCGGCCTCGGCGTCCCAGGCCATGGGCTGGGACGTACATACCGGGCGGGCGCCCCTCTCCCAGGGGGCCAGCTTGGGAAAGAACGTGTTCTGGAGCGATACCTATTCCGACCTGCGCACCGAGTACTATGTGGAGTATTCCCCCAACGCCAGCGTAGTGCCCACGGTGGCCTACGGCTCCAAGGTTACCGACCGGGTAACCCTGTCCGGCATGGCCCAGACCCTGGAGAGCCAGGGCAAACGGGTGGTGTCCGGCCTGAACGGCGACTGGTATGTGCTCTCCACCGGCGCGCCCACCGGACTGGTGGTGACCGACGGGATTGTGCGGGCCACAGGCTACTACAACGACACCTGGGCCATCGGCTTCAACGCCGACGGCACCGCTTTCATCGCCCGCAACGGGCTGTCTGTCTCCGTGTCCTTCGGAGGGCAGGCCGTAAAGCTGGGCGGCGGCATCAATAAGGTACGAAAGCTGACGGACAGTGCCGCTGTGGGCGGCCTGACCCTGCTGACCGACGACTTCGCCGCTACCACCCAGAACACCGAGCCGGGGGTAGATGTGATTCTGTCCCCGGTGGATGACGGCACCGGCACCTACGCCGTTAAGCCTACCATCGGCCGGCAGACCCAGTATGTGGTGGAGCAGGTGCTGGAGTCCACCGGAAGTATCCCCATTCCCGAGGGCAAAGCCGTGCTCACCCTGAACGCCAAGGAGAGCGAGGAGGCCCTGGCCCGCCTGCGGGCCCTTCAGCCGGGGGATACCGTCACCCTTACCGTGTCCAGCAGCGATCAGCGC
>OGHF01001617.1_pt1 | contig 13030 bp, 7 predicted proteins | sample 1571481 | NCBI WGS metagenome assembly OGHF01 (sample SAMEA2581952, study PRJEB24529) | metagenome | biome: Human gut stool | place: China | collected 2011
TTTATGCTATGAGATCTCGGATCGTGACGGGAAGGATAAGGCAAGAGATTCCGTTATGGAAAATGCAGAGTTTATCGATCATCCGGATGTGGATGAAATTTTGGGGACAGAAGCAGCTGCTTATGAGTTTATTGAAAAAAAGATGAGTGCAAAATAAAACGCATTTAAAAATGCAACAAGACATCAGGAAAGGTTTTTTACATGAAAATTATTATCGCATTACTGATATTCAGCATTATTATCCTGTTTCATGAACTGGGACATTTTTTGCTTGCAAAGGTAAACGGGATCCGTGTCAATGAATTTTCACTTGGATTAGGACCTACACTTTTCGGAATCCAGAAAGGTGAGACAAAATACTCCATCAAACTGCTTCCATTTGGAGGAGCCTGCATGATGGAGGGAGAGGATTCGGAAAGCCAGGATAACAAAGCGTTTAACAACAAATCTGTCTGGGCAAGGATCAGCGTTGTAGCTGCGGGACCAATTTTTAATTTTATCATGGCCTTTATCTTCTCTTTTATTCTTGTCTGCTGCACCGGATATGATCTTCCGGTACTCTCAGATGTGAGTGAGGGTTATGCCGCAGAGGAAGCGGGACTTCAGGCAGGTGATACGATTGTAAAAATGGGAAATAAACATATTCATTTTTACCGTGAGGTGAGTGCATATTCCATGTACCATGCCGGAGAACCGGTGAAAGTAACTTATGAGCGGGATGGAGAACGTTACACAACGGAACTCACTCCAAAATATGATGAGACCACCGGAAGATATTTATATGGATTTATTGGAATGGCAGCCAGAGAGAAGACAACAAACAATGTATTCACGCTGGCAAAATACAGTGCTTACGAGGTGGAGTACTGGATCTATACGACACTTGGAAGCTTAAAGATGCTCTTTACCGGAGGCGTTACCGTCAATGATATGAGTGGTCCGGTAGGAATTGTCAGTGCAATCGGAGACAGCTATGAGCAGAGTGTTTCCTACGGCTACTTCTATGCATTCCTGCAAATGCTGTATATCAGTATCCTGCTTTCTGCGAACCTTGGTGTCATGAACCTTCTGCCACTCCCGGCACTCGACGGTGGAAGACTTGTATTTTTGCTGGTAGAGGCGATCCGTGGCAAAAAAGTTGACCCGGAAAAAGAGGGCATGGTACATTTTGCCGGTATCATGATATTGTTTGCACTCATGATACTGATCATGTTTAACGACATTCGTAAGTTGTTTATATAGATTAGAAAAAGTTTCGCAATTATCCAGTAAGAATTTATACGAAAGGGAGAAGAACTATGACAAAAACAGTGAAGATCGGCAACCGCATCATTGGCGGCGGCAACCCGATTTTGATCCAGTCTATGACCAATACAAAAACCGAGAATGTGGAGGCAACTGCCGCACAGATCAATCAGCTTACAGCTGCCGGATGTGATATCATCCGCTGTGCAGTGCCTACGATGGATGCAGCGAAGGCATTAAAGGAGATAAAAAAACAGGTGCAGATTCCGGTCGTTGCAGACATTCATTTTGACTATCGTCTTGCAATTGCAGCAATGGAGAATGGAGCAGACAAGATCCGCATCAATCCGGGAAATATCGGAAGCACAGAGCGTGTGAAGGCTGTGGTGGATGTCGCAAAAGAGCGCAACATTCCAATCCGTGTAGGGGTAAACAGTGGTTCCTTAGAAAAAGATCTGGTGGAGAAATACCATGGAGTGACGGCTGAGGGACTGGTAGAAAGTGCTTTGGATAAAGTAAAACTGATTGAAGATATGGGATATGATAATCTTGTCATCAGTATTAAATCTTCAGACGTTCTCATGTGTGCAAAAGCACATGAACTGATCGCAAGCCAGACCGATCATCCGCTGCATGTCGGAATCACGGAGGCTGGTACGATTATCAGCGGTAATATCAAGTCTGCCATCGGACTTGGATTGATCTTACACCAGGGAATCGGTGATACGATCAGGGTTTCCCTGACAGGCGATCCATCAGAGGAGATCAAATCTGCCAAATTGATTTTAAAAACGCTTGGACTTCGCAAAGGCGGTGTGGAAGTAGTATCCTGTCCAACCTGCGGAAGAACACAGATCAATCTGATCCAACTGGCAAATCAGGTAGAAAATATGGTTGCAGATATTCCACTTGACATTAAAGTTGCCGTTATGGGATGTGTTGTAAATGGTCCGGGAGAGGCAAAAGAAGCAGATATCGGAATTGCCGGAGGAATCGGCGAGGGACTTATAATCAAACATGGCGAGGTATTCAAAAAAGTGCCGGAGTCAGAACTTTTAGAGGCACTCCGCTATGAACTGTTACATTGGAATGAATAATTATGGCAAAACTATTTTTTGATGTCTTTCCGACACTGGATGTGTCCGGGGATATGAAGAAAATTTTATCTGAGATGGAAGTTACCAAGGTAGGGATGAATCATGAGAGAGATCATATCCGTGTCTATCTTTTGGGCAGTCATCTCATACATAAAAATAACATTACGCAGTTAGAAAAATCCATTGAGGAGCAGATATTTAAGGGAAAACGGATGAATGTCCGTATTATCGAAAAGTATCAGCTCTCCGAGCAGTATACCGCCCGCACGCTGATGGATATGTATAAGGACAGTATTTTAGAAGAGTTAAAAGCCTACAGTCTGATGGAATACAATCTGCTGCGTGCTTCCAAAATGGAATTTACGGATGACAGTCATCTGCATCTTGTACTGGAAAATACGATCATTGCACAGACACGCTCCCATGAAATTGTGGAATTTTTAGAGAAAATCGTGTGTGAGCGCTGTGGCATGAACCTGATTGTTGACCTTGACTTTGAGGAACCAAAAGAGAGCAGGTACAAGAAAAACAGTGATCTTCAGATTCAGTTTGAAATCAAAAATATATTAAAAAATATCAATTTGAAGGATGAGGACGGAGAGACAGTTGCAGTTGCTTCAGATGCCAATGAAAAAAGTGCAGCTTCCGGTCAGACTACAACATCTGGAGACAGTGGTTCTACAGGTGGTGGAAACGCCGTAAAACCTGCAAAAAACGATGCAAAATCTGCAAATGGTGCAGGAAATACTGCAAAAAAAACATATGACGGACCACGGAAAGAGTTTAAAAAACGTTATGATGGCGGTGGCTTTGGCGGAGGTAAAAAATCCGATAATCCGGATGTAATTTACGGTCGTGATATTGAGGATGGAGAAACCATCCCATTGGAGAAAATCGTGGGTGAGATGGGTGAAGTTACCATCCGCTGTCAGGTCATGACGGTTGAGACGAGGGAGATCCGTAACGAAAAGACAATCATTATCATGTCGGTCACAGATTTTACGGATTCCATTGTCCTGAAAATATTTACAAGAAATGAAGACAGGGATGAGCTTCTTGGCAATCTGAAAAAAGGGGCATTCTTAAAAATCAAAGGTGTCACGACAATCGATAAGTTTGACAGTGAATTAACAATCGGTTCGATCGTTGGAATTAAGAAGATTGCAGACTTTACGACCACCCGTATGGACACCAGTCCGGAGAAGCGTGTGGAATTGCACTGTCATACAAAGATGAGTGATATGGATGGTGTGTCCGAGTGTAAAGACATCGTAAAGCGTGCCATGAAATGGGGACATAAGGCGATTGCGATCACCGACCACGGCGATGTACAGGCATTCCCGGATGCAAACCATGCACTGAGTCCGGATGACGATTTTAAGGTTATCTACGGTGTGGAAGCGTATCTGGTGGACGACTTGAAGGATATTATCACAGATTCGAAAGGACAGAGCCTCGATGAAACCTTTGTGGTGTTCGACTTGGAGACGACCGGTTTCAGCCCAGATAAGAATAAGATTATTGAGATCGGTGCAGTGAAAGTAGTCGGTGGTGTCATTACAGACCGCTTTTCGACATTTGTAAACCCGGAAGTGCCAATTCCATTCCGAATCGAGGAATTGACCTCAATTAAGGATGATATGGTCATTGATGCACCGAAGATTGAGGAGATTCTGCCGGAATTTATGAAGTTCTGCGATGGTGCGATCATGGTTGCCCACAATGCGGAATTTGATATGAGTTTTATTAAGAAAAACTGCAAGGATCAGGGGATAGAGAGAGAGTTTACGATCATAGATACAGTGGCTCTTGCCAGAATTCTGCTGCCGAACCTGAATCGTTTTAAACTCGATACCGTTGCAAAGGCATTGAATGTCTCACTGGAAAACCATCATCGTGCAGTTGACGATGCTGCCTGTACAGCAGAAATTTTTGTGAAATTTATTGAGATGTTAAAAGAACGCGGTATGGAAAATCTCGATGATGTGAACCATATGGTTTCCACCTCCCCGGAAACGGTCATGAAAATGCCGACCTACCATGCAATTATTCTGGCGACAAATGACATCGGACGTATCAATCTGTATCGTCTGGTTTCACTTTCACACCTCACGTATTATAATAAGAGACCACGTGTGCCAAAAAGTGAATTTGTCAAATACAGAGAGGGACTTCTTTTAGGCTCTGCCTGTGAAGCTGGAGAATTATACCGTGCGATTGTGGGCGGAAGACCGCAGGAAGAGATCATAAGACTTGTAAAGTTCTATGATTATCTGGAGATACAGCCGCTTGGAAACAATGAGTTCATGTTGCGCAGTGACAAGGAGCCGGTGAATACGATGGAAGAGCTGCAGGATATCAACCGCAGGATCTGCAGACTGGGGGAGGAATTTAACAAGCTTGTGGTGGCTACCTGCGATGTGCATTTCCTTGACCCGGAAGATGAAATCTACCGCCGTATTATTATGGCCGGAAAGGGATTTAAGGATGCTGACGAGCAGGCACCGTTATATCTTCGAACAACCGAAGAAATGCTAAAGGAATTCGAATATCTTGGAAGTGCCAAGGCAGAAGAGGTCGTCATTACAAATCCAAACAAAATTGCGGATATGTGTGAGAAGATTGCACCGGTAAGACCGGATAAGTGTCCGCCGTTTATCGAGAATTCGGATCAGATGCTCCGTGATATCTGCTATAACAAGGCGCACAGCATGTATGGTGAAGAACTGCCTCCGATCGTAAAGGAGCGGCTTGACCGAGAATTAAATTCGATTATTTCCAATGGATATGCGGTAATGTATATTATCGCACAGAAGCTTGTATGGAAGTCGAACGAGGATGGTTACCTTGTAGGTTCCCGTGGTTCGGTAGGTTCCTCTTTTGCAGCGACCATGTCCGGTATCACGGAGGTAAATCCATTGCAGGCGCATTACCGTTGCGAATATTGCAAATACAGCGATTTTGATTCACCGGAAGTCAAGGCATTTTCCGGAAGAAGTGGTTGTGATATGCCGGATAAGATTTGTCCGGTGTGTGGCAAAAAGCTGGTAAAAGATGGATTTGATATTCCATTTGAGACCTTCCTTGGATTCAAGGGAAATAAAGAGCCGGATATCGACTTAAACTTTTCCGGTGAGTATCAGAGTAAAGCCCATGCTTACTGTGAGGTTATTTTCGGTTACGGACAGACATTCCGTGCCGGAACGATTGGTACACTTGCGGATAAGACTGCATTTGGATATATCAAAAATTATTATGAAGAGCGTGGAATTCACAAGAGAAACTGTGAGATTGACCGTATTGTACAGGGATGTGTCGGCGTCCGGAGAACGACCGGACAGCATCCGGGAGGTATCGTTGTTCTTCCGGTGGGCGAGGAGATTAATACGTTTACTCCGGTACAGCATCCGGCAAACGATATGACGACTGCAACGGTTACGACTCATTTTGATTACCATTCCATCGACCATAACTTATTAAAACTGGACATTCTCGGACACGATGATCCGACCATGATCCGTATGTTACAGGACTTGACAGGACTTGATCCACAGACGATCCCTTTGGACGATCAGACAGTCATGTCGCTGTTTATGAATACCTCTGCATTGGGAGTAGAACCGGAAGACATCAACGGTATTCCCCTGGGATGTTTAGGAATCCCGGAGTTTGGAACAGATTTTGCGATGCAGATGGTTATTGATGCGAAACCGACCGAATTTTCGGATCTGATCCGAATTTCAGGACTTTCGCATGGTACGGATGTGTGGTTGGGAAATGCACAGACTTTAATTGAGCAGGGGATTGCAACGATTTCTACTGCAATCTGTACCCGTGATGATATTATGATTTATCTGATCAGTATGGGACTTGACAGTGAGCAGTCCTTTACCATTATGGAGTCTGTTCGAAAAGGTAAGGGATTAAAGGAAGAATGGAAGGAAGAGATGCGGGCACATAATGTACCGGAATGGTATATTGATTCGTGTTTAAAGATCAAGTATATGTTCCCGAAAGCACATGCGGCTGCCTACGTTATGATGGCGTGGCGTATTGCATACTGTAAAGTTTTTTATCCACTCGCCTATTATGCAGCATATTTTTCCATTCGTGCGACCGGTTTCAACTATGAGATCATGTGTCAGGGAAAAGAGCGTCTGGAATATTTTTATAAAGATTACACGAGAAGAAAAGATTCTCTTTCCAAAAAAGAGCAGGATGTCTACCGTGATATGCGAATTGTGCAGGAGATGTATGCGAGAGGCTTTGATTTCACGCCAATTGATATTTACCGTGCACTGCCGGATCGTTTCCAGATCATCGATGGAAAACTTATGCCGGCGTTAAATACGATCGAGGGTATGGGCGACAATGCTGCAATCGCGGTTGCGGAAGCAGCAAAAGACGGAAAGTTCTTATCCAAAGATGATTTCCGTCAGAGAACCAAAGTAACGAAATCTACCATCGATCTTATGGCAGATCTTGGACTGCTGGGCGATATGCCGGAGTCCAATCAGTTGTCGTTATTTGATTTTGCATAAATATTTGTTTTGCGGGATAAAGAAACGCCAGGAAAAAATGAAGTTTCCTGACGTTTCTTTTTTTGTAAAAAATTGCATTGTAACAACGCCTGCTTACGGATTGAAAATCTGTACATTGCCCGGGGCAGCAACAGATGTATAATAAGGGGTTTTGGTCGTAAAATCTTTAAAATAGACATAAGTGGAAGTTACATTAATGGCAGTGTAGTTGCCTTCTTTTAATTCCTGATAATTGCTTCCATCTGTATTAATACAACAGATGGCCGGATTTGTCTTATCATTTTTCTGAAAAAAGATTTTATCGCCTGTGACATTATAGCAGTCGACACGGCAGTCCGTGACCAGCGTTTTTTCACCATTTGTCAGATCGACTTTGGCAATGCGGTAATCGTTTTCACAGTCCATAAAATAAAGATTGTTTCCGTCTTTCACCGGCATCCAGCAGTTCCCCTCATAGATGACTTTTGCGTGGTCATTGGAAGTGTCCATCTCATAGATATTATGATTGTCTGTCAGTCCGTTATAATAAATATATTGTCCATCGGTACTTGCGGTAAAGTAGGACTGTTTTTCTACCTGCTCTTTTTCCTTGCCATCAATTTTGACTTTGTACAGCGTGGTTGCATCAGTGGTATCATAATGCAGATAGTACAGATAATTTCCAACCAGGGAAGCATACATACACGGATCATCATCTAAAATTTCAGGTTTTCCTTTTCCGTCAATGTCCAGCCGGCATAAGCTGTTGGTATTGACCGGGAGGAAGGAAAACGAATCAGCGCTTTTTCCCTTAAGTTTACAGTAATAAATGTAGTGGTCATCCACGTTGATGTAGCTGACACTCTGATCCTCTAACTTTTTGATGTTTGTGCCGTCCGGGTTCATGGAGTACAGACAGTAGTTGTCGGCAGGGTTGGCAAAGTAGACAATACCATCTTTTTCACAGAAATATCCTTCGTTATACAGATTTCCCGCAGTGTTGCCGTTGACATAACCGTCATTATACCGAATGCGGTTTATGTACCGGTAGAGGAAAACACACCCGGCAGCAAGAAGGATCACCAACACAAAAAGCAGCCATTTCCAGATTTTTTTCATAAGTAAATCACCTCTTTGATTTATAATCTTTATCTATAAAAAGTATAGCATTTCTGTATACCATGACGCAAGTGTTCTCTTGCAAGCAAACTGTGAATGTAATATATTATAAATAATAAATGGAAAGGCTTGGATTTATTATGAGAGATTTATTGGAACTAAGAGATGAGATCGATCAGATCGACAGTCAGATCGTAGATCTGTATGAACGCAGAATGGCAATTTCTGAGGAAGTTGCTGAATATAAAATTGCTGTAGGAAAGAAAGTATTTGACAAGCAGCGTGAGGTTTCCAAGTTGGAAACATTGAGCAGAAAAGGAACTACGCCATTTTTAAAACATGGTATCCGTGAACTGTTCGAGCAGATCATGTCCATGAGCCGGAAGCGTCAGTATCAGCTTCTGACAGAACATGGTCAGACGGAAAAACCCGATTTTAAAGAAGTAGATCATCTGAATTACAAAAATGCTAAAATCGTATTTCAGGGAACAGAAGGCGCGTATTCCCAGCTTGCGCTGAATGAGTATTTCGGGGAGAATGCAGACAGTTATCATGTGGATACGTGGCGGGATGCGATGGAAGCCATCCAAAACGGGGAGGCCGATTACGCTGTATTCCCAATTGAGAATTCATCCGCCGGAATCGTTTCCGAGAACTATGATCTTATGGTGGAATACAATAATTATATCGTGGGAGAGCAGATCATCCGTATCGACCATGCACTTTTGGGTCTGCCGGAAGCAGACATGGACGATATCACCGACATTTATTCCCACCCGCAGGCGTTGATGCAGTGTTCAAAATACCTTGAGAGCCACAGAGACTGGGAAAAGCACAGTCTGAAAAATACGGCAATGTCTGCCCAGAAGATCAAAGAGGATGGAAAAAAGAACAAGGCAGCGATCGCAAGCACCCTGACTGCGGACATTTATGGTCTGAAAGTGCTTGACGAGGCAATCCAGAACAATAAAAACAATTATACAAAGTTTATCATTGTGGCGAACAAGAAGATTTTTGAATCGAGAGCCAATAAGATCAGTATCTCTTTTGAAGTTCCGCATGAGAGCGGTTCGCTGTACCATAAGCTGTCCCATTTTATCTACAACGGAATCAACATGAACAAGATCGAGTCCAGACCGGTGCAGGGAAAAGCGTGGGAGTACCGCTTCTTTGTTGACATTGAGGGAAATCTCAATGATGCAGCTGTACAGAATGCGCTGCGGGGGCTGACAGAAGAGACGATCCGTTTGAAAATACTTGGCAATTATGTAAGTGCAGAAGGGAATGAATAAACTGATGAAAAGTCCAAAAAATTTGATTTTATATAAAGATTTTGAAAATGGAAAATTATTTTATAACATGACCTGGATCATGGAGAATTATGAAAATGAATATTATAATAAAGAGGATGTGGAGTCTCTACTGTATGAGAGTTTGAACCAGTTAATGGAACTGGCAGTGAGTCATGGCTTTGAGGGGAATCTGTGGCACAGTTTTCTGGCATTTCTTCTTGTAAATAATGAGAATGCTTACAGCAAAGCCTGTGAGATCCGCGGAAAAGTGGAGGGCTCTGTCAATCAGATCATATTGCATGACTTTGAGATCATCAAATCGCTGTTTGATTTTGATTTTGGAAAACTTGCCTCTTATTTTGAGATGGACTGTATGGATGCCATCACTGATTATCAGAGCATGACAGGGAGCGGAAAGATTTTTAATAAGAGGATCAAGGAGCGCATCAATGAGTTGAAGTTAAATCTGGAAGCTTCCACAGATGTGTCCGGATTTAAAGATGCAGTGACGGCATTTTATAAAGATTTTGGCGTTGGCAAACTAGGACTTCACAAGGCATTCCGCATTCAGCACAGGGAAAAGGGAGATGTGGAGATCGTGCCGATCACAAATATTGCCCATGTGAAATTAGACGATCTGGTCGGCTATGAGCTTGCAAAACAGAAACTCATCGACAATACAGAAGCATTTGTCAACGGAAAGCAGGCAAATAACTGCCTGTTATATGGGGATGCCGGAACCGGAAAATCCACCAGTATCAAAGCCATTGCAAACCAGTACTATGACAGAGGCTTACGTCTAATCGAAGTGTACAAGCACCAGTTCTGTGATCTGAATGATGTCATCGCACAGATCAAAAACCGCAATTACAAGTTCATTATTTACATGGACGATCTCTCTTTTGAAGAGTTTGAGATCGAATATAAATATCTGAAGGCAGTGATCGAGGGCGGGCTTGAGAAAAAACCGGATAACGTACTGATCTATGCAACCTCCAACAGACGCCACCTGATCCGTGAAACATTTTCGGATAAAGAGGAAGTGCGTGAGGATATGCATACTTCCGATACTGTACAGGAAAAACTATCCCTGTATGCAAGATTTGGTGTTTCCATTTATTTTGGCGCACCGAACAAGAAGGAATTCCAGAATATTGTCAAAGTACTTGCAGAAAAATATCAGGTTTCCATGGATGAGGACACTTTGCTTGCTGAGGTCAATAAATGGGAGCTTTCCCACGGCGGATTATCCGGCAGGACGGCACAGCAATTTATCAACTATTTACTTGGAAAAGAATAAAAAATTGGTATAATAGAGATATACAAAAGAAATGAGGAGGCAGACATCTGGTGATTCATACATTCGCAGCAATTTATATTGGTTCTTATGAAGTAAGTATTAAAATATTTGAGATTTCAGGAAAGAAGAAAATCCGTGACATTGATTATATCCGGAGCAGGATCGAGCTCGGAAGAGATGCATATTCCAAGGGAAGTATTGGATATGAACTTGTGGAGGCGCTGTGTGATACGCTTGCCGAGTACAAAAAGATCATGGACGGCTACCGGGTGGACAGCTACGAAGCATATGCTGCCGCAGCCTTGAGAAACGCTGAAAATGAACTTTTTATCTTAGACCAGATCCGCATCCGGACAGGACTTCTCGTAAAAGTTTTAAGTAACTCTGAGCATCGCTTTATCAGTTATAAATCGGTTGCCATGCGGGAAGATTTTGAGCGTATGATCCAGAAAGGTGCAGCAGTTGTGGATGCCGGAGGCGGCGGTATGCAGATCACGGTATTCTCAAAGGGAAAAGTAGTCACAACACAGCATCTGGCACTCGGCACCATGCGTATGCGGGAGCAGCTTGCAAGAAAAAGTAATAATCTGGCACAGTATGAACTTCAGGTAGAAGAACTTGTTGACAAGGAACTTGAAGTTTTTAAAGCTATGTATCTTCAGGAGACGAAGATCAAATACCTGATCATCATCGGTGATTATATATCAGAGATCAGCAGAAAAGTAGAAAAAAACAAGGAAGATAATACCATAGAGGTAGCAAAGTTCTTAAAGTACATCAGAAAGCTGGATGAGAAGACATTAGAGGAAATCTCAGAGGAATTGAACCTTTCGAATGAGAGTGATGCGCTTGTCATTCCATATATGATGATCTTTAAATGCATGGCGGAGAGCATCGGCGCAGAGAGTCTCTGGGCACCGGGAACAAATGTCAGCGATGGTATCGCATTCCACTATGCACAGAAGAATAATATGATCCGGGTGGAACATGATTTTGAGGCGGATGTCTTATCTGCCGCAAGAAATCTTTCCGAGCGTTACATGAGTTACACCCCACATATTGATGCACTGACGCAGATGGCAACCCTTATTTTTGATACGATGAAAAAAGTACATGGACTTGGCAGAAGAGAACGGCTGCTTTTGCAGGTGGCTGCCATTTTACATGACTGCGGAAAATATATCAGTTTTGCCAACGGTCCGTCCTGCTCCTATGATATTATTATGGCTTCCGAGATTATCGGACTGACACACAAAGAGCGTGAGATCATTGCAAACACAGTATTATATAATACATGGTCGCTTCCTGACTATGAAGATCTCGCAGATAAACTGGATCATGACAGTTATCTGACCGTTGCAAAACTTTCTGCAATCCTTCGTGTATCCAATGCAATGGACCGGAGCCACAAGCAGAAGTTTAAGAATGTGAAGGCGGCGGTCAAGGGAAGAGAGCTTGTGATCACAATTGAGACAATGGATGATATTGCTTTGGAAAAAGCACTGTTTGATGCCAAAACGGCATACTTTGAAAATGTATTCAGTATAAAGCCGGTGATCAAAGAAAAGAGAGTCTACGGCTGACAGACAACCAATGGAAAGGCTAGGTTTATCTTATGGAGAAAGAACAGGATTTTAAAAAACCGGAATATTATGAAAACAGGGAATTGAGCTGGCTAAAATTTAATCACCGTGTATTAAACGAGGCGAGAGATAAATCCATTCCGCTTCTGGAACGATTAAAGTTTGTCAGTATCACTTCGTCAAATCTGGACGAATTTTTCATGGTGCGTGTCGCATCCCTGAAGGATATGGTACACGCCAATTATAAGAAAAAAGACATTGCCGGAATGACGGCATCGGAACAGTTAGAGAAGATCAATGAGCGCACGAGAGAGCTTGTCACGCTTCAGTACAATACCTATAACCGTTCTCTTGTGCCGCTTATGCACCAGCATGGGATCGTTGTGATGGATGCATTCGAAGATCTGAGTGAGGCGCAGGCTGCATTTGTGGACCGCTATTTTGAAGACAATGTATATCCGGTACTCACCCCGATGGCGGTGGATGCCTCAAGACCATTTCCACTGATTCGGAACAAGACATTGAACATTGCAGCACTTCTTTCCAAGAAAAAAGGAAAAGCAGAAAAAGAGGAAATTGAATTTGCAACCGTTCAGGTTCCAAGCGTGTTGCCACGCCTGGTACATATCCCTTCGGAAGATGGAAATGAAAAGACCTTCATTTTATTGGAGCAGGTCATTGAGCGGAATATTGATAAATTGTTTTTAAACTACGATGTACTCTGTGCATATCCTTACCGTGTCATGCGGAATGCCGACCTGTCGATCGATGAAGATGAGGCGGCTGACCTGTTAAAAGAGATTCAGAAACAGTTAAAAATGCGTCAGTGGGGCGAGGTGATCCGTCTGGAGATCCAGGAAAAGCCTGATAAACG
>OGHF01001629.1_pt1 | contig 12964 bp, 15 predicted proteins | sample 1571481 | NCBI WGS metagenome assembly OGHF01 (sample SAMEA2581952, study PRJEB24529) | metagenome | biome: Human gut stool | place: China | collected 2011
CTCCTTGATGGCAACAGAATACGTATGGTAATAGCAGGGATTCTGTGTGGTCGCATAGTATTCTTCCAGCTCATATGTCAGGCGAAAAAAGGATTCCGATATTCCGCTCCGGCAGAAAAAACTGTCTTCTGAGCGGCAGAAAGGGCTTTCGATATCTCCAAAGAGCAGGTAATGCTCAAGTCGGAACAGGGCATTTCTATATTGGGAACACGTCTCATAGGAAATTTCCTGTTTCTTAATCTCAAGCCAGTCCAGCGCGGCATCCATTGAAAAAGGAATGCCCTTATCCATCAGGTATTTGAAGAACATGGTGTAACAGGTTCTGTGCATGTCTATATTTTTACATGCGCTGTCTGGCTGCTTCATCATATTGAGGACTGATGAAACAGCATCTAAATAGTTTATTTGCATATCAAATGCGCTCCTTTCCGGCTTCCCATTCGAGGGGAAAACCTGAGAATAGCGTATCTGATAATGCTTATCTTTTATACAAGAAAGTGAGGATTTAAGGGAAATAATATAAAAAATCAACATTATAAAAACATGGGTATAATGCTTCAAATGGATATATTAACATTTGAGGCGGAGAGCGTGGCCTATACCGTCTGTCAGTACCTGGGCCTGGACACCAGAGACTACTCCTTCGGCTACATTACCGGGTGGAGCAGCGGCAGAGAGCAAACGGAGCTGCGCGCCTCCCTGGAGTGTATTCGCAACACCGCCGCGGAACTGATCGACGGCGTTGAGAGCCGCTGCCTGGACCGTCCGCCCCCGGAGCCTGTGCCGCAGAGCCAAAAGAGGCGTACCAAGGGCAGGAAGAAGCGGGCCCGGACCTCAAAAGTCCCCTCAATTTGAGGGGAGATTTCCAAAACCATTCGATAGGAGTGAAGCAGCATGGAACATAACAGCCGGATGAAGGAGATCACCGGCAATCTGAAGCAGGATGTAAAGGATCTGCTGGGCGAGAGCGCCAGCCTGTTCACCGGCTTTTTCAAACGAGGGGCTTGTACGGTCCGGGCGGTGGCGGACAAGTGGAAAGCATTTGCCCACGATATTTCCGCCGCTGTGGACGACCTGATGAAGCCGCCCTTCGCGGAAGGCGGCCCGGAGGCCCCAATGGTCAGCCTGGACCCGGAGGGCGAGCCTATTGTGACCATCACGGAGAGCATGGATGAGCGTTTTCCCACTGGCAAACAGATGTCTCTCTCCCAAGCGGAGAATTATGTACGCCAGGTGGATCAGGAGTACCGGGAGGCTGAACGGACGCCGCAGGCGGTCAAGGTGAAGATCGACTATGTGAAAGACGGCCGGACAGACCGCTACTGGCTCCCTCTGGAAATCGGGGCGGGCGGCTCCCTTCTGGAACAGATGCAGACCCATATCGGTGCATACCAAGACGGGCAGGCACGGGTAAACCAGTTATTTCAGAGGGTGCCGCAGGAATACCGCACGGTTTTACAGGAAGAATTGACGCCTTTTATCCATCAAAGTGTCGATGAGCTCTCCCGCGGCCTTCTGCCCTGTTTCCAGCGCCATTGTCAGGCGGCGGACCTGGGAAAGCAAATGGAGGAGCAGGCGGCCCTTCTGCCGGAGGGGGAGCAGGAAGCATTTCGCTCCGCCGTTCAGCAGATCATGAAACGCCTGCATAAGTCCATCAATATGGGAAAAACGCAGGAACAGCCCGCAGTCCAGCGGGAGGCCCCTTCTGCGGAGGGCCTATTGTCTCCGCAGGAGGACATGACGCAGCCACCCCAGGAGAGGGAGGCGGGACCCGCCCCGTGCAGCCCGTCCGTAAAGGTCCGTCTGCAACAGCTTAGAAAAGACAGGAGGCCGGCACCCGCTGTTACACAAGTCGAAATGGCTCCTCCTGAGCCCGGTAGACCTGCCAAAAGCGAGTATGACGCCAGACGGATGCAATGGGAGGTTCAGGAGCGCGCCATCCCAAAGCCAAAGGCCAGGCGGCCCAAACCGCGGAAAGGCCCGGAACGTTGAGGGCAGAGCGATGGAACAGCAGGAGCTTTACCGCTACTACTCCACCCCGCGGCCCGTGGACATAGGGACCTATCCCAAGGACCCGGATAACCCCCTGACGGGATTTCTTAATTACGACGAGCGTACCAGCGTGGAGCACGGCGCGTTCCGGGCCTGGGGGGAGGTCATTTACCGTTCCCCCCTTACCCCGGATCAAATATATCAGTATGAACTGCGGCCATCCAGGGATAACCCGGATGTGCGACGGACAATGGCGGAGCAGGCCCAGGTGGTGGGTATCTGGGAGATGCGGAATCATGTCCCGGAGAACAGGCGCATGACACGGTATGTCCATCCCGGTAAGTTTATCGCGGGCAAGCGCGTCACCCCGGAGGAACTGGCCAGACAATGCCGGCTGGCCCAAGACTATCCCTTTGTTTACACCCGCGGCCCGCGGCCTAAAAAGTCCCCTCAAATTGAGGGAAGATAACAGGGAGGCACTTTTATGTATCTTGTCAACGCAAACACAGAACGATTGGGAGAAGTGGAAATCTTGACCGTCCCCGGCCTGTTTACGACCCAGCGGGTGGACCGCGCCACACTCCCCCCGTGGATGCACCTCTATGAAATGCAGACAGACCCGGACGATTGGAGCCAGCCGGGCTTGCTGGGGCTGCATATCACGGTGGAGCACTTCGGCACCGTGCTCACCGCCAGCCCCCTCCCCCTGCCATCCGGCGGCTATCTGGATCTGGCTCCCGGCGACTTCGTACAGGGCCAGGGTGCGGAGCGGTTGACGGCGGCTGAGTTTGAGGCCAAGTACCTGGACCCGGACTACCAGCCGCCCCCGGCCGTGCGCCCGGAACAGCGGTGGCACAGCCGGACAAGGGTGGTGCAGCCGGTAAGATGAAAGAGACAAACATCGAACTATTTCCTGTTTTGAACAGATTATGCGGCTGGACTACCCCCTCCCCCTTCGCAAGTTTTTGCCCGGAGTTCTGGCTGCTCCAGGCGGCTGTATCAAAATATGAGATGGAGGAACGGACGTTCTACTGGCTTCCCAACTGCGGCGGTGGGCTGTGCGTCATGGAACGGGACGTATTCCTTCGCGGCTCCCACGGCCACCGGGTATGGACCAGCCAGCGCCCGGAGGCCGGAGAGGAGGCATACTGTGTCATCCTCAAGGGCAGGGACCGGGACAGCCCCACGGGGGATATACGCTCCTTCGATTTTTCCGCACACCTCCACCGCCTGGAACACGTGGCGATGGAGGTCAAGGCCGTGGAACTGGTCTTTTACTCCGGGCGGCGGTTTTCCATGGAGCCGGAACGGTTGAAGGGCCTGTATTGGAAGTACGGGACGCTCCGGCGCATCCGGTATCTGCCAGAAAACGAGGCGGCTCTGGTTCGCACGATCATGATGGAGCATCGCTATCAAAAGGGCTGGACGCCGAAAAAGGACCGGGCGCCGCCCAGCGGCCCGGTCAGATAGGGAGGTGAATTGCAGTATGGCAAAAAAATCGTTTTATGAGATCGGTCCCAGTGAAGGTTATCTTCGGGAGGGCTTTTACCTGGAGGTCAGGCGGCAGATCAACTACCGGGGCGACAGGGCCGACTTCAAGCCGTTCCTGAATGTCCCGGTCAAGGACCTGGAAAAGCAGTTAAAGGAAAGCCAGGCGGAGGAAAAGAAAGTCTTTGAGGAGATGAAGAAGGCCGTCACCGCCTGGGATGAGCATGGGGCGCAGACCCTTCTCCTGCAAAAAGCAATCGAATATCTGAAAACGCCGGAGGTCACACACACCCGCAATGAGTGGCAGAGGCACAAGGACGGCTCCTGGGAGATCAGCAACCTGGTCTATAAAATGACATTCAACATCGTCAAGTCTGGTGATGAATGGAAATTGACCTGGGAGTTGTCCTACACGGCCCCCGGCCTGTCTCAAGGGTATTGGGGCTATACCCGGAGCCCCAGGGAACGAATTGAGTACGAGGGCAGCAAGAAGTACAAGACCATGGAGGGGGCCCAGAAGTACATCCAGAGCAAATTCGACCAGTATGCGCCGTGCTTTGAATCCCTGTCCCCGCCCATCCCGGCGGAGGCAAAGGAGTTGTTTTGTGTCAACGGCCAACTCCTGCAAGGGTATTCGCTCCAACCCCCGGTCCCGCAGAAGGAAAAGGTCACGCTGGAGGACCTGCTGAACTGCCTGGAGGACGGCGATATGGCCGTACCATCGGAGGCGCAGCCCGTCTCCGGTGAGCCGGCCCCTCCAGCGGAGGAAAAACCCCAGGCGGGGCCGCCCCTCCCGGTCCAGGTCCAGGCACAGACGGCGGACAGGGGGAAACAGGAGCCGCCTCCGGCCAAAGCCGCCCGCCCAGCCGCCAGGAAAAAGCCGCTGCATAAAAAGCGGCTGGCTATGGCGCGATAGGGGGCGGGCATGGCATATACGCATATCACCCCTGGATGGGAAATCGAAATGTCCGCCCATTACTATCCAGATAAAAAGGCGGACCGTGTTGCGGAACTGATCCAACTGCCGCGGGAGGAATTGACCACCATGGAGGAGGCCAGCGTGGCCCAGGAAAAAGCCATTTTCTCAAAATTCTCTGAAATCGAGGCCGAATGGCTGAAACAGGCGGCGGAGACCATAGCCATCCGCAAGGCCAGGGAGTATCTGCGGGCCTTGCCGGTGGAGCACACGTCCAACCAGTGGAAGGTCAATCAATTCGGCTGGAACGTATTGAGCAACATGGTCTACAAAATGTCGTATCGCGTGTCCGAAAATAAAACGCCGGATGGAACTCTTATCAACTGTACTTTGTCTTGGGATATTCATTATAACACGCTCCAGCATCCAACCCCAGACTACACCGGCGACGGCTGGAAGATCGCCGGGCAGAGCGACAAGCGGTTTGCCACAAAAGAGGAGCTGGAGCGTTACCTGCAAGGCAGGATCAAAGCCTACGCCCACCTGTTCACGGAGGTGTCCCCGCCTATCCCAAAGGGAGAGGAAAGACGCTTTTCCGTCAACGGCATCCTTCTCCCCGGCTATACGGTGGAGGCTTCCCTGGAAGAACGGGTGGAGGAAATGCTTTCCTTTCTGGAGGACGACCCGGCCCTGCTGGAGGAGCCGCTGTCCTCCGGCCATCAAGACACACCACAAGAGGAGGAGCCGACTATGGCACAGAAGCTGCATACCACGCCCTTGAATCAGCACCGAAACCGGGAGAGTGTTCAAAAGCCGGAGACCACCCGGAAAGGGCCCAAGAAACCGCCCCGCCGGAAAACGACCCCGGTACGGTGACAGCGGCGCTCGCGCCGCTGTCCGCGCCAGCATGGCATTTTGACAGCAAAATGCCGCTGGTCAGGGGCTCCGCCCCTGATACCCCCGCGCCGCCGAAAGTCCCCTCAATTTGAGGGGACTTTTTTCCGTGGGCACAGCCCCCACCCCCCGCACAACACCAACGCATATCCTCTTGATATGCGCTATTTGATACCTGAACTGGAGGTGAACAGATGATTGATGAGAAACGGAGCGAGACCCTGCTCCTGGAGCGGACCCTGCAACGCCTGTTTGGTGAAACATCCTACCATGTGGAGAAAACCCCCTGCCGGGGGAAATTCCGGGGCCATAACGATTATTCCATCGTGTTCGGGAGTGGACGGAAACTGTTTATCGGCCAAGATAAACAGAATTACCTGAGCGGTCTACGGAAACAGGTTGGCCTGATCCAGCATTTCCGGGACCACCAGGCCGAGAACACCGAGAAGATCAAAGCCGTGCTTGCCGCCCACGACACTCCATTTTGTGACGTGGCCGTGGACATCTCGCCATATCCGGGGACAAATGATCTGGTCGTTTATGGCGTGGTTGTTCTCACGCATCAGAGCGGGACCAAGCTGATGTACCGGGAGACCAATATGCACTATTTCCTTGTGAGCGGAGACCGGGATTGGCACCCGTTTGACGAGTGCATGGCCCATCTGCTGAAGGACGCCTGCGGAGAGAGGGCCTACTGCAAGGAGGTCCCCTTGAAAAGTCCCCCGCCGGAGCCGGCAAAGAGGCCGCAACACCGGAAAGGAGGCCCAGTTCGATGAAGCCCTATAAAACCATCACCCTGCGGCTGGACGCCGCCCACTACGCCCGGCTGACAGAGACCGCCCGGACCACCGGGCTCAAGATCGAGCCCATGCTCCGCCAACTCATTATGGGCGTCAATCTCCGGCCCCGGCCTCCCGATACCTACGCCGCCCTGCTCCGGGAACTGAACGCCATCGGCAATAATGTGAATCAACTGGCTTATCAGGCCAACGCCAGAGGCGCGGCCACCCAGGACGAGATACGGGAGGCGGCGCGGCTGGTCCGGCAGGCGGTCCGGCTGGTCCGGGACACGCTGTAATGGCCTACACCAAGATTTTAGTCATTCACAACCGCCTGGACAAATGCGTGGGCTATACCCAGGACCCGGAAAAGACCTCCCTGGAGGCCGCCATCGACTATGCCCTGGACCGGGAGAAAACGGAACAGACCTGTTTCGAGACCGCCGTCAACTGCGACCGGGAGAGCGTTTACGCCGACATGATGGACACCAAGCGGCGCTGGGGCAAGGAGGGGCGGAAACGGAAGGGCTACCACATCATCCAGTCCTTCGCTCCCGGCGAGGTGACGCCGGACCAGGCCCATGCCGTGGGCGTCGAGTTTGCCCGGCGCCTGCTGGGAGACCGCTATGAAGCCGTCGTTTCCACCCACTTGAACAAAGCGCATTTACATTCGCATATCGTTTTCAATTCCGTCTCCTTTGTGGATGGGGCCATGTACCGGGACCAACTGAAGGACTACTACGGCGGGGACGGCGTGGGCATCCGGGGGACCTCAGACGCCATCTGCCGGGAACACGGGCTGTCCATTATTGAGCCCAGTGAGCCCCTGGGCGGCCCGGTGAGCCGGGCCGAGTGGGAGGCGGCCAGACAGGGCAAGGCCACCGTGCGGGACCTGATCCGTCAGGACGTGGACGAGGCCATCCGGCAAGCCTACACCTACCAGTCCTTCCTCAGCCAACTGCGGCGGATGGGGTATCGGGTAAAAACCGGCCCCAGGGTCAAGCACACCGCTATCCTTCCCCCCGGTGGGAAAGGGTATATCCGTCTGGACAGCCTGAAAGACGGCTATACCGAGGCGGACATACAGGCCCGGCTTGCGGCCGTCCGCTCCGGCGAGGCCCCGCCGGACACTCCCCCCACTACTCTTTTCTGTCTGCTGGAGCCGGGCCGCCGGTATCGGGCGCGGGGTGGGATGCCCCGCCGCCCAAGGAAACTCACGGGCTTTCAAGCCCTCTGCTTCCAATACCTCTGCCTGCTGGGGGCATACCCGAAACGCCGTCCGGGAAACCGGGCGGCGTTTTCCATGCGGGAGGAGCTGCTGAAACTGGACCGCTATCAGGAGCAATTCCGTTATCTCCGTAAAAACCGCATTGAGACAGCGGCCCAGCTCTCCATGCAGTATGACGCGATACAGGCGGAGATGGACGCCCTCACAGAACGGCGCGGGCAGTTATACCGGCAGAAACGGCGGGGAGACGGAGGCGGGGAAATCCAGACGGAGATCGAACAAATCACCACACACCTGCGGGCGCTGCGCCGGGACTTGAAGCTATGCGCCCGCATCGAGGGCGACATCCCCAAGGTCCGGGCGGCGGTGGAAGCCCAGCGCCCAGACCATGCAAGGAGGCGTCCTTATGAAAAAACTGCTCCACGCGGACCTGACCGCCATTCTGGGATTGATACCGCTCTATCAGCCCATCGAGGCAGGGAGCATTGAATTGGATCTGCTCAAACTGCAACAGGGCGGCGCGGCGGACTATCTGTTTCTGGCCCGGTGTGAGAGGTCCTGGCTGTTTGACCCGCCCCGTGTCTATGAGCCGGGCAGTTATGAAAATCTGTGCTGGCTGGCCTTTCAGGACCGGGCTGGGTGGCCGGTGCTCGCCCTGTTCCTCCATGTGGAGAAGTTTGTGGGCGGACGGCCCTGGGGGAGCGTGACCCTACTGGACTATCCCACGGCGGCCCAGAACGTGGGGGCATTCTCCGAACTGTCCCCGCCCCAACGGGAGCGGCATATCCGCCTGACGGTCAGGCGGTACACCCGGAACGCGAGGCATTGCAGCATCCGGGAAGTGATCGAATATCTGAAAACCGGGGAGGTGAAATGAATATGGACACCAGCGGCGAAGTGGCTGACCTGATGGTAAAGGAGAGCATCCAGGTCACAGAAGCCGGCATCAAACTGCTGGCGGCAGGGAGCAAAAACCTGGCGGCGTTCCTCTGGGCCCTGGCCAAGGACGGGAAGAAAGTAGCCGGACTGACCAGCATGGCCCAGTTGTATCGGTCCGGGCGGCCTACCGCGCTGTTTCGGATCAAAGAGAGCGACCTGAAAGAGTTTCGCGCCTTTGCCAAAAAGAATGTGCTGTTCGCGGTCCTCAAATACAAGGGGGCCAAGGACGGCACCGTGGACCTCATCACCAATGTGGACTACGCTGCCCAGGTCAACCTGTTTATGGAGCGCAAGGGCTATCCGGTCCCGGAACAGGAGGCGGCACCGCCAAAAAAAGACGGCCCCCGCGCTCCGCAAGGGTACTCCTCACCACAGCGCGGGAGTGGCTTGACAGCCTCCCGGACGAGGCCGACGAAGCAGACGACGAGGACTACTGAGGAACGGCTAGAAAAGCCTAGCGTCCGGGAAAAGCTGACTGCCTGTCAGGCGGAGGCGGAACAGAGAGCCGCCCGGACTGCACCCCAGCGTGCCAGGCCAACAAAAGCCAAGACCCGATCTTGAAAATATGGAGGTAAGCATGATGGCAAATCTCGAACAAATCATTGCCAACAAGAATGCCAGTGACACCCAATGGCAGCACCAGCAGCAGGCGGAGCGGGAAAACGTCACGGAGATGCAGAACTGCGGCATCGAAATGATTACCACCGATCCCACCCAGTATCTTCGCTACCTGACCATACAGGGAGACAACCCTGGCTACAGCGCCGGAAATGTGGCTATCGTACTTGCTGGCCTCTCCGGTGCCACGGTGTTCGGCACACGGGAACGGTGGCAGTCCTTGGGCCGGACCGTGCTGGAGGATCAGCAGGAGCTGGGGGTAAAAATCTTTGCCCGGGACCCCAGGACCAAAGCATACGCTCTGACCGATGCCTATGATATCAGCCAGACCCAGGGCCGGGAGATCAAGCGGCGGCCGCTGCGGGAAGACACAGAGGAAATGGCAAGCGCCCTGTCCACGCTTCTGAATTACTCAAAGGCAAAGTTGAGCGTTGATAAGGATATGACTGTTCCGGCCTTTTTCGATGAGGGGAGCCGGGAGCTGGTCATCAATTCTGAATTCCCGGATGAAGAAGCATTTGCCTCCATTGCCGCCGAGGTCGCCCTGACCCGTTATCACGATAAAGGGTACAATCGAGATTACAGCTGGGCGAGATACGAACTGGACGCCCAAAGTGTCTCCTACATCCTCTGCCGCAGGTTCGGGATTGAACCGAAGGAGCCGAACATGGAGCGGCTGGCAGAACGGTTCTCCGGGATGGACCCGGAAGAGAGTAAAACCGTATTGGACAAGATCCAGAATATGAGCAAGCAGATCGGACGCTCCATTGACATGAATATCGAGGCCGAGAAGCGAAAGACACGCACCGCCGTGCGGCGCCCGGTGCGGTGAGCCCTTCTGCCGAGGAGTTTTCCCCTGCGGGGAATATGAGCCGTGTTCCAGCCCCTGTCAAGGCCGCATGATTGCTGGAGCAATCACGCGCGAGCCGGCCAGTCTGCGGACTGGCCGGACCTTGACCGGGGCCGTCCCACAACTCATGCGGCAACCAAGGGGAAAACTCCCATAAAGCCGCCAAGGGCGGCTTTTCTCATACTGGGAGCGGGTGCTTCTGGTGGAAGCCCCTGCTCATCTGCCGGCCTCCTACCGCGCTCCGCCGGCAGGAGGCCGGCAGAGAAATCTACCTCAAATTGATGCAGGTTTCGACTTTAGAATTATGGAGGTATGACATGAAACGCACAGCAGCCCTATGCCTGGCGGCGCTCCTGGCCTGCTCCCTGGCCATTCCAGCTATGGCCGCAGATATCCTCTATCCGGTGGAAGTTACCGAGTACATGGAAGGGGACAGTTCCCGTCTGAAAAAGATTTATGTGCTGACCCCGGCGGATGACCCCTCCCTCATTCCAACGGAGGATTTTGACCGGGAGGGCCAGACCTACACCCTGCTGGATATAACACGGCAGGACCAGGTGGAAACCGATACCCGTGACTACACAGAGACGGTCACGCTGGAGAGCAAGACCAAGGACATGGACGCCATTCTGCCTCAGCTCACCGCCACCCTGGAGGTGGACACGGAAGAGGGCTATACTGGCGTCCTCACGCTGGACACTGCCAGCATCCAGGTGGAGGCGGCGGGCTATTCCACTTCAACACGAGCCGTCACTGCCGCACGAACCTACCCCAATCTATCCGACGCGGATGTGTCCCTGATCCCCAAAAGTATCGAGGACGGAGGCCGGACCCTGGAGCTGGCAAATGTACAGTGGCAGGAGGCTGGAGAGTTTTACACCGCCAACGCCACCTATACCGGCACCGCGTCCAGCAAATATGCTACCGGCTATACCGTCACCGCCGAATATTCCGGTGAGGTGTCCAAAACAACCAATGACACCGTGACTTATGCAGCCCTGTTCAGTGCCAACCCAACCCAGATGCAGACAGCCGCAAAAAGCGGGATGAATTGGAGGTGGCTGTTGGTTCTGCCCGCTGGCGCGGCAGCGGCAGGCTTGTTTTTTGGCGGAAAATTCCTGCTGAAAAAGCACAAATCGAAAAAGAACTGGGAGGAATACACGAAATGAAGCACTGGAAAAATACGATCCTCTCCGCCGCCCTCCTGGCAGTCCTGACCGCAACCCCAGCCCATGCCCTGGAATACACCATGGAGGCGCCGGATGATTACCTGTTCGGCAGGCCCACAAGCGATGACACCATCTATGAATGGGAGGACCCCAATGTAGACCGGAGCAAAAATGTGGCCCTGATCCCACCTGCCTTTGGGAGCCCCACCAGCTATCTCCCCGGCTCCGGGACGCCTCTGACGCACAACCTGATCCCCGGCGCCCTGTCAGGTGGGGGATTGGTGAATTCTGCCGGAAGTGTTTCCTATCCTGATGTGGAAGGCGGAAATTATACCGCCGGGACTGCTTTCACTCAAGTTACATCGGACCTCTATTACAGCGCCGGGCACCTGGGAACATTGAAGATTCCAGCGATTGGCCTATCTAGCAAGGTGTATCAGGGAACGGACAGCGCCGCGCTCCGCAAAGGCGTGGGGCATTTCAAAAATACAAGTCTCTGGGATGGAAACTGCTGCCTTGCGGCACACAACCGGGGAACACGGGATGACTTCAAGGACCTGCACACGCTGGAACCGGGCGATACCATTACATGGACCACCAAGCTGGGGACCAGAACTTATGAAGTTATTTCCGTGACCAAGGTTTGGGAAACAGACACCAGCGGAACAGCCGCTACCAGCGATAATCGTTTGACCCTTTACACTTGTGTGCGCGACCAGCGGGACTACCGATGGATGGTACGAGCCATAGAGCGATAATTCCTCTTATCTGGTTTACCAGGCCGAAACCTGCCTCAATTTGAGGCAGATTTCGGCCCTTTCTTTCTTTTGTTCATGGCTTCCATTTTTTGACAAATATTCAATCATTTAAATGCGGCGAGGGGGGTGATACGCAGCTCAGTTAAATGACGGAGCGAAGACACCTCCTCGTGCCTGTTTTGAGGAGGCAGTATGAAAAAGCGATTGATTTCTCTGTTACTGGCCTTGTCAGTAGCGGTGTCGCTGTTGTGTACGGCAGCTTTTGCGGCAGAGTCCACCGGCGTAGGCATTACCCCGGTGACCAACCCCGACCTCTGGACCACCCGGCTCAACTCCCAGGGGCAGTCCTACTCCTACCGCCCTCCCACGGCAGCGGGACGGCAGCTCTGGTGCATGGACCTGGGTTACTCCTACTGCTATGGCACGGAGAGCTTTTTGCAGTCCTACACCTACCGCTCCGCCACCGGAGCCGACGCGGACGCCCTGTGGAATGATGCGGTGGCCGAGACCGGCCTGGGCGAGATGGACGCCATCACCCAGGAGAATGTCAAGTGGATGATGAGCTATATCGCTGACTACACCGGCGAGATCCCCGGCAGCCTGTTCATGGCGCTCCAGACCTACATCTGGGACAACCAGAGCGATAAGAGCGCAGGCGGCGATCCCAGCGGCGACATCGACGCCGGAGGCTTCGCCAACGCGGACACCTACGACCAGTATGTTGAGTATTACAACTGGCTGCTGGGCCAGAAAGCTAACGAGGACGCGGAACTGCAAGCCCAGGTGGAGGAATACGCCGCCCAGGGCATCCACGCCTCCATCGTGGAGGATGAGATCTCCAAGTGGGCGGTGCTGGCCACCTCCAGCGTGTCCGGGCGGCAGACGTTTTTTGCCTATCATTCTGACCGCAAAGTCGTGACGTCTGGAGAGCCGGGCGAGGAACCGGCTCTCCCTGCCGGGGATGCCGATATCACCTTCCAGAAGGTCATCGCCGGTACGGACCATGGCCTGGACGGTGCTGTCTATAACATCTATCTGGACGGCCAGATCGCCGGCAGCGATGTGACCTCCGGCGGGGGGTACATCGAGGTCAACGATGTCACCGAAGGGCTTTGGTCCTTTGTGGAGCAGGAGGCCCCGGAGGGCTATGCTCTGGACCCCACGCCCCACAGCGTCTATGTCAGCGTCACCGACGGGGACCGCCAGTACACCGTCACCGCCGAGGATGAGGAACTGCCCGGCATCAAGGTCATCAAGACCTCGGCCACGGATGGTACTCCCATCGAAAATGCCGTTTACTCCATTAAGGGCGTCACCTGCTCCCTCAGCACCT
>OGHF01001641.1_pt1 | contig 12887 bp, 8 predicted proteins | sample 1571481 | NCBI WGS metagenome assembly OGHF01 (sample SAMEA2581952, study PRJEB24529) | metagenome | biome: Human gut stool | place: China | collected 2011
TACTTAATATTTCTTACTTTCTTCCTCATTATCCTTACAAATCACTATCTTTGCGCCCACGTAATCTGTTTTTTAACGAAAAATCTAGATAGTGCTAATGAAACAGTACAGAACTATAAACAACCTCGTGGGTTGGATTACATTCATCATTGCGGCAACGGTCTACTGCCTGACAATAGAACCGACCGCAAGTTTTTGGGACTGTCCCGAGTTTATAACTACCGGTTATAAACTGGAAGTAGGACACCCGCCCGGCGCACCTTTCTTCATGCTGGTAGCGAACCTGTTCTCTCAATTCGCCTCCGATGTAACCACCGTAGCGAAGATGGTAAACTACATGAGCGCACTGATGAGCGGTGCCTGTATCCTGTTCCTTTTCTGGAGCATCACCCATCTGGTACGCAAACTGGTAATCACCGACGAGAACAACATCACGAAAGGACAACTTATCACTGTCATGGGTAGCGGACTGGTCGGCGCACTGGTCTACACCTTCAGCGACACCTTCTGGTTCTCTGCCGTAGAAGGCGAAGTATATGCTTTCTCCTCCCTCTTTACAGCCGTTGTATTCTGGCTGATTCTGAAATGGGAAGATGTGGCCAACCAGCCTCACAGCGACCGCTGGCTAATCCTGATCGCTTATCTGACCGGACTGAGTATCGGTGTTCACTTGCTGAACCTCCTCTGTCTGCCGGCAATCGTATTGGTGTACTACTACAAGAAAACTCCGAACGCCACTGCCAAAGGCTCATTGCTCGCCCTGCTCGGATCGGGCGTACTCGTAGCAGCCGTGCTTTATGGCATCGTGCCCGGTATCGTTAAAGTCGGCGGCTGGTTCGAACTGCTGTTTGTCAACGGACTCGGCATGTCGTTCAACTCCGGCGTCGTTGTCTATATCATTCTGCTCGCCGCCGCCCTTATCTGGGGTGTGTACGAAAGCTACACCGAAAAGAGCAGACTCCGCATGGCCATCTCATTCATTCTGACCATCGCCCTGCTGGGTATTCCATTCTACGGACACGGCGTAAGCAGCATCCTTATCGGTGTCGTAGTGATCGCAATTCTTGGCATCTACCTTGCTCCGCAAGTACAGGAAAAGATCAAAGAGAAATGGCGCATCTCCGCCCGTACCATGAATACGGCATTGCTGTGCACCATGATGATCGTGATCGGTTATTCCTCTTATGCACTGATCGTGATCCGTTCTACCGCCAACACACCGATGGACCAGAACTCTCCGGAAGATATCTTCACGCTGGGCGAATACCTCGGCCGTGAACAATACGGAACCCGTCCTCTCTTCTACGGTCCTGCTTTCTCCTCGAAAGTGGCACTCGACGTGAAAGACGGATACTGCGTCCCCCGCCAGTCACAGACGGGAAGTAAATACGTCCGCAAAGAAAAGACTTCACCGGACGAAAAAGACTCATACATCGAACTGCCGGGACGTATCGAATACGAATACGCGCAAAATATGCTTTTCCCCCGTATGTACAGCTCCGCGCACTCCTCACTCTACAAGCAGTGGGTAGACATCAAGGGACATGACGTCCCATACGACCAATGCGGCGAAATGGTGATGGTGAACGTACCGAACCAATGGGAAAACATCAAGTTCTTCTTCTCCTACCAGCTCAACTTCATGTACTGGCGCTACTTTATGTGGAACTTTGCCGGACGGCAGAACGACATTCAGAGCAGCGGAGAAATAGAACACGGTAACTGGATCACCGGAATCCCGTTTATCGACAATCTGCTGGTGGGCAACCAGGAATTGCTTCCGCAGGACCTCAAAAACAACAAAGGACACAACGTATTCTACTGCCTGCCGCTGCTGCTCGGCCTGATCGGACTCTTCTGGCAAGCATACCACAGCCAGCGGGGTATCCAGCAATTCTGGGTGGTATTCTTCCTGTTCTTTATGACAGGTATCGCCATTGTGCTCTACCTTAACCAGACACCTGCGCAGCCGCGTGAACGTGACTATGCGTATGCCGGTTCGTTCTACGCCTTCGCCATCTGGGTAGGTATGGGAGTCGCAGGTATCATCCGTATGTTACGCGATTACTGCAAGATGAAAGAAGTTCCGGCTGCCGCTCTCGCATCAGTACTCTGTCTGCTTGTCCCCATCCAAATGGCCGGACAGACATGGGACGACCACGACCGTAGCGGACGCTTTGTTGCCCGTGACTTCGGTCAGAACTATCTGATGACCTTGCAGGAAGAAGGAAATCCGATCATCTTCACCAATGGTGATAACGATACTTTCCCGTTGTGGTACAATCAGGAGACAGAAGGTTTCCGTACAGATGCACGTACCTGTAACCTCAGCTACCTGCAAACCGACTGGTACATCGACCAGATGAAACGTCCCGCTTACGACTCTCCGTCACTCCCGATCACTTGGGACCGTGTGGAATACGTCGAAGGCCAGAACGAATACATCCCCATCCGTCCGGAAGTAAAGAAGAATATCGACCAGATGTATGCACAGGCAGACAGCGCGCTCGAAAACGGAAATCCGGAAGCGATGAACGAACTGAAAGAACAGTTCGGAGAAAACCCGTATGAACTGAAGAATATCCTCAAATACTGGGTTCGTTCGGATAAGGAAGGGCTGCGCGTCATCCCTACCGACAGCATCGTAATGAAGATCGACAAGGAAGCTGTCCGCCGTTCCGGCATGAAAATACCGGAAGCGCTGGGCGACTCCATCCCCGAATATATGACCATCTTGCTGAGAGACGCCAACGGCAACCCGAAACGCGCCCTCTACAAGAGCGAACTGATGATGCTCGAAATGCTTGCCAACGCCAACTGGGAACGTCCCATCTACATGGCTATCACCGTAGGCAGTGAAAACCACCTCGGCATGGACAACCACTTCACGCAGGAAGGTCTGGCATACCGCTTCACTCCGTTCGATACAGACAAGCTGAACAGCAAGATCGACAGCGAAAAGATGTACGACAACCTGATGAACAAGTTCAAGTTCGGCGGCATCGAGAAACCGGGCATCTACATCGACGAAAACGTAATGCGTATGTGCTACACACACCGGCGCATCTTCACACAGCTCGTAGGACAACTCATCAAGGAAGGCAAAAAAGACAAGGCACTCGCCGCACTCGACTACGCCGAGAAGATGATCCCGTCATACAACGTACCGTATGACTGGGCAAACGGCGCCTTCCAAATGGCGGAAGCCTACTACCAGCTGGGACAAAACGAAAAAGCGAACAAGATCATCGACGAACTTGCCAACAAGTCTCTCGAATACATGATCTGGTATCTCAGCCTGACTGATTACCAACTTTCTATCGCCAGCGAAAACTTCATGTACAACGCAGGACTGCTTGACGCAGAAGTACGCCTGATGGAGAAATACAAATCAGAAGAATTGGCTAAACATTACTCGGAACAACTCGACCAGCTATACAATGAGTATGTTGCGAGAATGAAAGGGAAATAAAAACTAAGTAATAAGTATTAAGTAATAAGTAATAAGCTGCGCCATAAGCCGCACGGTTATTACTTATTACTTATTACCTGTTACTTATTAATAAAGACTCTTATGTTTATAGAACAACCACCTTGGTTCTTCCGAGCGCTGTATCCACAAGCCATCTTCCGGATGGACCCAAACGAACGGGCAGTCTACCTGACTTTTGACGATGGCCCTATCCCGGAAGTTACCCCTTGGGTACTGGAGCTACTGAAGAAACACGATATTAAAGCTACCTTCTTCATGGTAGGCGACAATATCCGCAAACACCCGGACGAATACCGGATGGTGGTAGAACACGGACACCGCATCGGCAACCATACTTTCAACCACATCCGCGGCTTTGAATATTCCAATCCGGATTATCTGGCCAACACCAGACTGGTAGACGAAATTATCCACTCGGACTTGTTCCGCCCGCCACATGGGCACATGGGATTCCGGCAATATTACACTCTTCGCCACCATTACCGTATCATTATGTGGGACCTCGTAACCCGTGACTACAGTAAGCGAATGCGCCCGGAACAGGTACTGAATAACGTAAAACGCTACGTACGCAACGGTTCCATCATCACCTTCCACGACTCTCTGAAATCGTGGAACAACGGGAATCTGCAATATGCCCTCCCCCGTGCCATCGAATTTCTGAAAGCGGAGGGCTATGAATTCAAGGTATTTTAATGGAAAAGCTCCTCTCCTCAGACCGAATTAAAGCCGAAGCACTACGCCTCGGCTTTTCCGCCTGCGGACTGGCGCCTGCCGAAGCTGTGGATGAAACTGTGGCTACCGCCTTCCGTCAATGGCTGGCGGACGGTTGCCAGGCAGAGATGGCGTATATGCAGAATTATGAGGATAAACGGCTCGATCCGCGCTTGTTGGTGGAAGGGGCACGTACGGTGATCAGCGTTGCGCTAAACTATTATCCGGCAAAAAAACTTCCCGAAGGTGAGTATCAGATTGCATGGTATGCCTACGGGAAAGATTATCACGATGTGATGAAGGGGAAATTGAAGGAACTTTTTGAGTTTATAGAGAAAGAAGTTTCATTCTCCAAAGAAACAGACAGTACTATCGCCTCGACAAACAATATCGGCACATATACTGAAAACTACGCCTCAGCACCCCAAGCCCCAGTATCCCAAACCTCCGCTTCTCCGCTTCAAGGCCGCATATTCTGTGATACCGCTCCCATACTCGAACGTTATTGGGCATGGCGTACCGGCTTGGGATGGATAGGAAAGAATACACATCTCATCATTCCTCACGCCGGCTCCTGCTTCTTCTTAGGGGAAATTATTCTTGATAGGGAAGCTGACAATTATGACTCTCCACAACGAAATCAATGCGGTTCGTGTACACGTTGCCTGGATGCCTGCCCGACAAAAGCGCTGGAAGCCCCTTTCAGGCTCAATTCCGAGAGATGTCTTTCTTATCTTACCATTGAGTATCGTGGGGAACTTTCGCTCAATGTAGGCAAAAAAATGGGTAATAAAATATATGGCTGTGACGAATGCCTGAAAGCTTGCCCTTGGAATCGCTTTGCCACTCCTTGCCGGACAGCCGAATTTCAACCGTCTCCTTCTTTGTTAAGTATGAGGAAGGATGATTGGCATTCGCTGAGTGAGGAGCAATATAAAACCATTTTCAAAGGTAGTGCAGTGAAAAGGGCTAAGTATGGTGGATTGATGCGTAATATAAAGATTATTAAATAAATATTTAAATATTAAGAGCTACTACCTTACGATAATAGCTCTTAGGATCAATTAATGCAAGTTCTTCTCATAACAAACAGTTAAACCACTATATAAAAATAGTATTTCATGCAAAATATTATTCAGCATATTGCATCAAAATAGCAGGAAAATCAATAGAAAGTCCTGCATAATTTGCAGGAGACGGAACTCTTCCCTTAAATAATCCCATTGACATATATGCATCTGTAATATAAGCTAACGCAACCTGCCCATCATTCATTAATACAGGAGAAAGAATAATTTTTCCCTGTAAATACAAACCATCATCAGTTTTAGTTATTATTGAGCCGTACATCACTCCTCCTTGCCCATCAGACAAAGCATAATTTTGCTGCTGTGGAGTGGTTATAGCTAAAGCTCCATCTTGATAGGTGACCGCTAAAACAATCGTTGCTCCCAACAGCCTTGTCATTGGTAGCTGGAATATATAGCCATTACCACCCGGATTTTTAACAATTTGAGTATTTTCCTCTAATGAAAGAACTTGATTAATACCAAATGCTGTAGCAACGACTTTCACAACACCTGTCCATTGTCCCAATAAGTCATCAATATCGTACTGCAATAAAGCATATTCAATTTCACGAATGCCAGTAGTCACTTTTACAATGGCCGAACGAATTTTACCAGTGAGATTCTCTGTTGCAATAAACTTAAATCCATCACTCGTCATTTCATAGGATAACCATTGAGAAGCATCTGCTGGAATAGATACCTGAATAGGCAAACTACTCGACATTTCAACAGGGACCTCCTCTGCAGCATCTGTCAATGTGAAATAGGTAGCATCTCTATTATATTTCCAAATAGCTCCTTCCTGCAGTATGGTTGCTTGCTGCGTACTCACACCATCAGTTAAAACGATTTGTGCGCTACGCCCCGGATAACCCGTATTAGCATCTACAGAAATGGAAACTTTATGATCTGCAACTTCGATTACCTGACACCAATCGGCATTCACCGTAGCCGTGACAGTTCCAGTTGCTGCAAATTCGACAGTTCCAGTGCCACCACTAGCTTTCATATCCAAATCTGATTTTATAATTGTCAATTTTACAGTGGCAGCATCGTCATCTGAAGAACATCCTGCAACAAAAAATAAGCAGAATATTATTAAGTATAAATTCAGTATATTTTTCATAATCTAGTTTTTTATTTATTCCTCAACTTTCATAAAGACCATCTCTCCATACATACGTGCCACCCCTTGAACATATGAACTTTGACTATAATCAGGTGCCGAATAGCGGTCGAAGGCCATATAATCAGCTTTTGCACCACCTACTGCTTCGAATACCCCATCATCCTCAAATGTAAATCCAAACGGAGACTGTTGTACATTTGCCACAAAACCAAACATCAGACCTGCCTGATAACTAATATATGTAGGATAAAATCCCATGGCATAACAATATGTAGTACATCCCAAATAATATCCTGATATATAACCTACCTTTTGAGTCTTAAAGGACATAATTCCTTCACCTCTATCATAATCGAGCACTATATCACCAATTAGTCCCTTGAGAATATAACTCTTATTTTCTACATCCTCTATAATAGATATTGGTAATTCTTCGTCTGTCAAATTATTATCTTTATACATCTTGCAGGTAAGAGTATAATTACCTAGATAATCATTATATTTAATATATCCCTCCGGATAAATTCCTTTCATTTTAACGTTAGTTGCCCCCTCGTCAGTACAAGTAAAAAGCTCGGAGGAAGGGTCCCACACAAAATTTTGCACAGTTACTCCTGCCAGTGAAACTGGTTCCCGGAAACGAAAGCCATCGGTTGTAAAAAGGAAAGGAGATTGCTCTTGTACAATGTTACCACCATCATTATAGGCTATAACAAAAGTATAATTACTTCGCTGCGTCATACCAACTAAATTTCCATCAACCAACAACTGATATTGTATAAAGAAAGCATTCTCTTCTACATCATTCACAGAGTTTATATATGCCTCCCAGTTCAAATCATCCGGAAGCGCATACATTACTATCGTATTTCCATACTTTTTGCCCTGCATTACAATTTTCTCGGCTGAAGCTTCCTTTATAATAAACTCGTAATCTCCTTGCAGGTTGGCATTGGGGTTGGAACCTCCGCCTTGTGGCTTGGCATATGCATGAATAAAAGCATTATAAGTGTCGAATGTAAGCATAGTAGCTTCCTCCGATACAACCTTATAAAGAGAGGAAATAGTCTCATCGCCTTCGTATCCTTGAGATGCCATTGTAACTCGCTGACCATCAAACTTGCACAGAAGAGTTATGCCTCCCAAAGCATAGTCCTGACCTATGTAATATTCCATTCTCCAACCATTAGATGCCGATTCTAATAGCTCACTATATTGCTTCACTTCCTCTGTTGCACGGTTCGCTGAAGAATCATCAAAATAATCCTCTTCCTGGAAAAGACAGGATTGCAAACCAAAGCATACAAGAGCCATCAACAAATAAATCATTATATTCTTTTTCATAATCTTCCTGTTTTATTCAATAGTACTTAAATCCAGCTCCGGAATTTCTTGCTGACGCCTTAACACAATCTCACGCAAATCATCTAAATTAATACCCCAAGTTTCAAGCATATAATTGTATACAATAGTAAACTTCTGATTAATAATAGCCGCTCCGGCAGTTCCGGCAACCTTCAGCATATTATCCCAGTAAGCCTGATCGTGAGTAACATACATGGCGATATTCTCTACAAAATCTTCTCTTGCCTCACTCATCGCATATGCCGTCACAAATCCTTCCGGCCATGCATCCGCATCCTCTCGCAAATATGAATTTCCATTTTCAGCAACATAGAAATACCAGTCGGAACCAACATATTTTCCTTCGGTAATGCGATCAAACGATGGGTCATAATTACGCTTCTGATGCAGGATATGTGCAAATTCATGGTGCATCGTCTTAAAGTAATACTCATTCGATATCGACATTCTCAAAGTCCAGACTGTTCACTTCGTACAATGTTATCTTCTTTCCTCCCTCGGCAGTACCCAACACCTTCGTACCACTGCTATCATAAGCCGGAGAACCTATCAAGTGAAAAGTTTTTGGCACATAAGACCGAAGAAAAGCCGGTCCGGCAAGTTCAGTATATGCCTCCATCCATACATGCTTGATAATCTTGGCCAAAGCAACCGATTTATCGTAATCCGCCGGTACCAGATTATATTTGTGATCACTTTCAATATCTTGCATACGATACTTGAAATCAACGTTATACGGATATGTATAATTAGCAAGCAACCATTCATCAAAACCATTATGTTCCATTGGCTCTGTTGAAAAAATACTATGCTTGGTGTCAATATCATCGCCATTATTACAGGCTCCCCAAAGAATGGGCAAAACAGCCGTTAGTATATAAATATAATATTTCTTCATATTATTTCCTCCTTTTAATTTTCAGTACGTGGATTGGGTTGCATTCCTGCCAGAACTACACTCTTAGGAATTTGCATAGCACGTCTTGCGTCATTTACCGGCATTTCATCTGTTACGACTATATTGTTATTAGCAATAGAACGGCGATAGATAACAATTCCATAACGTTTAATATCCGGCCAGCGCAGACCTTCGTGCAAAGTAGCAATACGTCTCATATGCAGAATGCAGTGAATAAAGTTCTCCTGTATACCTGATTCAATAGTAAAATCAGGCTGAAGCTTTTTCTTGGGAGTCGGATTTTGTGTCGGATTGTAATAATCCATCTTATCATAATACTCATTTATCATCCCCGGAGTTAAAGTTTGCTTATTAGAAGTATATGCTTTCTCCCATGTAGTAAGATCTGCAGCAGCCATTGGATAGTTCTTTTTCAGCGTATAAGCCTCAGCCCTGCAAAGCAAAGTCTCGTCTGTAGAGAAAATCACAGGCATATAATACAGGTAGTCACCAGCATAATAACCGCCCTTTCTCAACATACTGCATTCATAGCCCGATGTTGTAAAAGGCTGCATATACATGCGGTCAGGGATACCCCATAATCCGGAAGAACGTGATGTTTCGTAAGAAGCAATTAACTTATTATGTAGATAACGTTTTCCTGTCATGTAATTACTCAGAATAATACCCCAGTTAGATACGGTACTACCTATCAACAAGTTAGCCTTACTTGTAGAAGCAATATATGCGTCGGGCTGTACATTATCATTAGCAGAGAGTTTTCCCAACGCTTCCCAATCCCGTAATTCGGCAGCAGGATCACTTCCCAACACACGATCTGCATATTTTATCACCTCATCACAATTAGAAAAGTCAGGCTTCATATAATAAAGATAGAAACGTGCAGCAAAAGCATATGCAGCTTTCCTTGTGAAATGATATTTCGGCACAGAATAACTATCATCGGAAATAAGAGCCATACCATCTAATAAGTCCTTCTCAATCTTCTCATAAGTCTCCTGCAAAGTACCCCGCCCGTATTGTGGTTGCACAGTTGTTTCAACTTTAGTCATATAAGGAATACCTAATTCCTGTGATGCATGAGTATTATAAGCATTACAAAAAATATTTGCTAATACAAAATGATTGTACGCCCGACAAACAAGAGCCTCTCCTCGCTGCGGCATCAACGATTCCGGATTTCCCCGTTTCTCAATCTCTTCCAAAGCCATGTTAGCAGAAGCAATAGCTATATAATGGGTTTCCCAAAGATTTGTAGGCGTATCCTGATATTCTTCCTGGGTATCTTTCCAGTTATAGCACTCTTCCTCAGATAACTTATAATAAGAATATCTGGCACTGTTATCGTCGGTATTATCACTATAAAGTTCAAACAGTTCATTCGCAGATCCTTCCGGATAAGCAGAAACAAGCATTTTAGCTATTTTTTGCTCAGAATTCAGCTCCGTCCGGTTATCTGGTAATTCGTCAAGAAAATCATTACAAGAGCTACCGACAATAGCAAGCGTTGCGATGAACAATGGAATATATAATTGATTTCGTCTCATCTTTAATCTTTTTTTTTATTATTAAAATCATTCTCTTACAATCCTAAACGCAGAGTTAATGTAAACTGACGTGGCACCGGTGAAGCTACACCACCAGTATTAAAGAATTCAGGATCTTGACCATTCAATTTCTTATCTGCATAAATAAGGAATAAATTAGTTGCCTGTAACTTCAAAGAAAGATTGGAAATCTTCGCAGCAGAAATCCAGCTCTTAGGAAACTCATAAGAAAGTGAGATTTCTTTCATACGGATAAAATCACCTTTTGCAATTCGCTCTGTAGAATAATTGTAAGCATTGTAAGCTTTATACAATGTTCGGTTTGCTTCATATTGCGGATTACTCAAGATTGCAGGAATATTAGTCTTTGCCTCATCCCCAGAAAGCGTCCAACGATTCTTGAATTCACGAGGCATAGCACTCAAATCGGAATATTTATAATTAAAATATGGATTCAAACGAACAACATTACCAAATGAATAAGTCATGAATACATTGAGTTTAAACCCTTTATATGCAAAAACGTTACCGAAACTACCAGTTATTGTAGGATCTGTCGGACCTTCATATTTCAAATAATCTAACTTCTCACGTTCCTGGAAATTAATATCAGTCGATGTTATATTTCCATTGATATCGAACATAGGAATACCTTTTTCATCCAAACCTGCAAAAGGAATGGAGAAAAGCCCGCGCACAGGATATCCTTCACGTGCAAATCCATTTCCCGAAACAAGTTCCATCATACGAGTACGTCCTCGCAAATCAGTAACTTCATTCTTAGCATGAGAAAAAATAAAATCAGAATTCCATGAGAAGTCTTTCGTTTTAATATTGCTGGTTGAAAGGGTAAATTCAATACCATGTGACTTCATTGTAGCTACATTGGCATATTTATAAATAGTACCTCCCACTCCTTGTGTTGGAATCAACCCAATCAGGTCATAGTTATTGCGCGTGTACCAGTCAGCTGAAAGATTAATGCGATTATTAATAAAACCTACATCCACTCCTATATTCAATTCATGCTTCTTTTCATACGTTAATTCACTATTTTCCAAATCCACTATATGAAGACCCGTTTCTTGAATATCAGTGAAAGGACGATAAGGTGAATAACTCTTAATAATAGCTTGTGAATTTGTTACATCAGCCGGACCACGATCAGCTGTCAATGAGTAAGATGCCTTAAATGTCAAATTTGAAAGCGTTGGTTGAAGTGATTGGAAGAATTTCTCTTCATGAACATTCCACGCTGCAGAAAGATTCCACGTTGGCAGCCAACGAGCAGAACGGCTACGCCCCATTCTATTAGTTCCTTCATAGCGGAAAGTACCATTCAGCGTATAACGTCCGTCATACGAATAAGTAGCATTTGCAAATGTAGCTACACTCCGATATCTAGTATGCCCCATAGAATAATACTTTTCTCCAGTCTCAATACCTTTCTTAAAGTACTGATAAACATATGATGGAATCTCACCCATAGAATATTGCATACCCCATCCTTGGAATGAAGAGTTAGAGCGTTGAAGATCATTTACTTCCATTCCTGCAAAAAGATTAGTTATATGCTTTTCTGCAAATAGATGATTCCATGATACAGTACCACGGAAATCCAGTCCCAACATCTTACGATCTTGACGCTGATAAATACCTCCTTCAGGAAGAATCGAAATAGGTAATGCATATGGGTTATCTGGATTCTTATACAACCAGTCGTTTTCATCACGAATAGTAGCATCGTCCAACCCCGTACGATAAGCAATTGCTTGATTAGAATCATCCATTATATTATGTTCTTGTGATGATGATTGATAACGCACAGCACCCAGCGCACTGACTTCTAGGCCCTGCAACACCTTCCATTTCAACTCCCCCTGGAACTTTACATCAACAACATTCAACTCAATAAAATTATTGTCCAATTCACGGAGAATATTAAATGGAGCATAATTAGCCACATAATCTGTATTAGGATCTAATGTACGTGAAGTATTCAGTGCGTATGAATAGGGGTTGATATCAAAATCACGTGTAACCTGACCTGCCGCAACGTCCAATGATGAGTTCATGGTACCTGGTGCATTCTGTTTACGGTAAGAAGCACTTGATATCAAGTTTATGCTTAGGTTCTTTAAGATATTATAAGTCGTATTCAAATTGGCTGTATAACGTTTCACTTCACTCTGCTTATACCATCCCGGATCAAGCATGGCACTCAATGACGCATAAAAAGATGATTTATCAGAACCTGAAGTAATACTTACAGAGTGATTCTGTGAAATATTATTTGAGAATAATACATCAAACCAGTCGGTATTACGCATTTCGGCTTCGGTCAAATAAGCATTACGTGCTTCTAAAGTATTCATCAGCCCAAATTGACCATTCGTTTCATTAAACTGGTCGATCAGTTTATACATACGTCCGTACACACCTGAATTCTTTGCACGAAATAAATCAGCACTATTCAACCAACCTTTTTGCTCCAATTCTTTATATATTCCCATTTGCTCCTGAGAATTCATAATATTGAACTCTTTGTATGAGGGCACCATACGCGTAGTAAACTCACCCGTATAATTAATTTTGCTGACTCCGGCTTTACCTTTCTTTGTAGTAACAACGATTACACCTGCCATTGCAC
>OGHF01001654.1_pt1 | contig 12807 bp, 10 predicted proteins | sample 1571481 | NCBI WGS metagenome assembly OGHF01 (sample SAMEA2581952, study PRJEB24529) | metagenome | biome: Human gut stool | place: China | collected 2011
ATATTTCGTCTGTACCGTTTTTCTTTTCATAAACCTATAAAATCACGACTTGTGAAAGACGCTTATATCTGCCCCTTCAAGCCCTAAGAAAGCACCGCAGAATCTGCGACACTACGCCAATTAAACTCCGGTTTAAGAAACCTTGAGTGTGAATTTCTGAATTTCTTTTTCTGTACTCACTTTCTCAATAACCGCACCCAGAGACGCCAGTTTTGCCTCAAATTCTTCATATCCACGTTCAATATAGTAAATATCATCTACAACTGTAATTCCCTCAGCTGCAAGACCTGCGATCACAAGTGCTGCTCCGGCACGGAGATCCGGTGCATTCACTCTTGCTCCAGTATATTTTTCCGTTCCATTGATAATTGCAATATTGCTCTCTACCTTAATATTGGCACCCATACGTGTCAGTTCATCAACATATTTGAAACGATTCTCAAAAATACTCTCAGTCACTGTACTTGTTCCCTCGGAAATTCCAAGAACGACTGCCATCTGTGGCTGCATGTCTGTTGGGAATCCCGGGTATGGAAGTGTTGTCACCTGTGTATGATGAAGCGGTTTGGAAGCCACAACACGCACTGCGTCATCAAACTCTTCCACTTCACAGCCAATTTCCAAAAGTTTTGCAGTGGTTGCTTCCAAATGCTTTGGAATGACATTCTTTACTGTGACATCTCCTTTTGTTGCAGCCGCTGCAAACATAAAGGTTCCTGCCTCAATCTGATCCGGGATAATAGAATACTCTGTCTTGTGGAGTTTTTCCACACCGACAATCCGGATTACATCCGTACCAGCACCACGGATCTGCGCACCCATGCTGTTTAAGAAGTTCGCAACATCCACCACATGTGGCTCTTTTGCTGCGTTCTCAATAATTGTTTTTCCCTCTGCCATAGAAGCTGCCATCATAATGTTAATGGTTGCTCCGACAGATACTTTATCCAGATAAATATGGGTTCCTGTCAGCTTTTCTGCGGATGCAAGAACAAGCCCATGTTTAATATCAACATTGGCGCCTAATGCACTGAATCCCTTTAAATGCAGATCGATTGGACGGCTTCCGATATTACATCCACCCGGAAGTGCCACTTCTGCTCTTTTATATTTTCCTAACAAAGCACCGATCAGATAATAAGATGCTCTGATTTTTCTGATATATTCATTGTCAACATTAAAATCACGGATAAATGATCCATTGATCTTAACAGTGTGAGCGTCGATCCGGTCGACTTTTGCTCCAATTTCCTGAATTGCGTTTAATAATACATTAATATCTCTCACGTTTGGGAGATTCTCTATCGTAACAGTTTCATCCGTCATTACGGCTGCAGAAAGGATTGCCAGTGCCGCATTTTTTGCTCCGCCAATCTCAACTTCTCCAACCAAAGGATTTCCACCTTTAATTACATATTGTTCCATATCACACCTCTATGAACATTTTCGTCCAGTCTGCCATCAACTTACAGACTTATCGAATGGTTGCATACAAACACATTATTATAGTAACCATTATATCTTTTTGTCAAGCGGTTCTTTCTTCCGCTTATTATATCATTACTGACCAATATAATTCAATGGATTTACTGCAACTCCATTGATATAAATCTCAAAATGAACATGTGGGCCAGTAGATCTTCCGGTACTTCCGCTTAAGGCAATGCTCTGTCCCTGTTCTACCCACTGACCTGCTGATACCAGTAATTTACTGTTATGTGCATATCGTGTCATTCTGCCATCCGGATGGCTGATGACAACATTATTGCCATATCCTTTGCTGTAACCGGCACTGACAACAGTTCCTGCACTGGATGCATAAACGGTTGTTCCGACCGGGCATCCCCAGTCAACGCCCTTGTGCATTCTTCCCCAGCGGCGTCCGAATCCTGATGTGAAATGCCCACCTGCCAATGGTTTGATATACGTTGGCGGCGTGATTGTTCCCTGCTCAATGATTGCCGGTGTCGATTCCACCATGATCGTCTGATGCGCAAGCTCCCTCGCAACCTCAATTCCATTTTCATAGGTGACAATGTCATTACGCTCTCTGTGTCCGGTCGTGCCTTCCTGGTGTACCACCTGTTTTGTCGTATACCATTCATCATTTTTTATGATGGTCGGCTCTGCGTTATAATCCTCTTCATAGACTTCACCTTTTTTAATGCGAAGGCTTAAATCCGGTTCCGGCACTGCAATGATGATCTCCTGTCCCGGATAAATCCTTACCTCTGCATTGTCAAATCCGTTCAATGCCATGATATTGGCTACTGTTGTATCATGATCCATCGCGATAACAGAAAGTACATCACCACTCTCTACTACATATATTTTATTCGTTTCTTTTTCTTTTGTGACTTCTTCTACCTGTGTTTCCACATCCGACAGTGCATCCCCGGAAATGTACTTCTCATACACTTCGACACGCTCTATAAATTCCATTCCAATGGTTCCCGTCTCGTAACTGTCATCCCTTGGATTTGCCATTGCGTATTCCATCTGATAGGTAAATGCCCCATTGGCTCCGGCAGACACCTGATCTGCAAGCGTCACCTCCGGTGTCACCTCTGTATTCTCTTTCGGATCAACTTCTGTCAGCTGTGCTGTATAAATACCACTGATATGTCCGGCTTCTTTGGAAATCTGTGTTGTATACTGTCCTTCCGTATCAGCCTCATTTTTGACCGTATTCAAAAATTCCGTCACTTCGTCCATACTTTTGAAATTTCCGCGATAGCCTTCAATTGCTACTGTGTAAGCCCGCACCTGTGTTTCAATTTCTGATACTTTCATTTTCTCCTTTAAGGCTTCTTTTAATGCATCTTCTGTCATCAAAGGAGTAAACCAATCATTGGCTTTACTGGAAGAATATTCATAATCCATGCAGAGTGGTTCATCGCTCTCTGCTGCAAGTTCTCGGCGCACCTCATGCACCGCATCATCGACTGATACATGACCTGCAATATTTCCTACAAGTTCTCCATTAAAATAAACCTGCTGGTATTTCTGTCCGATCGTAACTTTCTGTGAAACTGCAAAAAACAGTAAAACCAAAAATAAACCCGCTATCACAAATAGTTCTATGATCACTTTTTTTGTCAACTCTATTTTTTGCATTTCTTTTCATTCCTCAAACTCAAAATTTTATCAATGGTCTGCTCCACATTCAGACCATATTCGTTTACCGTGATATCTGCATATTTTTCATATAACGGAACACGTTCCTCATACAGATCTTTTAAAGTCTGTCCATCTTTTAAAACAACACCACGACCTTTGATGTCGCTCAGTCTTCTGTTTAACTCTTCAAATGGAAGCTGTAAATAAACCACAGTTCCTATGCTTTTCAAATGTTCCATCGCTTCTTTTCCATAGACAACACTTCCGCCTGTGGCAATGATCGAATGGTCGACCTCAAGCGAGCTGTTCACTCGGTTCTCCACTGCGATAAAACCGTCCTCAATGATCTCCTTTAAAAGCTTGCCTTCCTCTTTCTGGATCACAAGATCTGCATCTACAAATTCATATCCTAAAACTTTCGCAAGAATGACACCTGCGGTGCTTTTTCCCACTCCAGGCATTCCGATCAGTACTATATTATCTTTTTTCATTGCTGCAAGATTCCTCTTATTATTCTTTCTTCCGCAGTGCATGTACACTTCGGTTTTCCGCTATGTCTGCACGTCTCAGCTGCTGATACACATCTTTTTTTAGAATAGCATAAACGTTCCCTTTGCACAAGCACAACTGTGCGGCTGCACATCTGGGTAAAGTAAAAAACAGGATAATCTCCAAAGCTGTATGCTTCCTCTGATTATCCTGTCTCTTTTTTTCTATTATTGTACAGATTCTGTGCCTTCCACTGCCTCTGTATTCTCTGTCACTGCATTGTCTGTTGTGCTGCTTTCGGTAGTCTCTGTTGTCTCTGTTGATTCTACGGTTGTTGTGAATAAGTTATCAAATGTAACTTTATCCCACACTTTATCTTTTAATACCCACTCTGCTTCATCTTTCCAGCCCTGAAGGACTTCATTATATAAATCGCTCTGACGCTGGCTGATGATCTCCTGTCTGTGTTCCTCTGTGGCATCTGCATCTGTGATCTCGTCAAGGCGGAGCACATAATAATAATTATCTGTCTCCACTACGTCAGAGAGCTCCCCTTCACTCTTAAGTCCCTCTAATGCGTTCAACACTTCTTCATCCAATGTGGTGTTATCTGATGAAAATGTACCTGTACTCACCGTATATCCATACTCATCTGCGGCTGTATCAAGTGTCGTGTCTGCTGCTGCATCATGGAATTTCTGAACTGTATCTGCAAGTTCTGCTTTCTCATCATCTGTATATTCCTGTGTATTTCCGTCTGCATCTTTATAACTGGTTTTCGATACATTGACATAACTATATGCACTTGTGTTGGCATCTGCATCACTGACATTTGTGTCTGCATCTGCAATGATCGCTGCACGCATTTTACTCTGAATTGTCACTAAGGTAAGATATTCCTTCACAATGTCTTCTGTTGCTCCGAGTGCATTGACCGCCTTATCATCATTGTCTGCCATGAACTGTGCTGCTGTCTCTGCGATTTTTGCAGTCTCATCATCGGTCAATGTCACGTCATAATCTGCCATATGATTCTGTAAAATATATAAATTTTCGATCATCTCGATGACACTGTTCTTCGTGTTATCTTCCATGGTTGTTCCATTGTTATACAGATCGGATGACCACACATCATCTCCAAAATAAGCTCTGTAAAAATCATCTGCCTGTGCCTGCTGCAGACGCACTGCAAAATTAGCTACTCCTAACTTTATTTCCTGTCCGTCTAAGGTTGCAACGGTTTCATTTTTATTTATGCCGCCACATCCCACTAACATAGATGCTGCTAAAACACTACTTACGAGCAGTGTTGTAAATCTCTTTGCCTTCATAAATCCTCCTTGTTTTGCGGAGCAAAATGCGACTGCCCCTGCGGGAGCAGAGGATTTAGCCTCCTAAATGTATCCACTCGATTTTCATACATGGATAGTCACTTTTCCTATTATAGTGCTTTTTTACCGGTGCCGCAAGATTTTTCACTCTTTTTTCACAGAGTCCTGCGCAATCTTTAATTTTTCCTGCACACCATTTAAAAAATCTTCTATCACTGTTCTGGCATCCACATTCTTCTCTCTGGAATTTTTCTTCAAAAAATAAGTAAAATACGGTGCTTTGGCATCCATGGTAAACTTCAGGTTATTGCCATAAGATGCGATAAACTCCGGGATTTTTGCCACGTCAAGTTTCGCTTTCCCATAAAGTGTGAACTTCACAGTATCAGCTTTTTGTGAAATCTCTGTCATATAAACTGCATGCGCCAATGACTTTATTTTTGCAATGTAAAGCAGATTTTCCACTGGTTTTGGTGGATCACCGAAACGGTCGATCAGCTCCTCTAACATCTCCTCCGTCTCCTCATCCGTCTGGATATCTGCAATACGTTTGTAGATATCAAGCTTCTGCACCTCATTTGGAATGTATCCCATCGGAATATAGGCATCGATATCAATGTCGATCGTCGTATCAAAGCTTTCCTCCTGCTTCATACCCTTCGCCTCTTTGACTGCCTCGTTTAACATCTTGCAGTAGAGGTCATAGCCGACCGCCTCCATATGCCCGTGCTGCTCTGCGCCGAGCAGATTTCCTGCGCCACGGATCTCAAGGTCTCGCATGGCAATTTTAAAACCACTGCCGAGCTCCGTGTACTCTTTGATCGCAGCGAGACGTTTCTCTGCGACTTCTTTTAACATCTTATCGCGCTTATACATTAAAAACGCATACGCTGTCCGGTTTGAGCGTCCCACGCGTCCGCGAAGCTGATAGAGCTGTGACAGCCCCATGTTGTCCGCATCATGGATGATCATGGTGTTGACATTGGAAATATCGAGTCCTGTCTCAATGATCGTCGTCGACACAAGCACGTCGATCTCTCCATTGATAAACTTGTACATGATATTTTCCAGTTCGGTCTCTTTCATCTGTCCATGCGCATAGGCGACATTCGCCTCCGGCACAAGCTCTGCGATCTTCGTTGCCACATCCGCGATCTCTTTCACGCGATTGTATACATAATACGCCTGTCCGCCACGCGCCAGCTCTCTGGATATTGCTTCCCGCACAAGCTCCTCATTATATTCCATCACATAAGTCTGGATCGGGATTCGATCCATAGGCGGTTCTTCCAACACACTCATGTCACGGATTCCGATCAGACTCATATGCAGTGTTCTTGGGATTGGTGTCGCGGTTAAAGTGAGCACATCAATGTTATTTTTTAACTGCTTAATCTTTTCCTTGTGAGTGACACCAAAACGCTGTTCCTCGTCGATCATCAGAAGTCCAAGATCTTTGAACACCACATCTTTCGATAAAAGACGGTGTGTACCAATAATGATATCCACCTGACCTTTTTTCAGTTTTTCTAATGTCTTTTTCTGCTCACCTGCAGAACGAAAACGGCAGAGCAGATCGATATTCACTGGAAAATCCTTCATGCGCTGTACAAAATTGTTGTAATGCTGCTGCGCCAAAATGGTTGTTGGCACCAAAAATGCAACCTGTTTCCCATCCTGCACCGCCTTAAACGCCGCACGGATGGCAATCTCAGTCTTACCATAGCCAACGTCACCGCAGATCAGACGATCCATGATCTTCGTGCTCTCCATATCTTTTTTCGTTGCCTCGATCGCAAGGTCCTGATCTTCCGTCTCCTCGAATGGGAACATCTCCTCAAACTCGCGCTGCCAGACAGTATCCGGCCCATAGGCAAAACCGCGCTCACTCTGCCGCACTGCGTATAAACGCACCAGATCTCCTGCAATCTCTTTGACCGCTCCGCGGACTTTCGTCTTGGTCTTATTCCATTCCTGTCCACCAAGTTTATTTAATTTCGGCTTTTTAGCGTCCGCACCGGCATATTTCTGGATCAGTTCCAGCTGTGTCGCCAGAATATAGAGATTTCCACCTCCGGCATACTCAATCTTGATATAATCCTTCACGGTCTTGTCTACTTCGATTTTTTCAATACCGCGGTAAATTCCAAGTCCATGATTTTCATGCACGACATAGTCACCGATATTCAGATCAGTAAAACTGGCGATTTTCTCACCCTCATACATGCGGTGCCGTTTCTTTTTCTTCTTTTCCGAACCAAAAATATCACTCTCAGAAATCACAACGAACTTGACTGCCGGATACTCATACCCTTTTTTCACCTTGCCATATCCTGTCATGATCTCTCCCGGACTTAACACACGGTCAAAGTCTTCCGAGTAAAATGCCGGAAGCTCCTCGTTCATCAGATCTTCCGCAAGACGTTTTGCACGGGTTCTCGAACTCGACAGTAAGATCATGCGGTATCCGTTTTTCTTATAGCGCTTCAGGTCTTTCACAAGAAGCTCAAAACTGTTGTTGTAAGGATTCACAGTACGGCTTTCGATTGCGATGCGGTCTTTGATGTTTAACTGGTTACACTTCATATCCAGTGCAACCATTGCCACACATCGTCTCTGATTTATTTGGGCAAGTATTTCTTTGCAGGAAAAAAGTTCGCGCATCTGTCCCGGAAGAATGTATCCTTTTTCCAGACGTTGTTTCATACTCTCGGAAAACTCGGTTTCTGTGGACTGTCCACGCTCGATTGTGCGCACTGTCTCATCCAGAAATACGATGGAATCTTCTTTTTTCAGATAATCTAATAAAGATACCCTCTCCTCACAAAAATAGGACAGATAGGCATCCAGTCCTGCGGTAATGCCGTACTCCATCGTCTCTTCCGCAATCTGGTCTGCCATGGATTTTACGCGGTAAGCCTCCTCGGTCTTCATCTCTTTGCGGAACTTTTCTGCGGCTTTTTCTGCCTCTTTCTGAATCTTTGCGACACCATTCCTCCGCTCTTCTTCCGTCAGGACAAGTTCACACGCCGGATAAATATAGATCTCCTCAAGATTTTCGATGGAACGCTGGCTCTCCGGATCAAACGAGCGGATGGAATCGACCTCATCGCCCCAAAGTTCGATTCGAAACGGCGTTTCCTCGGTCAACGGAAAAATATCAATGATTCCGCCGCGCACAGAAAATTCTCCCATAGTCTCTGCCTGATAGTTTTTCTCATATCCAAGCTCTACCAGATGTCTGGTCAGTCCGTTTAACTCCACGGTATCGCCCACGGAGATTTTCTTCACTGCCTGGATAAACTTTTCCGGGGCAGGCATCGGATTCATCAGGCCATCAAATGTAGTAATAATGGTACATTCCTTCTCCTCAGCCATCATTTTCAGGGCATTGATACGTTCTGATGTCAGAACATTTCCACGGATATCCGACTGATAAAAAAGAATATCTTTCGCCGGATAATATGCCACGTTTTTATCAAAAAAACGGTATTCTTCCAACAATTCTTTCGCTTTTTGCTCATGAAAAGTAACAATGATTCTGTTGCCAGAACCATTGTGAACACTGTATACAATATGTGGTTTTACTGCGTCAATGCAACCGGAAACCAAAATGACTCCTTCGGTCTTCTGCACTGCCTGCTCTAACTCTTCATAACCCTGCAGTTGTGTTAAGGGTTCAGTGAATGCTCTCACGCCGTCGCGCTCCTCTCTGCAGCCCGGAATTCTCCCACTTTCATGATCTTAATACTCATTACTGCAAATGCTTTGTTTTACTTGTTTTTACTATTGTAATCATTCATTGCCTTGTCGACTTCGCCCTGCATCATCAAAACGGCTGCATCCATCGCATGTCCGATCGCTTCCTCCACTTTGGCGCGGTCTTCGGTACTGAAATGTCCCAACACATAGTCTGCCAGATCCCAGCCCTTCGGCTTCTCGCCGACACCGACTTTGATGCGCATAAAATTCTGCGTGCCTGTCATGGCAATAATATTTTTGATTCCGTTATGTCCACCGGCACTTCCTTTTTTGCGGATACGGATATTACCCGGTTCTAAGCTGATATCATCGAAAACGACAATCAGTTCCGATTCTGGATCCAATTTATAATAATTGACCAGTTCTGCCACACTCTCACCGCTTAAGTTCATGTAAGTCTGCGGCTTCGCCAGCACAACTTTCATGCCTTCAATGACACCTTTTCCGCAAAGTGCCTTGTGCTTGTTCTCACTGATACTAATATTATATTTATCTGCCAAGGCATCCATGACATCAAAGCCGATATTGTGCCTTGTCTTTTCGTACTGCTTTGTTGGATTGCCTAATCCTACAATTAAAAACATGTCCTGCCCTCCTCTGCTTTCCATAGTTAATTGCGAAACTCCGGCAGATTATTTTGCAGTTCTCGCGCGGATGATCTCAGCGGCGGCTGCTAACTGCTCCTGATCGTTAACACCTGTGATATCTTCCGGATCATCGAGTGCAAAAGCATCTACTTTAAGTCCTTTGTTTTTGATGATGGTAAGGGTATCCGGCAGATAGTACTCGCCCTGCGCGTTGTTCGGTGTCAGCTTATCGAGTGCTTCCTTTAATTCTTTTGTATCGAAAATGTACATGCCGGAATTGATCTCGTGAGACTCTAACTCTTCCGGTGAAGCGTCTTTGTGCTCTACGCTCTTCACAAATCTGCCTTCCGCATCGCGGATAATCCTTCCATATCCGGTTGGATCGCCGATCATCGCAGAAAGCACGGTGACTGTATTGCCATTTTTCTTATGATGTTCTGCTAACCGGTTTAATGTTTCTGCAGTGATAAGTGGTGTATCTCCAAATAAGATCAGAGTCTGTCCCTCATCCCCTAAGAAATCCCTGGCACATTTTACTGCGTGGCCGGTTCCCAACTGTTCTTCCTGTAATGCAAATTTCACATTTTTGTGGGAAATGCTATGCTCCACTACTTCATTGTTACCATAAACGATTCGAAAACTGCGACGATTGCTGCGTCAATTGCATAATCTACCAGACATTTTCCCTCGATCGTGTGAACCACTTTCGGAAGATCTGATTTCATCCGGGTTCCTTTTCCTGCTGCAAGAATGACTGCTTTTAACTGTTCCATTGTTCTGTTCCTCTCAATATGATGAAATAATTTCCATTGTTCTATTCCGTATGTTCTATTTTACAGAAGATTTTGGATTTGGCAAGTAAGGAATGCAACTTTTATTTCTGCATGAATGCGTATATTTTTCTCATCAACATAAGCAAAAAACGAGCCGCTATCCCCATAGCGGCCCGCTCATCTGCAGTTCTTATTCTTCCACAGCCATTGTTTCCTGATACTTTTCAAGGATCAGTTTCTGAATACGGTCTCTTGTATCGGAATTGATCGGATGTGCGATATCACGGTATTCCCCGTCTGCTGCCTTTCTGCTTGGCATCGCAATGAATAATCCTTTCTCTCCTTCAATGATCTTAATATCATGTACCACAAATTCTTCATCTATGGTAATGGAAACTACGGCTTTCATTTTTCCTTCTTTTTCAACTTTTCTAATTCTGACGTCTGTAATCTGCATGATGTCTCAGTCCCCCTTTTCGGTCTTCATCTAACGCAAGTTTTTGTCACCCTGTAAGTAACTCTGTGATTCTGGCTATAATACATATCTCTCATTGTTCTCAGATACGATCTTAATTCCATTCTCTCCACAATAGTATGTGTTGGCTTTCAATGTATCACGGCTCTCAACGATACAGTTTTCAATGTGTGTATTATCCCCAATATAAACATCGTTTAAAATAATGGAATTCTTGATCACACAATTTTTTCCGACAAATACCTTCTTAAATAAGATAGAATTTTCAACCTTGCTGTTGATAATACATCCGCTCGCGATCAGGCTGTTTTTCACGTCTGATCCTGCATTATATTTTGCCGGTGGAAGATCATCCACTTTCGAGAAAATTCCCGGTTCTTCTTTAAAGAAGTAATTTCTGACTTCCGGTTTTAAGAAGTCCATATTCGTCTGGTAATAAGAATCCACGGATGCAATATTGCTCCAGTATTCTTTCATCTTATAACCATAGATACGCTTCATATTCTTATAACGGATCAGGATATCCGTTACAAAATCCCATCTTCCCTCATCAGCACTCCGCTCTAACATCTCAATGAGCTGTCTTCTGCGGACAATGTAGATACCTGTAGAAATCGTATTGGACTGGGAAACCATTGGTTTCTCCTCAAACTCAACGATTCTGGAATCCTCATTCATGCGGACAACACCAAAACGGCTGACATCCACATTCGGATCCATATCTTTGCACACAACGGTGATATCTGCTTTCTTCTCGATATGGTAATCAAGGACTTTGTTAAAATCAAGTTTGTATACACAGTCACCACTGCTGATGATGACATATGGCTCATGACGTTTTTTCAGGAAACTGATATTCTGGTACATCGCATCTGCTGTGCCACGGTACCACCAGCTGTTATCCACTGTTACAGTTGGGTTGAATACATATAAACCACCCTGTTTACGTCCGAAATCCCACCATTTGGAAGAACTTAAATGTTCATTCAGGGATCTCGCACTGTACTGTGTCAGCACTGCCACTGTCTGTACATGAGAATTACTCATATTGCTCAGAGCGAAGTCGATGCTCCGGTAACTGCCTCCGATCGGCATTGCTGCAATTGCTCGTTTGTTCGATAATTCCTGCATGCGGCTGTTATTACCGCCAGCTAAAATAATTCCTACTGCCTTCATTCTGAGTCACCTGCCTTAATAATTACTTCACCGCTGTCAAGAATTCCTTCCGGATAATCTTCTTTTGTGGTCTTGCCGGAAATTGCAGTGTTCTTTCCGACTGAGACGTTCGATGGAACTTCGGAATCCTCTCCGATCGTCACAAGACCAAAGGAGTAAATCTTCTCATTGAACTTGTTCGGTTTTTCCTCTCCAACGCCTAATGTAACGTTATCACCAATGCTGCAGTTTTCAGCAATAATTGCTTTGTCTATGACGACATTCTCACCGATCTGGGTTCCCTTCATAATAATGGAATCTCTCACGACACTGCCCTTGCCGATCGTAACGCCGGCTCCGATGACAGAACTGTGAACCTCTCCGTAAATCTCAGATCCCTCTCCGATGATACTCTTCTCAACAATACTGTCTGCTGACAGATACTGCGGCTGGATAATATCACTCTTCGTGTAAATCTTCCAGTATTCCTCATACAGGTTGAATTCCGGGATCAGATCGATCAGTTCCATATTGGCTTCCCAATAAGAGCCAAGCGTTCCTACATCTTTCCAGTATCCATTATACTCGTAAGCAAACAGACGCTGTTTCTTCTCGTGGCAGTAAGGAATGATGTGCTTACCAAAGTCACAGTTGCTCTGATCTTTCATTGCAGTCAGAGCTTCCTTCAATACCTTCCAGCTAAATATGTAGATTCCCATTGAGGCTAGATTACTTCTTGGATGTTCCGGTTTCTCTTCAAAATCCTGAATTCGTTTATCTTCATCTGCGATCACAATACCAAAACGGCTTGCCTCCTCTAATGGAACAGGCATTGTGGCAATTGTAACATCTGCGTTATTTTCCTTATGGAAATCAAGCATGACTTCATAATCCATCTTGTAGATATGGTCACCAGATAAAATCAGTACATATTCCGGATTGTACTGCTCCATGTAATTCATATTCTGATAAATTGCATTGGCAGTTCCTGAATACCACTCACTGTTATTACTCTTCTCGTATGGTGGAAGTACTGTTACTCCTCCGTTATTACGATCAAGATCCCACGGAATACCAATTCCGATATGGGTATTCAAACGTAATGGCTGATACTG
>OGHF01001663.1_pt1 | contig 12729 bp, 10 predicted proteins | sample 1571481 | NCBI WGS metagenome assembly OGHF01 (sample SAMEA2581952, study PRJEB24529) | metagenome | biome: Human gut stool | place: China | collected 2011
AAACGTAAGTATGTACTGCGGGCTATCGCAGGAATTTACGACTGTGGAGTGTACAAGAACTTGTGAGTAGCGTATTGTTTACAATCGCCAAAGCATACACAATGAAGCAGTAAGAAGTATCCGCAAGGACTTCAATTTCTCGATGTGTTTGAGTATATTTCAACACATTTTGAGTGGCAGAAACATATGTTAGTATGTGACTATATGGTAGAACAAATTGATGGTGACTATGCACATTTAAGAAGGGTAGACGAGCCGGACGGCGAGCTGAAACTGGTGGCAAGAGCGCTGCTCCCAATGGAGATCACAGAGGGAAGCAGATTACATTATGAACTGATGCAGTACACTTTGATTGGATAACAGGCGAAAATGAAAACGATTGATGAAGATATTAAGAGTGGACAATTTAAAAAGATATATCTGCTCTACGGCGACGAGGCGTACCTGAAAAAACAGTACAAAGACAAGCTGAAAAAAGCGTTGGTGCAGCCCGATGATACGATGAATTTTACCGCTTATGAGGGAAAAGACACAAATCCGAAAGAGGTGATCGACCTGTCGGAAACCCTTCCTTTTTTTGCTGACCGGAGAGTGATCCTGATTGAAAACAGCGGCTTTTTTAAGGGCAGTTGTGAGGAGCTGGCAGAGTATATGCCGCAGGTTCCGGATACGACACTGTTTCTTTTTGTGGAGGAGGAAGTGGACAAGCGCTCGAAGCTCTATAAGGCAGTGAAAAATGTCGGAAAGATTGTGGAGTTTACAACACAGACAGAGGAACTTCTGACACGCTGGATCTTGGCACGTCTGAAAAAAGAGGGGAAGAATATCACAGGTTCTGTGATGCAGCTTTTTTTGAGCAAGACCGGAACGGATATGGGCAATATTGATCGGGAACTGGAAAAATTGATCTGTTACTGTATGGATAAGGATGTCATCGAGGCGAAGGACGTGGAGGCAGTGACGACAGAGCAGACCACAAATAAAATTTTTGATATGGTCAATGCGATTGCAGAGCATAATCAGAAGAAAGCACTGGACTTGTATTATGATCTTTTGACGTTAAAAGAGCCGTCCATGCGTATTATGTATCTGATCTCCAGACAGTTTCAGATTTTGTTGAATATCAAGGATATGTCGCAAAAAGGATTTGATAACAATACGATGGCACAGAAAGCAGGGATTCCGCCGTTTGCAGTGCGAAGAAATGTGACGCAGGCAAAAGGATTTACGATGCAGCAGTTAAAGCAGGCAATCCGGGATGGTGTGGATTTTGAGGAAGCGGTAAAGACCGGCCGAATGAATGACCAGATGGCAGTGGAACTCTTTTTAATGAAATACAGCAAACAATAGAATGCACGCTTTGCGTGCATTCTATTGTATAAAAAAATCACCAGTATGACGGTACTGGTGATCTTTTTGAATTCGCGAATTTTAATTTATCTTCTATTAAGCTAATGTGTTAACAAGTCTTGTTAAACGAGAAACTTTTCTAGCAGAATTGTTTTTGTGATAAACACCCTTAGAAGCAGCGCTCTCAATAGTAGAAATTGCAACTGTTAATGCAGCTTTTGCAGCTTCCTTATCGTTTGCAGCAACAGCAGCCTCAACTTTCTTGGTTACTGTTTTCACTTCAGATCTGATAGATTTGTTTCTAGCAGCTTTTGTTTCAGTTACTAAAATTCTCTTCTTTGCAGATTTAATGTTAGCCAATCTGTACACCTCCAATTTTTTTATGATTGTAATTGTTCATGATTGTTACATTAAAGCCGGACACGGACAGTTCAATGTAAACATACTAGAGTAGTATAGGACATTTCTATAATGCTGTCAATATATAAAATGACATTTTTTGCAAATTTTTTGAATACCTTTTTCTAAATTTCAAGGCGATCTGAAGGTGGGGGCAAATTCCTAAAAAGCTGTGGATAAATTTTTAGGGCAGGGACATACTAAGTAAAATGAGCGGGAACTCGTTACAGAAAGAGATAAGTTGGGAACAGTAACGAAAATCCACAGAATGAGAAAGAGGAGAAGTGCATATGTACCAGATCAGAACAGACCTTGCATTAGAGACGCAGGAAAAAATGCAGGAAGATAAGGTGGAACTGAAAGGTGTCCGTTTTTCGGAGGAGCATGTCAATAAAAATCTGACCATCAGCACAGTGGTGATCGAGACGGAGAATGGTGCAAAAGCCATGGAAAAACCAAAAGGTACTTATATAACGATCGAGGCATCGAATATGGATGAGGAGGACGAAGATTATCACAGAGAGATCTCGGAACAGCTTGCCAAAGTGTTAAAGCAGTTGATCAGCGTAAAAAAAGAGGATGTCTCCGTACTGATCGTTGGGCTTGGAAACCGGGCAGTAACGCCGGATGCATTGGGACCAAGAGTGGTGGATAATCTCTACATTACGAGACATATTATCAATGAATACGGAAAATATGCGTTTGGAAAAGAGCATGTCAATCGCGTGAGCAGTATTGTTCCGGGTGTAATGGCACAGACAGGCATGGAATCTATGGAGATCGTGAATGGAATTGTGAAGGAGACAAAACCGGATGTTGTGATCGCAATTGATGCGCTTGCAGCAAGAAATACCAAGCGTCTCAACCGGACCATTCAGGTGACGGACACCGGAATCAATCCGGGAAGCGGTGTCGGCAATCACAGACACGGGTTAAATGAGAAAAGCATTGGTGTTCCAGTTATTGCAATCGGGGTTCCAACGGTCGTTGACGCTGCCACTATAGTAAATGATACGATGTTTAATCTGATCACGGCGATGAATCAGAGCAGCGAACTTAAGACGCTTGGCAACACTCTTGGAGAACTCAATGAGACAGAGAAATATGAATTGATCCGGGAGCTGTTGTCTCCGAATCTGAACACCATGTTTGTGACACCAAAAGATATTGATGAATCTGTCAAAAGATTAAGTTTTACTATATCAGAGGGGTTAAATATCGCTTTGATCGATCACAACATTTTTGCATAATGAATGGAAACTGGCATAAGTTGTATTATGTATTTTCATGGTTATAGAAGTTATCAAAAAAAAAGATTGAAAAATAAATATGGAAAATATCTGATGGGAATGCTGGTAGTTACAGCACTTGTAACATTTTTTGTACAGCGGCAGGAGCTTTGGAGTATCGGGAAAAAAGCAGCAGTAAAAATGGCAGGGACGGCAGTGGTGGATGTGCTGGCACCGGGACTTCACTATGAAGAGAAGGAAAACGGTAACCATTTTCTTGCCAAAGTGGAGAAAATATTATTTCCAATTGCAGATTATACGGTTCAGATACAATCTTATGAAACTGATGCAGAGAGCACGCTTTCCTATGAGATTATCCTTGCGATGGAAGCGTTGGACGAGAACTACGTGGATGAAGACGGACAGGTTGTGATGCAAAATAATGGTGGTACAGACAGTCCACAGCCGGCTGACGGTGCACAGAACGCCGATAATTCGCAGGCAGCTGCAAATGCACAGAACCCGGACACCTCGCAGGAAACATCCAACTCCGCAGAGCAGACATCTCTCACAGTTGCACCGCCCATAGCAGCAACACAGAAAGCAGTCGAATATTCTCTGGATAAATTAAACGATTTTGATTATCTTGTGCAGAATTTTTATCAGGTGGACAGTACTACAACTGTAAAAAGCGATCAGTTAAATGTGGCAGCACTCACTGGAAAAAACATGAAAATCGCACATGATGCGGGCACACCGCAGATCTTAATTTATCATACCCATTCACTGGAAGGGTATGCGGATTCTATTCCGGGAGACCAATCGACTACCGTTGTGGGCGTTGGGGATTATCTGACAGAATTGCTGACGCAGCAATATGGATACAATGTCATCCACGACACCGGGGAATATGATACCATCCGTGATAAGGCGTATTCCAAAGCAGCACCGGCATTAGAGCAGATACTGGCAGACAACCCGGGCATTGACGTGGTCATAGATCTGCACCGGGATGGCGTGGGGGAGAACACAAGGCTTGTCACGAATGTGAATGGAATGGACATGGCAAAAGTAATGTTTTTTAACGGATTGAGCAGAACGACCAAACTGGGGGATATCGCCTATCTGTACAATCCATACATAGCGGATAATCTGGCATTCTCGTTTCAGATGCAGCTTACCGCAGCAGAATATTACCCAGGATACACAAGAAAAATTTACCTCAAAGGTTACCGCTTCAACATGCATTACTGTCCGAAAACACTGCTCGTCGAGGTCGGGGCTCAGACCAATACCGTGCAGGAGGCAAAAAACGCCATGGTTCCGCTCGCAGACATCCTGAACAAAGTACTTTCCGAATAACTGAAAGCATTGTCCCGGCTGTCCGGTCTGGCAGTCTGCCGGATTTTCATAACTGAGATGATGGAAAGGAAGCGGGGCGCAGAATGAAACTTTCGTGAAAAATTGCGTAGATTTATCAATATTTCTTTTTTGACTGCTGGTTTATGTACATTCATCAATGAACAGTCCACGCAATATGTCCGTTTCAGACACACACTCGTTAGCTTTCTCTAGTGTGCGTAAATGCCAGAATCAGCATCGTTTATTGCAGGGCAAAAATCAAAAGGAAAACCGGGTGATTTTTGCCCTGCTTCTCTGCTGATCTTCTGGCATGTAACGCACACACGAGAAACCTAAGACGAGTGTGTGTCATGAAACGGACATATTGTGCGGACTGTCCATTGCTGAATGAATATAAACAATGAGAGCAGTCAAAAAGGAAATATTGATAAATAAGCAATTTGAACAAGTTTCATTCTGCGCCCCGCTTCCTTTCCATGCATACATAAATGATATAACCCGACAGTCTGCCAGACCGGACAGCCGGGACTGCGCTTCCACCTATCCGGAAATTACAGATTCAGGTGGTATTTCTGCATCCAGTAGTTGATCTGGATGAAGTAGGCGAGCAGCTGCGGACCTGCCATCAGCTGTCCGAACCACGGCTTTCCGTATTCGGCCGGTGCCTTTAAGAAGTTTTCGAGTTTTGCTGTGTCGATGAAAGGTTTGATCGGTGCATCCGGATGGTCGAGGATGTGACGCATCTCCGAGATCAGAAGCTTTTCGTAGCCGGGATGATAGGTTTTCGGGTAAGGGCTCTTTTTCCGGTGCAAAAGCTCCTCTGGGAGCAGGTCTTTACATGCGTCACGGAGCAGTGCTTTCTCGACACCGTTCTGGTATTTCATTTCCCACGGAACATTAAACACATACTCGATGATGCGGTGGTCGGCAAATGGAACACGGGCTTCCAGACCGGAGTACATGCTTGTGCGGTCCATGCGGTCGAGCAGTGTCTGCATAAACCATTTGATGTTCAGATAAGCGATATTATAGCGTTTCCGCTCGGTTTCCGTCTCGTCTGAAAGGTGTGGTGCCTGGTTTAAAGAAGTCTGGTAACGGTCGTGGGAGTAAGCAGCCAGATCCAGATCGTTTATGAACGAGTCCTTAAGAAACAGCGTTCGCACAGACATATCCGCGGACCACGGAAAGCCATCTCTGGATAAAAGATCTTTCCGGTAAAACCACGGATATCCGCCGAAAATCTCATCGGCACATTCACCGGTCAGTGCGACCTTATTGTGTTTTTTTACAAGGGAACAGAAGTAGAGCAGTGAGGAGTCCACGTCTGTCATACCCGGAAAATCCTTTGCGTCGACGGCATCTCTGAGTGCGGAAAAGAGCGTGTTTTCATCGCATTCCAGATAGGTGTGATTTGTGTGATAGTGATCTAACATGATTTTGACATAAGGAAGATCACGCTCCGGTTGAAAGGCGTTGGATTTAAAATAAATGTCATTGTCCTTAAAATCAAAGGAAAAAGTATTTAAGGTTTCACCGTGTTTTTCCATGTAACGGCAGGCAATCGCGGTGACAATGCTTGAGTCAATGCCGCCGGACAAAAACGTGCACACCGGAACATCGGATACCATCTGTCTGGTCACGGAATCACGCAGAAGAAAAGAGACAGTTTCCACTGTTTGTTCATAGGAATCGGTATGTGGGGCGCGGAACAGATCCCAGTAAGTGTGATCGGACATCGTATTTTCAGAAAAAATGAGATAATGTCCGGGAAGCACTTCGTTTACATCATCAAAAATTCCATTTCCCATGGTTCGGGCAGGTCCGATCGCGAGAACTTCGCGCATGCCATCCATAGAAACCCTCGGAGTGAATCCCGGAAAACAAAAAAGTGCCTTTGGCTCAGAGGCAAACAGGAGCTGTCCGGATACAAACGAGTAAAAAAGCGGTTTGATTCCTACGCGGTCACGGTATAAGAGAAGTTGTTTTTTGCTGTCATCCCAGATGGCAAAGGCAAAAATTCCATTCAGTTTTCGGACAAAACTGGCGCCGTACTGTATATAGGCATAAAGAATGACTTCGGTGTCCGTAGTCGTCGAAAATTCATAGCCGGACTGCCGCAGGTCACGGGCGAGTTCCCCGGTGTTATATAATTCGCCATTGTATACAATCGCGTATTCCTTTCCGTTCTTTTGGCGTATAATCGGCTGTTTCCCGGTGACAATGTCGCGGATACTTAAGCGCGCGTGGGAGAGACCGGCCATATCTGACAGATAGATCCCGGACTCATCATTTCCACGGTGCGCAAGACATTCGTGCATGGAAGTCAGCACAGAAGCCCATTTTTCTTTCTGTTGTTGATAATTTCCTTTGGCGTTATAAAAACCTGCAATTCCACACATATATTTTTCCTTACATTCTGATCGCATTCTATTTTGGTTTAGTTTATGCTAAGGGGATGGATTCATGCATAGAATAGAGAAAAAAACGGAAAAGCGCATGAAGGAAAACTGTGGAAAGATAGAAAATATACTAAATCTGGCATTGGATGCCACGCGGGAGGAACGGGAAAAGTCCCTGAATCTGGATGTAGGATATGATGTTGCAGATGATAGCTGGGAGGTGATCGTAAAATTTTTTGGAACGACAGAGGAACTGCGGCAGAAGCTGTCGGAGCGTTTCCCGGAGGAACAGGCTCAGATTGGAATTTATAACCTCACAAATGAATATGCTATTTTAAGGATTCCGCAGCCATTAGTAGAGCTTGTCGCATCCATGCCTGAAATTGAATATATGGAGAAACCAAAACGACTTTTTTTTTCGGTGGAAAACGGAAAAAGAAGTTCCTGCATCAATCCGCTGCAGACCGGGCAGGGTACAAGTCCGACAAGTAATCTGACAGGAAAAGAGGTGCTTGTGGCAGTCATTGACTCCGGAATTGACTATGCGCATCCGGATTTTTGCAACAGTGACGGAACGACAAGAATTGCTGTGCTGTGGGATCAGACGCTTGACACGGCCTACGAGCGTGAGACGATTAATCTGGCGTTAAGGCAGGAGAGTGAGCAGGAGCGGTACGCAATCTGCCCGAGCAGGGATGCATCCGGGCATGGTACGCATGTTGCAGGCATTGCGGCAGGAAATGGCAGGGCTTCCAATGGGCGGTACCGTGGCGTGGCATATGAGAGTGAACTGATCGTTGTGAAACTTGGTGTGCCGAGAGAGACTTCGTTTCCGAAAACAACGGAACTGATGAGTGCTGTGGATTTCTGTATTGCGAGAGCAAGGCAGTATGGAAAACCAATTGCATTAAACCTAAGCTTTGGCAATAATTACGGTTCCCATTCCGGGAATTCACTGATAGAGACCTATCTGGATGACATGGCGAATTACTGGAAAACGTCTATTGTGATCGGCAGTGGCAATGAAGGGAGTGCAGCAGTCCATACAGCGGGAAAACTGGCGCTGAATGAGGAGCAGGAGGTTGAGATCGCGGTGAGCGCGTATGAGGCATCCTTAAATTTGCAGATCTGGAAAAATTATGTGGATGAGATCGGTGTCTCTGTGATCCATCCGGGCGGAACTGCGACCGGACCATTGCAGCGGATACAGGGAACCCAGAGATTTCAGTTAGGAGAAACAAACCTTCTGGTGTATTATGGAGAACCAAGTCCGTACAATCCCTACCAGGAAATTTATCTGGATTTTATCCCAGTGGGCAGTTACATTGACGATGGAATCTGGAAGATCAGGCTCACTCCCATCCGGATCACAGACGGTGCGTTTGACATGTGGCTTCCGGCAGGAAATGTGTTAAACAGCGGAACGGGATTTTTAAATCCGGTGGAGGAGACAACTCTCACGATTCCCTCTACAGCGACGAAAGTGATCACTGTCGGGGCATACGATGCGAGATTTGACCAGGCAGCTGCATTTTCCGGGAGAGGTTATACGAGGGCAACCAATCAGGTAAAGCCCGATCTTGTGGCTCCGGGGGTGGAGATCATGTCCTGTGCACCGGGCGGCGGCTATCAGGTGCGTACCGGAACATCCATGGCGACACCGTTTGTGACCGGAAGTGCAGCACTTTTGATGCAGTGGGGCATTGTAAACGGCAACGATGCCTATCTTTACGGGGAAAAAATGAAAGCTTACCTGATCCGTGGGGCGCGCAAACTGCCGGGTTTTACAGCTTATCCGAATCCGGTATTGGGATGGGGAGCACTCTGTACAGCAGACAGTATACCATGAAAATACCGTAAGAACGCTGCCGGAACGGAGTCTGTGTAAACAGCAGCCCGTAAAGCGTTAAAAAAACAGAAAAAAATAAAAAATATTAACAGATGTATAACGTTTTGTGATATACTTTGCTATATGTAGTGGAGATTATGGTATCAGGGTACTTATCGTTGGACAGAAAAGGATCAGAAGTACCTGATAATTACAGGCGTGGGATAATTACAGGAGTATGAGGGACAGAAGATGACTAATTTTGGGGAACATTATAATGAGGAATTAGCGCAGCAGGAGATCGAGATCAATAAGAAGACACTGTGGGAGATGGTCGGAGCGTTTATTGTTTTGACGGCGGTCTGGGGGCTGGCGTTTGGACGTTTTCCGACAGCAAATGCGATTGTGTTCAGTGTCACGTATGCAATTTCCACAGGTTTTTTTATTGCGTCTGTGATCTTATTTTTTAAAGCAGATCCACCGGATGAGCGTATGAAGTGTTTTTTTGTGACCGGCATCTGCATAATTTCAGCAGCAATGAACCTTATGTTCAGTTACCATATGGTTCTGGCGTATGTGTTCCCACTCATCGTGGCAGTTCAGTATAAAGAGAAATCCGTGTTATGGCTGTCTTATGCACTGGAAGTTTTTCTGATGCCGGTCAGCATGATCGTGGGATTTTATTATGGGATCTGTGATCTGAACCTGCTGCTGCAGGGAAATCATACCAGGACATGGTATTTGTCTGAACTGGCAGATGGATTTGCGAGGATCCCTTTTTCGAAGATGCCGGTTGTGGTCATTATAGTTTACCGGATATTACCGCAGCTTCTGATCCTATTTGTGTTCGTGATGATCATCCAGCATACCATTGGCAGCATGCGGGAGGATGCTTACAGGATTGCAGAACTTACCTACCGCAAGGAGGTCGATTCTGCAACAAGGCTTTATAATAAGAATAAATATGAAGATATGCTTGCCAATTACTATACGATGGTGGAGCGTGTCGCCGTGGTTTTGTGGGATATCAATAATCTGAAAGAAATCAACGACCGCATGGGACATGGCATGGGAGATAAACTGATCGAGACAATGTCCGGTGCGATCTATGCACAGACAGATAGCCGGAAAAAGGCATATCGTATCGGTGGGGATGAATTTGTCATGCTCATCGAAAATCCGAAGAAACAGGAGGCAGAGCAGATCATCCAGAATGTCAGGGACAAACTTGCAAGACACAGGGAAGAAGGCGGTCTCAGGGTTTCGAGTGCAACCGGTACAGCGGAGGGAAACGGAATCGATATCTTAAAAATAGTACATGACGCGGATGAACGGATGTATGAGGATAAGAAGAGAGGAAAGGAGAGCCGCGAATATGCTATGTTTTATAGTGAATGAGCATTCCAGAAGCGGTAAAGGCGCAAAGATCTGGAAAGAAGCGGAAGCAGTTTTAAAAAAGAAAAACATTGCTTACGAATCATACGTCACCCAATATGAGGGGCATGCCTTTTCACTGGCACATGACATCTGTGAATGTGGAGCGGATGACATTCAACTTGTCGTGGTAGGTGGTGATGGGACCGCAAATGAAGTCATCAACGGAATGACGCATTTTGAGAAGGTACGCTTTGGTGTGATCCCGACCGGTTCCGGCAATGACCTCGCAAGGGGACTTGGAATCACGGGAACGCCTACAGAGGTGATCGGGCATATTTTAAACTGCAGAGAAGATTATGTGATGGATCTGGGGCAGGTGAGCTGGAACGGCTGTGAGAAGCCGAGATTATTTGCAATCAGTGCCGGGGCAGGACTGGATGCATTAGTCTGCAAGAAGGCTTTGAAGTCCAAGGTAAAAGACGCTTTGAATAAGCTGCATCTCGGAAAGCTTACCTATCTGTTTCTGACGGTACAGTCGTTATTTACCATGCAGACAACAGATGCAGGTGCAGTTTTTGATGGAAAAGGACAGAAAAACCATAAAAAAATGATTTTCGCTGCGGCAATGAATTTCCGGGCTGAGGGCGGCGGTGTGCCGATGGCACCAGGGGCAGATGCGCAGGACGGAAAGCTTTCGGTGTGTATGGCGTGGGGAATCCCGAAATGGCGCACTTTTTTATGTTTACCGTTGCTTGTGACAGCCAATCATCTGCGGATCAGAGGGTTTGAGGTGACAAACTGTAAGGAATATGACCTGAAGCTGAAAACACCTATGGTACTTCATGCAGACGGGGAGTACTGTGGGGATGTCACAGAGATGCACTTTCAATGTCTGCCAAATAAACTGCATGTGATGTGGTGATCGAATAAATACGAATAAAACAAAAATTCCCTTCATACAATGTGATAACATATGGAGGGAATTTTTTATGGACAATTATAGCGGAAATAAAGAGTATAACATTTACAGGGATATCAGAAACCGTACCAACGGAGAGATTTATCTCGGGGTTGTAGGCCCGGTGCGCACCGGAAAATCCACCTTCATCAAACGTTTTATGGAGTTGATGGTACTTCCTTTTATGGATGGGGAAGCGGAGAAAGAGAGAGCCATGGATGAACTTCCGCAGGCGGCAGCCGGAAAAACCATTATGACGACAGAACCAAAATTTATTCCGCAGCAGGCGGCAGAGATCCGGCTTTCTGCTTTCAAGATGGAAGAAGAACCATTAAAGCTGCGTGTAAGACTGGTCGACTGTGTCGGTTTTCTGGCAGATGGGGCAGTAGGACATATGGAAGGAAATGGGAGCAGAATGGTAAAAACCCCATGGTCAGACCAGGAGATCCCATTTGCGGAGGCAGCATCAATCGGAACGGAGAAAGTCATCAGAGACCATGCGACGATCGGCATTGTAGTGACGACCGATGGAACGATCGGAGAACTGGAGCGGGAGAATTACATAAATGCAGAAGAGAGAACCGTCCGGGAACTGAAAAATATCGGAAAGCCATTTGTGATCCTGTTAAACTCGGCAAAACCTTATGCGCAGGAGACGATAAAACTGGCGTCGGAGATGGAGGAAAACTATCAGACAACGGTTGTGCCGGTCAATTGTGAGCAGCTGCGCAGAGAGGATGTCTTAAAAATTTTAGAGAGTGTGCTGTATGAATTTCCGATTGAATGGGTGGAATTTTTTATCCCGAAATGGACGGAAATGCTCTCTGCTGATCATCCGGTAAAAAGTGAGATCATTACACAGGCATCGGATATTTTAAGCCAGATGGAGCGCACGAAGGATGTTTACAGACAGCAGTCAGAACCGGGAGACTGCATCACAAAGATTAAAATAGAGGAGATGGATCCCGCGTGCGGCTGTGTGAAGATCCGGATGGAGGTTGCGGAGCCATATTATTACGAAAATATGAGTGAATTGGCAGGAGTGCCGATCCACGGCGAGTATGAACTGATCTCAATGATCCGCGAGATGGCAGCGAGAAAAGAATCTTATGAGAAAGTCGCAGGGGCTTTTGAGGAAGTGCAGATGAAAGGATACGGTGTCGTGAATCCGGTGTTAAAGGATATCGAGCTTGCGGAGCCGGAACTGATCCATCATGGAAACAAGTTTGGGGTAAAAATCAAGGCAGTCTCCCCATCCATTCATATGATCCGTGCCAATATTGAGACGGAGATCGCACCGATCGTGGGAAGTGAAGATCAGGCAAATGACCTGATCCGTTACATTAAAGAGGGACAGCAGAGCGAGGAGGGCGTCTGGAAAACCAATATTTTCGGCAAATCCATAGGGGAGCTTATGGAGGACGGAATCCGGAATAAAATCGCCATGATGGATGATGAATGCCAGCTGAAACTGCAGGATACCATGCAGAAAATCGTAAATGATAATAACGGTGGAATGGTTTGCATTATCCTGTGAAATTTGGTAAGATTTAAGAATCAAAAACAGTGTATCTCGTCGGGAAAATCATAGATTTTTCCGGCGCACACTGCAATTTATGACGATCGGATGCCCACAGTGCGGGCATTCTGCTGCAGGATACAGGCAGTGATAAAAGTGGGGGATCGGTATGAATATTCGTTTTTATCATGCAAAAATATTATTGACGAAAGCAGATCACACCTTCGAGGTGGAGGAGGGGGAACTCTGGGTAAGAGGAGACCATATCTGTTATATCGGGGATGGCATTCATCATCCATCATGGCGAT
>OGHF01001666.1_pt1 | contig 12722 bp, 6 predicted proteins | sample 1571481 | NCBI WGS metagenome assembly OGHF01 (sample SAMEA2581952, study PRJEB24529) | metagenome | biome: Human gut stool | place: China | collected 2011
AGCTGCACTTTATCAAACATAAAGCTGGGGAAACCATCATAAAGAGTGGTAATCCCTGTACCCAGCTTTGTTTTCTGTTGAAAGGTGAGATTTCTATTGTCACCAATGCAAAAGAAAACATTTATACGGTCATCGAACAAATCGAAGCTCCCTATCTGATAGAACCTCAGTCTTTATTCGGTATGAATACCAACTATGCTTCTTCTTATGTGGCACATACGGAAGTGCATACTGTTTGTATCAGCAAAGCATTCGTACTCAGTGATCTGTTCAGATATGATATTTTCCGCCTCAACTATATGAATATCGTCAGCAACCGGGCGCAAAATCTCTATTCCCGTTTATGGGATGAACCCACGCTGGATTTAAAAAGCAAAATTATCCGTTTCTTTCTGTCACATTGCGAAAAACCGCAAGGGGAAAAGACTTTCAAAGTAAAGATGGACGATTTGGCGCGTTGTTTGGATGATACTCGATTAAATATTTCTAAAACACTGAATGAACTACAGGATAATGGTTTAATCGAGTTGCACAGAAAAGAGATTCTGATTCCGGATGCTCAAAAACTACTTTAAGAGATTGACAGTTTGGGTAGAACAATCTAATATATATAAGGTAGAAAAAAGTCAAAAGAACAGTCTTCTAATTATTTTCAAAGGAAAAATCGACCTAATTATTTAAATTAATTGCATTACTTTTCATCCTGGAGAGCAATAGAGACCTTATGCCAAATTGAATAATTTTGAAGAAGTCGTAATAGGACTTGGTATTTTTATACCCCAAAGTATATTTTCTACTGTTTCCATAGGCTATTCAAAGGTTATTAAGTGCATGTACTATTCTAAGACGGTGTAAAGTTATTAATAAAATTGGTAAACGCAATGTTTTTTTTATTTTAATTATCGGCAAACGGTGTTTTTTTTGATTTTTCATTCTACTACTCAGATCGTAATAAGATAGATATAATCTTTTTGTTGCTGTATATTGTTGATTATCATTGTTTTATTATTTTAGTTACCAAGTTCTAGAGCGACTTATTCTAATCGGTCAATTACGACTATATTTCTTAATAATTATTTATGATAATGCGAAATTATAGGCCGCCTCCGGGCTGTGATTAAATTTTTATTATCGTTTCTTCAGCATAGATCAGAACAGTGCTGAAGAGAGATTGAATTCATTAAAAATTTCAATACCCCCAAGAAAAACAAATGAATGATAACAGTCAAACACAACTATATATATTCCTAAACTTACTAAATATTAAGATAAAGCATACACACCCAAAAACAAACGTATTAGAGTAAAAATGCACATCTTATTTCTACCACATTATCATAATGCCTAGATATAGAATAGTAAGTTTTCTACTTATCCATATTAACACAACTAATTATTAACCTTTAATCACAGAAAAACAATGCAAAAAAGAACTATTTTTTTGACATTTTTTGCCGCCGTATTTGTCTATCTGACTTCATGTTCGGATAGTAAGAATATAGGAAGTGCAGTATTCAATCCGGATCAACCTATTGAGGTGACCGGATTTTATCCGGATTCCGGTGGGATCGCTACCCCTATGATCGTCGAAGGCAGCAACTTCGGATCGGACACTACCAATCTGAAAGTTTATTTCGAAGATGCGGATGGGATAAAGCACCAGGCGGGCTTGGTGAGTTCAAATGGTAACAAAATCTACTTGTATGTTCCTTCGGGACTGACGTACAAGAAAGAAATGAATCTTCTTGTTGCCCGAACAATGCCCGACGGAACAGAATATGAAGGACAAGCCGGAAGGCAATTTATCTACAAGACGCAGACGAGCGTGACTACCGTTGTAGGACAAGCTTCGCCGGACGCTAACCAGCCTACGGTAGGAGGAGACATCGCTACTTCTACATTGTCGGCGCCCAACTACATTAGTCTGGATGACGAGGATAATATCTTTATCACCGAACGCCACGTATGGCACGGAGGAAACAATTATCCATCCGTAACCTGTCAAAATGATAAAGGAGCGCAGTCTAACGGAAATATTGTCATGGCTTCCATTAAGAGTAATTCTGTGCTGGTACTTCAGTATGGTACGTCAGCCATCCTGAATGCTCCTGCTTTTTCGGACCTGGATGGTACGATGTACGCTCCTGAAGATGGCGGTATGGGATATTATTCTTTGGCCAAAAGCGTGAGCTATGCGCCGCGCCGCCTGACGGTGCTGCTGAATGATGAAACTAAAGACGTTGCCGATGGTAACTATAAGCACTGCTTTGTAGTGAATAAGCTGGATCATTACATTTATACAGTGATGGTTAAGGGACAACTGGTGCGGATAAAACCGAACACCCGTACTTGTGAACTCCTACTCAAGAAAGTCGGAACTTCTACCAGACCTGATGCATGTGACTCATACCTTGCTTTCAGCCCTGTCAAAGGACAGGAAAATATGCTTTATGTCGCGATGGCAGAAGGAAATCAGATATGGCGAGTGGATGTGGGAAATCTGGAAGGTAAAGACAAAAACACCTATCCCGGTGAAGGTTATGCCGGAAAGGCCATATTGGAAGGACAGGTAGCAGGAGCAGGATGGGAAGACGGTTTGCTGAGGAATGCCAAGTTTGATAATCCCCATCAAATCTGCTTTACCGAAGACGGTAAATTGTATATCGCTGATTGTGGTAACAATTGTATACGAGTAATCGATACCAAATTGCCCTTGGATAGAGCTATGGTAACTACTCCTATCGGACTTCCGGGCATGAAGGGCTATAAAGACGGCGGTCCGGATATCGCGTTGTTCAATCATCCGTTCGGTGTAGCTGTTAGTGCCGACGGACAAATCGTATATGTCGCAGATACCGGAAATAAAGTGATTCGTAAATTGTCTATACAATAACCTTTGATAATACATATATGAAAAAAAATCTTTTATTGATTGTACTGCTTATGACATTGATTCCATTGGCAGGCTACAGTCAGAACGAAACGAGTACACAGTTTACAGTGGCAGGCGTGATTGTGGATGCAACCGGCGAGCCATTGGTAGGTACGGCTGTTTATGTAAAGAACGAACCGGGAGTCGGCGTAGTAGCGGATCTGGACGGAAAGTTCAAGATAAAAGTAACGAAAAACGCTACACTGATATTCCAGTCAGTGGGTATGAAGAATGTCGAGATGCTGATTACCAAAAACGAAGAAAAGCTTAAGATCGTCATGAAAGAAGACGAGACTAAGATTGACGAAGTAGTGGTAACGGGTATGAGTTCCCAGAAAAAAGTATCTGTGGTAGGTGCCATCACCACCATTGACGTTGCGCAGCTAAAAACTCCCGCCACTTCCCTCAATAATATGATCGGAGGTCGAATGGCAGGTGTTATCACTATGCAGAGTTCGGGTGAACCGGGCAAAAATATCTCCAACTTCTGGATTCGCGGTATCAGTACTTTCGGAGCCAGCAGTGGAGCCTTGGTACTGATCGATGGTCTCGAAGGAAGATTGGAAGATATTGATACCGACGACGTTGAATCGTTCAGTATCCTGAAAGACGCCGCAGCAACGGCTGTCTACGGAACACGCGGAGCAAATGGCGTGGTATTGGTGACTACCAAACGTGGTACCAGTGGAAAATTAGAGGTGACCGGACGTGCTACGATGAAAATATCACATATCAAACGTCTGCCCGAATACCTGGGAGCATATGATTACGCACTCCTTGCCAATGAAGCCAGAGCGATGTCTGGGGAAGACGATCTGTACACCCGTCTTGAACTGGATCTGATCAAAAACAGGCTGGACCCGGATCTTTATCCGGATGTAAACTGGATAGATGAAATCATGAAAAGGAATTCTATTCAGCAGAACTACTATGTCAGTGCTAAAGGAGGAGGTGACGTTGCCAGATACTTCTTGTCGCTGGGGTATCAGGATGAAGGAGCCGCCTATCGCCAAGAGGAAAATCTGTTTAAAAAGCCATTGAGCGTAAACAAGCTGAATTATCGTGCCAATATCGATATGAATTTGACCAAGACGACCCAGCTATACTTCGGTGTAGATGGATATGTCAATTCTTATGTCAGTCCGGGCGGAGGGAACACAGATCTGGTATGGTCAGCCGTCCAGCAGTTGACCCCCCTTCTGTTTCCGGTCACTTACTCTGACGGCACGCTGCCCGTATATGGCGGATCACGTGAATTGGCTTCTCCATATGTTATGCTGAATAATACCGGATACATGCAAAGCGAGGACAACCGAAACATGCTGACGCTGAAGCTGACGCAAGAATTCGGAGGATTTCTGAAAGGACTGACGATGTCGGTACAAGCGATGACGGAACATATCGGCTACTTCAGCGAATACCGCAGGATTTGGCCCGACCTCTACCGTGCTACCGGACGAACCGCACAGGGAGTCTTGATTAAAGCGCTGCGCTCAGCACAATCAAGTATGGCATACGGAAGTGGCGAAAACTCTTACAGGCAATACTATATGGAGGCGAAAGCCAACTGGAACCGGTCGTTCGGAGACCATACCTTTGGCGCGTTGCTCGAATACTATATGAAAGATGAGAAAAACTCTCTATGGGGCAAATATGATGATTTAGGTATCGCCAGCATCCCCAAACGCCATCAGAACCTTTCCGGACGTATCTCCTATGACTATAAAAACCGTTATTTCATCGATGCGAATTTCGGTTATACAGGTTCTGCACAGTTCAAAAAAGGAGAACAGTTCGGTTTCTTTCCTTCCATTGCCGCAGGATGGGTTCCTTCCTCTTATGCATGGTGGACAGAGAAACTACCTTGGTTTACGTTCCTCAAAATTCGCGGCTCTTACGGTATCGTAGGTAACGACCAGATTGTTTCTACCAACGATTATACCGGCCAGGGACGCTTCCCTTACCTGACCCTGATAGACAATCATGCCGGATCTGCTTGGGGATATCGTTATGCGGGTATCACAGAAACCCATACCGGAGCCGACAATTTGAAATGGGAAGTAGCAAAGAAGGCGAATCTTGGTATCGATGCCAAGTTCTTTCACGACAAGTTGTCCCTGACAGTCGACATATTCCGGGATACTCGTGACCACATCTTCCAGGACCGTGTGACGTTACCTTCTTACGTAGGTATGGTGACTTATCCGAAGTCGAATGTCGGACGTATGCACAGTGTAGGATCGGACGGAAATATTGAGTTTTTCCATACTATTAATAAGGATATGAGTTTTACGGTTCGTGCCAATTATACATTCTCACAAAATATCATCGACTATTTTGAAGAGAATAAATTACCTTACGACTATCTCAGTGTGACCGGCAGACCCTTTAACATCTTACGCGGATATATCTCCGAGGGACTATTCGCCAGCAAAGATGAGATCAATACCAGCCCCGATCAAAGCGGATTCGGAAAGATACGCCCGGGCGACATCAAATATCGCGATGTCAACGGCGATGGTATTATCAATGAAGACGATAAGGTGCCATTGTCTTATTCCAACCAGTTACCAAGAGTGATGTATGGATTCGGTGGTGACTTCCAGTGGAAAGATCTGACTGTTAGTGTCTTGTTCAAAGGTTCCGCCAAGGTAGACTACTATCGTGCAGGGCTTGGAAACGACAACGGATGGATTCCGTTCTATAATGGAGACTTGGGAAATGTGATCAAACTAGCCAACAATCCCAAGAACAGATGGACGCCCGCATGGTATTCGGGAACTACTGAAACGGAAAATCCGAATGCTGAATTTCCACGTCTCTCTTACGGAGGTAATAAGAACAATTCTCAATTGTCCTCCTTCTGGAGGCGGAACGGTTCTTTCCTGCGCCTTCAGGAAGTTAGCTTGCGATACAGCCTGAAACATCTGCCATGGATTAAAGCGGTAGGATTGTCTTCCGTCGATCTGGAATTTGTGGCGAATAACCTGTGCACTTTCGACAATGTGAAATATTTCGATCCCGAACAAGCATCGGCAAATGGTGCTGTCTATCCGATACCTGCTACCTATTCATTCCAGGTATACTTAAGATTCTAATCACATAACATTGAAAAATTTATGAAAAATCGAATTAAAATACTTTTGGGAGCCGTGATCGGCAGTTCTTTGCTGCTCAGTTCCTGCAATTTTCTGGATGTAGACAATTATTTTCAGGCTACATTCAAGGAAGATTCCATTTTCCACAGCATGAAAAATGCCGAAGGATACCTTTGGAACACCCCGACCCGTTTTCCCGACGCGGGTGCCATTTGGGGAAACTCATGGAATCCGGGAGAAACTGCCTCGGACGAGATTGCCGTCAGATGGCAGACCAACGAGTTTTGGGGAGCGCAATTCAGTGTTGGTACTGTCAACGGAAGAAACCTGCGGCAGGATATATGGTATAGCATGTATGTAGTAGTGGCAAGATGTAACCGGATGCTGGAAAATATCGATAAAGTGTCTGATATGACAGAAGCCGACAGAAGACGTTACATCGGATACGTACACTTTATGCGCGGTTATGCCTACTACCATTTACTGATGAACTACGGTCCGTTGCTCATTGTCGGAGACGAAGTACTAGGTACTTCCGAATCTGCGGAATACTATGACAGGGAACGGTCTACATACGATGAATCGGTGGATTATATTTGCAATGAATTCAAGCTTGCCACACAAGGTATTTATGGACCGACCGAGCAGAGTATCAGCTATTCCGACCGTCCTACCAAGGGGGCAGCTTTAGCGTTGATTGCCCGTCTGCGCCTGTTCCAAGCTTCTCCGTTGTTCAATGGCGGTGATGCCGCCCGCTTGTGCTTTAGCAATTGGAAGCGCAAAAGCGACGGTGCCGATTACGTAAACCAGACTTATGATCCCGACCGTTGGGCGGTAGCAGCCGCTGCCGCAAAGCAAGTGATCAATATGGAATACTATTCACTGTTCACAGTGGCACCGGACAATCAATACCCTTATCCGTTGGCAGATAATGTTCCTACGGCTCCTTTCCCCGATGGTGCGGGTGGTATCGACCCTTACCATTCTTTTGCCGATATGTTCAACGGTGAAGGTATTATTCAAACCAATAAAGAGTTTATCTGGGCAATGGCATCCCAAAATGTGACTAATTACACGCACCACTCGTTCCCTGTTAAATTCGGAGGCTGGGGCGGCATGTCCGTACCTCAGAGAGTGGTCGATTGCTTCCTGATGATGGATGGCAGAGACATCCACAATGCATCGGCAGACTATCCGTATGTAGCGGATCTCAGTCAGACAATAGGTACGAATAAAGTGCTGGGAAACTATCAGTTGAGAGGTGATGTTCCGAAGATGTATGACAACCGTTCGGCACGTTTCTATGCTTCCATCGGATTTCCCGGACGCTTGTGGACTATGAGTTCCGCTTCTTCCGACGCAACCTATGTCAACCAGCAGTTCTGGTATTCTCATGATGATACGCAAGCCGGGTTGGCCGGTGCGGGAAATAACGTCAATGATTACAATATCAGCGGCTACACTCCCGTCAAGTTTGTCCATCCTGACGATTCATGGTCGAGCGGAAAAGGAAGTGTGAAAGGCGCATTTGTTACTCAGCCTAAACCGTTTGCCATCATCCGTTATGCCGAAGTACTTCTTGAATATGTAGAAGCGTTGAACCGGGTGACGGGTACGGTCACTGTTACTACTCCTGATATGACAGGTACGGATGTCGAAGTGACTGTCAGCCGTGATATTCAGGAAATGGCTAAATACTTCAATATGATCCGCTATCGTGTCGGATTACCCGGTCCGGCTTTGGGTGACTTCAACGAGGTGGAGAGATTTGAGCAGATCATCCGTAATGAACGACAAGTGGAACTTTTCAACGAAGGCTACCGCTATTTCGATACCCGTAGATGGGGTACTTACCTTACCGAGGATGCCAATACGTCTAACTGGCAGGGATTGGATGTACAAAAAGACCGTACGGACGTCGCCGGCAATCCGGGATTCTGGAACATCGTGACCATTGACCAACAGAATATCCGCGATCGCGTCGCACTGCCCAAAATGGTATTTATGCCGATCAGTCACTCTGAATTACTGAAAGTACCTTCCATGGACCAGAATCCGGGATGGGACAGATAATGAAAAACAAGAATAACAGAAAGATAATATGAAAAAGATATTAACTATAATTCTTTGCTCTGCTTTGGTTATGATAAGTGGTTGCGATAAGTATGATTTCGATCAGGAACAGTTCCGCAAAGAAGTAAATTTACTCAGTAATTCCAACTTGGTATATGATCGCCAGGTAGCTGAGTTGCAGCAGGGAGGAGATACCCTTTTCGTGGTAGCTTCGTTGAGTGGATCGCAGGCTACCGACGAACCGGTAACAGTGGTGCTGCAACATTCCGATACACTGTTGAGGGCTTACAACAAATCCAATTTTGATATCAATAAAGCCCGTTTTGCAAAGTACTTGCCGGAAGAATGCTATGAATTTCCAACGATGGAAATGAACATTTCCGCCGGCTCTTCCAAGGCTATGTTTCCGGTGTATCTGAAAAATCTGGAAAAGATTTCACCCGACTCCATCTATTTTCTCGAATATAAGATAGATTCATTGAGAACACCGGACTGTAATCCGAAAAAGAGGCACGTGCTGCTTCGTATCCACAAGGAGAATTACTATGCGTCCACGCAGACGGCAACTTACTACAATTACACCAGTAGTACGGTCATTATCCCGAATCCGGATGGGTATAGTGAAGTTCGCCGTCCGACCAATTCCAACCGTGTATTTCCTATCTCTGAGAACTCTGTACGTTTGATGGCCGGTGATGAAAATTTCACTGACTATACCACTGCGCTGGATATCATCAATAAGGGGAGCATCATTCTGGAAATGGGAGCACAGTTGCCCGAGAATCCGTTGGCAAAGGAACTCACTATCCTGCCGTATCAAAGCATCGACGTAGTGCAGCTCACACCCATCGGCGAATATGACAATACGTATTTATTGAATGTCATCCGGACGCCCGACGGACGCTCCACTTATTATAAGGAGTTCCGCCTCCATTACAAATACCGTTTGAAGTCTACCGACCTCTACAGGGAGGTAAATGCCAAACTGAGATACCAATTCAATCCAAGAGTAGAAAACTTGTAATGCATCTAATAATATGAAAAAAAATATACTAATCATCGGACTGACAGGAATCCTGGGAACTTTCGTAGCTCTCTCTTCCTGTGGTCCTGATTATGAAACTGAGTTCAATGTACTGACATTGACCATTCCCAGCGAGAGCCAGGCGGCTGTTGTTTTTCCGCTTTCCGGCGGCGAACATGAGATAGAAGTGGAGACCAACGTGGCGCTCGATAACTGGACGGTAAGTTCGAATGCCGAATGGTGCAAACTACAAAAGCAGGAAGGTAAAGTCACGGTTTCTGCCGATCAGAATGAAGGCTATAAACAGCGTATAGCAGAAGTTACGATAGCATACGGTCACCAGAGTTATTCCATAAGTGTGAAACAGTTCGGCTTGGAACCGGTGATCGATATACCCGGATTGACGGATGATGGAATGAAGGCGGTGGATGCTAAAGCGACTTCACTTTCTATCCAGGTGAATACCAATCTGAATCTGGATGTCATCACTGTACCGGATACCTGTAACTGGGTACGCTTTAACGAACCGAAAGAGCTGAAAGCAAAGAAAGGACAAAAAGCTGTAAAAGCGGAAGATATCGTCAAGAAAAATCTGGTATTCAGTTTGGATCAGAATACTGATACCATTGTGAGGTATTGTACAATCACCCTTCAGTCGTCACAGAATTACAACTGTGTCGGCACGTTCATTATCAAGCAGCAGCCGAGAGGATATATTGTTGACATTGACGATGCACACAAGGTCTTTGAAGTGAAAGCAATGGGCGAAACGATCACGATTCCTTTCAAAGTGAACGGTCCTGCGGGTGCGGAATATGAATATGTGATTGACGAAAATGCTCAAACATGGATTAAGCCTGCAACTGCACCGCTCACCAGAGGAGCATTGCGTGATGCTTCCGAAAGCTTCATCATAGAGCCTAACACCGCAGTTGTAGAACAACCCCGTGAAGGAACGATAACGTTCACAAGTAAAGATCCGGTTGATCCAAACAGCTTTACAGTTACTGTGAAACAAGCAGGATTCGTTCCCGTTCCTCCTGTAAATGTGGTGAATGCTACCGCTACACCGGGAGCCGGACACATCACTCTGCAATGGGAAGCACCGGAAGATGTGGATTATAGTAAAGTGAAAATCACGTATTATGATAAGGTCACAAAAGAAAATAAAGAGATAGAAATAGATGGATTCAAGACAACATCGGCTATCATAGATGATACCTATCAGTGTGCTGGTGAATATTCCTTTACTTTCAAGACCTACGGTCCTACGGGAATGGAGACTGAGAGTCCTGTAATCATTACAGGTACTTCCGGTGAAGCTTCCGAGTTGGAACGCGTCATTCTCACTGTTGATATGCTTTCTGCTAATGCGACACAGGACGGTGATGGAGGTGGCTTACCTGCTTTGATTGACGGCAAAGGTGGAACTTATTATCATTCCAGATGGCAAGATCCAGTCGTATCAGAAGCCCATTACGTGCAGATTAAACTGAACAAACCGTTGCAAGGGCTTCGTTTTGAATATGATGCGCGTCAGACTGGCATAAATAATGGGGGCGACGTAACGATCGCAACTATTTACGGAAGTACCAACGGTGAATACTTTGAAAGCATGGGTACGGAAGAGTTCAATTTACCGACATCAAACGGTGGTCATGCTACCGCTAAAAACAATGTGAATGGTAAACAAGCTTACAACTATATCCGATTTACTCCTACGGGTCGCCGTAATCAAGCCACATTGGACTATACTAACGCTAATAAAGCATGGTGGAATATGGCTGAGATGTATCTCTCAGAGTAAGGCATGATGAAGCCTGGGCCAAAGAGCAGTTAGGCATCTGATAAACTAATGGAAAGACTGGCGGGGGGGAAATAAGATTAGATTAGACACATTTTCCTATAAAACTCCCTGTCAGTCATTTTTTTTATTTATATTATCCGACTATTGAGAATCATGTACATGAAAACAAAGAAACTGAATATCATATTACTTGTTTTGCTGCTAATCTGCACAGCCATCGGTTGTCATTCACGGCAGAAACCGGACATTCGTCCCCATCCCGTAAATCTCAGTGCCGACAGTTTTTATCAACAGGCAGTAGCCATCCTGCAATCGTCTTATGATGTCGATTCCACCCGGAAGTGTATCAGCCTTCTGGACCGGGCACTGTCGATTGACAGTCTCAACCCCGATTATTATGGTACCAAAGCTAAACTACTGGCTGAGATGGGGGAGCTGGATTCCGCATTGCATGTCCAGACTTTGGCAATGGAGAGAAAAGCGATAACAGGAGAATACCTGTTTCAGTTAGGATTGTTTCAGGCGGCTAAAGATATGAATGCTGATGCGCATCAAAGTTTCGGAAAAAGTCTGGAAATTCTGCGGGCAGTGCTCGAACAATATCCTGACAGTTTGGGAGCATTTATTCTTGAAGAATCCGCCAATGCGCTTTATCAGGGAGCAGACAGCATTTATATGAAAGACATCGATGGCATTCGCAAACGTTTTCCGAACAGGCTTTTGGAAATAGAGATGATCCGAAGGCTGAAGCCGCATTCGCTGGTGAAGCAAATCAAAAAGATTCAGATAGAGAATGAATATAACATTGACTTCGATTTGGATAGTCTGGTCAACGAAATGGAAAAACAACAAAAATTATAAATACTATGTTATTGGATAAGGTAAAACACATACTATGTATCTCTCTTATTCTGCTGGTGGGAGTCACTACTCTCTATGCTTGCAAGAGTGATGATAAGGAGCTGCAGGGAGAGCCGGTGCTGCAAGTTCAGAAATCCATTGGATTCAAGAAAGAGGGTGGGGAAGTAGCCGTACCTGTCAAATCGAACCGGGAGTGGAATGCATCGGTAACCGAGGGAAAAGAATGGCTGACGGCAAGGAAAGCATCGGATACAGAACTGACGGTTTCGGCAATATCCAGTCCCGAAAAAGGAGTTAGAGAAGGAAATATTACTATCACCAATAATGCGCTGACTGCTAAACTCAGAGTTGTGCAGACAGGCGGTGACCTGATCATTGAAGTGGCTGAAGAGAGCCATGTCATTCAGGTGGCGGGAACAGGAAACGATCATATAGAAGTCAACTTGCTTTCCAATACAGACTATGAAGTAGTCATTCCGGAGGAAGCCAAAGACTGGATTACCGAGAAAGAAGTACCTGATACAAGAGCCGATCTGGCATCCAGTACACGAATATTCTCCATTGCTTCCAATCCTCTGACTACAGAAAGGAATGCTACGATCAAGTTTGTATCCAAAGAAAATACAAACATTTATGACCAGTCGGAAATCAAACAACAAAAGAAATCGAGTGATATTTCGGGGGTAAATCCGGAGAAGGATGTAAAGTTGAAAGTTACCGGCGGATACGACACCGACCATCAGCCGGGGCAGGATATATCGAAGTCTTATGACGGTCAGTTCGGCGGAACCTGTTATCATTCCACATGGAGTCAATCTGCAAAATTCCCCGTTACTCTTGAATATCAATTCGATCAGAATCAGCTTACGCTAGACTATATCCTGTATCACAGTCGAAATGGTAACGGTAATTTCGGAGCATTCGAAC
>OGHF01001684.1_pt1 | contig 12656 bp, 9 predicted proteins | sample 1571481 | NCBI WGS metagenome assembly OGHF01 (sample SAMEA2581952, study PRJEB24529) | metagenome | biome: Human gut stool | place: China | collected 2011
TCCACCACGGCAGCATCTGCGGCAGCTGCAGTAAGCAGTTGTCGTAAAACGTCCGGCGTAGATTTCAGCAGGTGCCTCTGCTTCCTGTGCCTCGGCAGCAGCATTTGTGTCAGTATTTTCAGTCATTGCAGCTTCGCCAGCGTTCTCTGCCTCCACTTGTGCAGACTCATTTGAAAATGCAGCGACTTCTGCCTCGGAAGCGTTCGTGGCAGCCGCTTCTTCCGCAGCAGCGTTTGTCTGCTTTCTAATCAGCTCCGGATCGGAAGCCGGACCAGATGGTGTCTGGGCTGCTTCGGTGGAAGTGCCGTTTGTTTCTTCACCGGCTGCCGCATCTATTTGGGAGACAAGCTCAGTTCCGGCATCTGTGGCTGCCAGTGTATTCATGGTGCCTGCCATGAGACAGACCAGGCTCATTGCCGTTGTGGCAAGTCCGCGCCGCATGGTGTTCATCATATTCATCAAATAAAAACCTCTCATTTCAATTTAGATTCATTTGTCTCACCGCAACGATTGTGTATCTCACAAATATTGCAATGCGTTTACAAATGTTATAATTTGTTACTATTATATTACAAAAATGTTAAATGTCAAGCCGGAGAGCCTGAAATAGGGCTCTGGGAGCGGTCGGAGGTTCGACAAGTCGAAAGCTTGTTCGGACGCAAACAGGAAAGCGGGTGAAAGTGTGAAAATCAGCGTGCCTAAAAACAGGGTATGCAGAATGAAAAATTTTATTCGAAAAAAGAAGAAAAAATTTTTTTTAAAAACCGAAAAAAATCATTGACAAATACTTGCGTAAGTAATATAGTATGAACTGTAGATATTAGCACTCTGATAGATTGAGTGCTAACAAAAAACTTCCAGAGCGGGTTTAAGAGACCGGCGGAAGCGGATGCACGGAAGGAGAGATTGGATGGAACTGGATGAGAGAAAAGAAAAGATTTTGAAAGCGATTATCCAGAACTATCTGGAGACCGGAGAGCCGGTTGGTTCCAGAACGATCTCCAAGTATTCCGATTTGAAACTCAGTTCGGCGACGATTCGAAATGAGATGTCGGATCTGGAAGAACTGGGATATATCATTCAGCCGCACACATCGGCAGGCCGGATTCCTTCAGATAAAGGATATCGTTTCTATGTGGATCAGTTGATTCATGAGAAAGAGACGGAGGTCACGCAGGTGCGTGATATGGTCATCCAGAGAGTAGATCGGGTGGAGCTTCTGTTGAAGCAGATGGCAAAGCTTTTGGCGAGCAATACGAATTATGCGACGCTGATCAGCGGACCGCAGTATCACCAGACGAAGATCAAGTTTATACAGCTTTCCAGAGTGGAAGCCGGGAAACTCCTGATTGTCACTGTTTTAGAAGGCAACATTATCAAGAACTCGATTGTGGCACTCGATGCGGAGCTGACTGATGAGGACATCCTGAATCTGAATATTCTTTTAAATAGCGGTCTCAACGGATTGACGATGGAGCAGATTAATCTGGATGTCATTACCCGGATGAAAGGGCAGGCAGGTGAGCGCAGCCACATCGTGGATGTGGTACTAAGCGAGGTGGCCGAGGCGATTCGTTCCGGCGAGGAAGATTTACAGATTTACACCGAAGGTACGACGAACATTTTCAAATATCCGGAGCTGAGCGATAAGCAGAGTGCTCAGGAGATTATCAGTGCATTTGAAGAGAAGCAGCAGCTCGCCGATCTTGTGACAGAGACACTGGCAAGTGAGGATAGTCACGGAATACAGGTTTATATCGGAGATGAGACTCCGGTTAAAACAATGAAGGACTGCAGTGTCGTGACAGCGACGTATGAACTTGGCGAAGGCATGAAAGGAACGATCGGCATTATCGGACCGAAACGGATGGATTATGAACATGTCATGAAGACGCTGAAAATTCTGCAGGGATCGTCTCTGCCACCGCATCCAGTACATGAGCGACAACCTCACTGTGAATGCCTGCCTGCTCTTTCAGCCTTGCGATCAATCCAAGTGTGATCTGATCGATCGGAAGTCCGTTCAATGTAGTATTAAGAAGCATATTTAACTTCAGAAGATTCTCATTACTTAACATTTCCCCTACTTCGATGATCTTATTCTTGATTACATTACCGCCAAGTACGATAACCGCTACGATCTGTTCTGCATCAACTTGAGAAAGCTGAATAAATTTCAGCGTATTCCGATTGTTAATCGGAGACGATACCATCGTCGCATAATTCGTATTCGTCGCCAAAACTCTTGCTGCCTGCTGTAATACTTTCTCAACCTTATCGGTTTTCTCCAACATCGCGCTTTCTCTTTTTGCAATCTCTTGTTCTTTTTCTTCCATCAGCATATCAACATAAAGCCGATATCCTTTATCCGAAGGAATCCTTCCCGCCGACGTATGCGGCTGAAAAATATAACCGAGATCTTCAAGATCTGCCATCTCGTTCCTGATCGTCGCGGAACTTAAATTCAGATCTGTATATTTAGAAAGTGTCCGCGAGCCAACCGGTTCTCCGGTCTCAAGGTAATTCTGTATGATCGCTTTTAATATAGTAAGTTTTCTTTCACTTAACGACGTATCGACCGCCACAGCTTTTCCTCCTCTCTCGCTATTAGCACTCTTTTCTTTCGAGTGCTAACACCTTTCGTATATTAAGATAGCACTGCATTTTCCTTTTGTCAACAGTGTTTATTATTTTTTTATTTATTTCTGTACATCCGAAACGATGTCTTCTATCTGAATTTCCTATTATCCGAAAGAGGCAGAATCACAGCATCCGCTTTTTCAAAACAAAAACTCACTCATTACATAGTTGCTTATATCAACTCCCCGCTCTGTCAGGCGGATCTGCCCTTTTTCTTTTATCAAAAGACGTTCTTTTTCAAGTTTTCCGATCGTTTCTCCGTAAACCGTATCTATTTGCACCCCGAATGTTTCAAAAAAACTTTTTTCCGACACTCCATCTGTTTTCCGCAGTCCGAGAAACATGAATTCTTCCATTTGCTCTTGCACTGACAGTACACTTACTTCTTCTGCTTTTTCCCATACCGCTTTTTTACTCTCTTCTTTTTTGCCGTCCGGATCTACAGTCTTATTCAGTCTTATATAAACATCCATTTTATCTGTATTGCAGAATCGGTGTTCGGCAATCAGAGAGGACGCCCCCAGTCCCAGTCCGAGATATTCTCTTCGCTCCCAATACCCTAAATTATGCCTGCACTCATATCCCGGTTTTGCATAATTTGAAATCTCATATCTCTCATACCCGTATTCCCGAAGGATCTTCTCTGTTATTTCATAAATCGCCCGTTCTGTATCTTCATCGGGAAGCGGAAGTATCTGTCTGTCTTTTCTTATATTACCGTCTTTATCTGATACTTCCGGCATACTACTCTCGCGGGACAACAGTTCTTTTTGGCATATCCGCTCCCCATCCTCCCCGTAAATCGTACCGAAAACAGTTCCTTCTTCTATAATTAAACTATATGCGGAAATATGTTCCGGCTGTAACTGCGCAACTGTGCGAAGCGTTGTTTCCCAGCTCTTTTTTGTCTGCCCGGGAATCGCCGAGATAAAATCGATATTAACGTTATGAAATCCTGCTTTTCTTACCATCTTCCATGTAGTGAGAAATTCATCATATGTATGGATACGTCCAAGCATTTTCAGTTCTCCGTCATCGACCGATTGAAGACCGATACTTAACCGGTTCACTCCGCATGTTTTCCACATGTTTATCTTTTCTTCCGACACAGTTCCGGGATTTACTTCCATCGTTATTTCCGCATTCTCCGCAATATCGAAACTTTCCCGCAAAGCACGAAAAATAGAGGCAGTGTATACTCCCTCTAATATAGAAGGAGTTCCACCGCCTAAAAAAATCGTTGTCACGCAATAATCCGAAAACTGTTCTTTTTTTCCTTTTATCTCCTCCGCAAGAGCTTCCACATAAGCAGAAACCTCCTCTTGCTTTGCAGAAAACGAAAGGAAATCACAATACGCACATTTCTTTACGCAAAAAGGAATATGCACATACAGTTCCAGTTCTTTTTTCATATTTTCCTTTACCTCTTTAAGATGTTTTAAACATCACTTTTTCACTTATACATCGACAACAAAAATCACTCGTCATCCAACTTCAGTACGCTCATAAATGCTTTCTGCGGTATCTCTACGCTGCCGACCTGACGCATTCTTTTCTTTCCCTCTTTCTGCTTTTCAAGCAGTTTTCTCTTACGTGAAATATCACCGCCATAACATTTTGCCAACACATCTTTTCTCATTGCCTTTACTGTTTCACGAGCGATGATCTTACTTCCGACTGCCGCCTGTATCGGAATCTCAAAAAGCTGTCTCGGAATTTCTTCTTTTAATTTCGCGCACATTTTTCTTCCGCGGTCATAAGCGCTTCCTGCAAATACAATAAACGACAATGCATCCACTTCTTCTTTATTAATAAGAATATCAAGCTTCACAAGTTCAGATTTCTGATATCCCATCATCTCATAATCAAATGACGCATATCCTCTTGATCTTGACTTCAATGCATCGAAAAAGTCATAGATGATTTCATTCAGCGGAAGATGATAATTCAATACGGCACGTTTTTCCTCGATATATTCCATTCCCTGATAAATGCCTCTGCGTTCCTGACAAAGATCCATGATCGCACCGATATATTCCGATGTAACCATGATCTCCGCTTTTACCATAGGTTCTTCCATATAATCAATCTCCGCCGGATCCGGCATATTCGTCGGATTTGTCAGATCGATCACTTCTCCGTTTGTTTTATGGATTTTGTAAATTACACTCGGCGCCGTTGTTACGAGATCCAAATTATATTCCCTCTCCAAACGTTCCTGGATAATCTCAAGGTGAAGAAGTCCGAGAAATCCGCAGCGGAATCCAAACCCAAGAGCGACCGATGTTTCCGCTTCAAATTGCAGCGCCGCATCGTTGAGCTGTAATTTTTCAAGAGCGTCTCGAAGATCCGGATACTTTGCTCCGTCTGCCGGATAAAGTCCGCAGTATACCATCGGATTTACTTTTTTATATCCCGGCAAAGGCGAGTCACACGGTCTTGACGCATCAGTCACTGTATCGCCCACCCGCGTCTCTTTTACATTCTTCAGGCTGGCAGTAATATATCCGACCATTCCGGCGCTCAACTCTTCACATGGTATAAATCTTCCCGCTCCGAAAGTTCCGACTTCCACAACATCTGCCTGAGCGCCTGTCGCCATCATAAGCATCGGAGTTCCTTTCTTCACCGTTCCTTCCTTTATCCTGCAAAATACAATGACCCCTTTGTAAGAATCATAGACGGAGTCAAAGATCAGCGCTTTTAACGGAGCCTTTGGATCTCCCTGAGGCGCAGGAACTTTTTTCACGATCTGCTCCAATACGTCATGGATATTTTGTCCTGTCTTAGCTGAAATAAGCGGGGCATCTTCCGCTTCAATACCGATCACATCCTCAATTTCTTCTTTCACCCTCTCCGGATCTGCACTCGGAAGATCGATCTTATTGATCACCGGGATCACATCAAGGTCATGATCCAACGCAAGATATACATTCGCCAATGTCTGTGCTTCTACTCCCTGAGCTGCGTCAACTACTAAAATCGCTCCGTCACACGCAGCCAGACTTCTTGAAACTTCGTAATTAAAGTCTACATGTCCCGGCGTATCGATCAGGTTAAACATATATTCCTCCCCGTCGTCTGCCTTATATACGGTACGAACCGTCTGTGCTTTAATCGTAATTCCGCGTTCTCTTTCAAGCTCCATGTTGTCAAGCACCTGAGACTGCATCTCTCTGCTCGTCAAGAGGCCTGTCTGTTCAATAATCCTGTCTGCTAACGTAGATTTTCCGTGATCGATATGCGCGATAATACAAAAATTTCTTATTTTACTCTGATCTATAACTGACAATTTCATTCCTCCATTATTTGCATATTTTATATGATTTCTGTATTTGATTTTGTGATAAACTTCACTGCTTTCCCGAATTCTTCACAATAAAAAGTTCCACAGCCAAAGTATCTGTCATAAGTCCGGTCTTAACATTTTGCTCTAACTGCGCCCCTTCTTCCATAACAGTTCTCAGCTCTCCGAGTTCATATCGTTTCGCCGCATCCATATACCTTCCCGCAGCAAACGGATGGATCCCTGCCTTTGAAGCGATTTCCTTCTTCCCGTATCCATTCGCCATCAGACCTTTGACATGAAATAAAAGGCGGTATTCTCTCGTCATCAAAAACAGAATACGCATCGGCGGTTCTTTCAGGGCAAGTAGCTCATAATAAAGATCCAACGCCCTCTTCTGGTCTTTTCCTGCAACCGCATTGACCATCTCAAATATATGGTTCGTAATCTGAGTGACACAGATCTGATCAATATCGTCTCTTGTAATCCGATCTCTTCCGATCGTATAACAAAACAGTTTTTCCAGTTCTTGTGTGATATTCTCCATATCCGTGCCGACCTTATTCAGAAAATATGCCGCATCTGCGCCTTCCATCTGCTTTTTTTCTTTCTTTACAAGACCAAGCACCCAGCGCCGCAGCGTATTTTCATCCTGAACCGTCAACTCGACAATATGACCTTTTGCCTTTACCGCTTTATACAGCCTGTTTCGCTTATCTACCTCTTTTTCTATAAATAAAAAATAAGTAGTAGGCGGGATGTCCGTAATATAATCTGCCAGATCTGTTCCTGCATTTTTAAAAAAGCCTGTATCTTCAAACACAATAAGACGGCGCGATGCAAAAAACGGCAATGTCTCCGCCAGATCGATTACCTCTTTTATATCTATGTTCTTTCCTTCATAGACGGCATAATTCATCGTATCGCCTTCCGGAATCATCGCTCTGACAAGCCGTTCCCTATACTGTCGCTTCAAATATGACTCTTCTCCGTACAGAAGATAAATCTGTTTAAATTGTCCCGTTTTCAAATCTTCATTTAAGCTTTTCATAACTCTTGTATTATAAAGGAAAAACAATCATTTTGACAAGAGAAAACTCTCAATACTAATCTGTATTCCGTCAGACTTTATTGTGACAGCCCCGTCTGTCTGAGTATTATATGTTTTCACTTTTCTCTTTTTCAACCTATTTAACGTCTCTTCATGCGGATGTCCGTACCGATTATCAATTCCTGCCGAGATGATAGCCGCTCTTGGATCTGTCTTCTCAAGAAATGCAGCTGTACCCGAGTTTTTCGATCCATGATGGGCACATTTTAAAATTTCATATTTTCTCAAAACATCGCTTTTAACAAGAAGTTCCTCTCCCGCACCTTCCACATCCCCGGTAAAAAGCATATCGAAATTCCCATAAGAAAACTCAAGCACAAGAGACGCCTCATTTCCCGCCTTTGGTTTTGTCAGCCCCTGCGGTATGTCCGTAAGCGGGCCGATACATCTCAACCGCATCACTTCTTTTGAATCGTTTTTTTCTGTCTGCCTTTCTCCTCTTCCATATATATTTGCTCCTGTTTTCACAGAAACGACACGCGTTCCGTTTTCTACCGCTATGCGCGCCAGATCTGCCAACTTTTCATCATGATATTCTTCGGGAGGAAGCACAAGCGTGTCAATACGAACTCCCAGCTTCTGCCCTTCCAGAAGTTCTCTTATTCCACTGATATGATCCTCATCTCCGTGAGTCACAAATACATAATCAAGGCATCCGATGCCCTCCGACAACAAATACGGTTCGATCCGTTGAGCGCCTGCCTGTTTTACATCACTGCTGCCCCCGTCTATCAAATAGTTTTTCCCTTTTCCCGAAAGAACAATGCCATCACCTTGCCCCACATCCAGCACTGTTATTTTTATTCCTTCAATATCCCGGGTTTTTGCTCCGCATAAAACAATCAAAAACGCCGCCGAAACAAAAAGCATATACCCCCATATTTTCTTTGGAAAACGCCGATACATTCCATATAACGCGAACAATATCACATAATAAGCGACAAGTAATTGTACGCTCGGTTTTCCTGCCGTTATCCGCCCGAACGGAAGCATAACTGCCGCAGAGCACAATCGATCATACGCCCAAAGTATCACGCCGGAACTTTTCAGCAAAATAATACCGATCGGTTTTACAAGCAGGATCATCACAGAACCCGACAGCCCCGTTCCCATAATAACCGGGAGAGCCGGGATCACAAACAAATTTAAAAAAACCGAGTACGGCGGGATTTCAAAATAAAAGTACAGCATAGGACCAAGCAAAAACAGATTCACTGCCAAACTTGCGCTCACCGCTTTCCCCATATGCGTCCATATATTCTTTTTCTCCGTACCACACCCGAACAAACATTCAAACAAAGGCGTCAGCATACAAATTCCGCAAAGTGATCCAAAAGAAAACAAAAATCCTGCATCTGACAGACAGAGAGGATCTTTTGCACTAAGCAGCGCCGCTGCCACAGCAAGACTTGTGGGAAGGTCATAATCTCTTCCTGTCACTTCAGCGCCCATCCGAACGGAAAACATAATAAGCGCTCTTAAAGCTGAAATACTCGCTCCGGTCATTACTGTATAAAAAAGCAAAACAATCGTTCCGACAGCTCCTGACACCGGAAATCCCACTCCTCTTTTTCTCAGAAATCCATAAAGACCGCTTCCGATAAAGGACATATGAAGCCCTGATATGGCCAGCAGATGACCGATCCCGTTTTTCTGATACAACTTTTTCATATATGGATCAAGGTCTCCTTTTTCTCCGAGAAGGATCGCACTTATCGTGTTTCCATAATAACTGCCCAAACACCCTACAAGGAGTTTCTTCCAACCTTGCCTGAATTCATGCAGGAATTGTCTGATGCATTCAGTCTGCCCGGATAATATACCGACTTCATCCGCCCATACATATGCGCCTATTTTCTGCCTTTTGTAATAAGCTCTCTGATCAAAATTGCCCGGATTACGTGCAGTCTCAAATGCAGACGCCTTTCCTTTTATTTTTAGTTTATTTCCGATTTTGATATGTGCCGCATCTTCTTTTTCAAGATAAACAAGCACTTTCTCTTCCCATATTTTTCTTGGCAGCTCTTGACTGAAATCATAGGAAGAACGATGCCCGTCGCTTTTTCCGAATACAGACTGCCTTGCGATCTTTCGATCGCTGCCACTATAAAAAGAGACGGCATTCCCCTTTACACGGACTGCCGTTACAGATTCTTTTTCATCAATCCTATCTGCCGTTCCCGTCAATATAAGATTGATTTCTCCTTTATTGTTTCGGTTTACGATCTGCCCAAGCGCGGAAGTGTAATCTCCCGCGCCGAAAAACAGCACCCTTATCGCCTGTACTGTAAGAAACAGTACGCAAAATATACATAATGGTCGTCTTTTCATTTTTTGTCATCGGCTGCGACCAACTCTAAATTTTCTTTCAGCGGCTGTGAAAGATCCACAGTGCCCATATACTTAGCTTTTGACTCTCCGTTAATCGTAATCTGAACCTGCGTCGCCTCTGTTCCCTCAACAAGCGAATTTACGATTGAATAAATCGTAAGTTTCGGCAGGATATCATACTCTCCGTTCAGAAACGTACTATCGAAATTCACATAACAAATATCATCTTTGATCGTCACTCCCAACAGATTTGCATTCGGGTTGATCGTCGGATAAGCTCCGCTTTCAGGACCCTGCATCAGTTTCTCAACGATCATTTTCTCTTTCGACAAATTACTGCTGTACCTTGCCGAAACTTTTTGCGGAACAAGCTTATCTCCGCTTTCATTTGCAAAATAAAGCGTTAATTCTACCGTCTGGTAGGCGCTCGGTGACGATCCTGTGTTTTCTACGAAATCATCTTCTGTCATAAGTCCGATCGAATTGCCGTCACTGTCTTTAAGCGACTCTCCGTCGATCGTAAACAGTACTGCGTTGACCCCTTCAATTTCCGAAAGCGAACATACAATAGATGCCCTCATAAGCTTTTCTTCCAGACTGTTTACTTTTAAATACGCTTTATTGAAGTCGATATCTAATATACTCCCCCGCAGTTCACATTTTTGTACAGATACTTCATTCGGAATCGGAGGAACATTTTCGATTTTATCCGATGGTTTCCGAAGCGTTTCCAGTATATCCTCTGCCATACCGCAGATTTCTTTGTCCGTCATCTTCTTGCCTTTTGCCGTTTTCCCGGTTTCATAGGGCGCTTTAACAAGTCCTGTTCTGTCTTCATTAAGATAATAGACTGACATCTCCGAATCTATTTTCTTCTTCCGGCAGCCTGAAAGGAAAAACGGCAGACACAAGGACAAAATAAGACAAATGCATATTACGACCGCAAGTTTCCTGTTCCTTTTCATCTCCCCACTCCTTCCGGCACTGTTGTATAGATCAGCGGAATCCGAACTGTAAATGTCGTTCCCTCGCCTTCGTTACTATGCACTTTGATCGATCCTCTGTGAACGATCACTGCGTTTCTGGCGATCGCAAGCCCCAGTCCCGTTCCGCCGATTTCTCTGGAATGAGACTTGTCTACCCGGTAAAACCTCTCAAATATATGTGCCTGATCTTCCTGAGGGATTCCAAGACCGGAATCTTCTACTTTTAAATAAAAATATTTATGATCGGCATTTAAAGACACATGAACCCATCCGTTTTCATGATTATATTTAATCGCATTTTCCACAAGATTTGAAACGGCAAGTGTAAATTTCGTCTCATCAATCTCTGCGCTCACCGGACGGAAACTTTCCATGACCATCTCAACATTTTTCTTTTCCGCGATCGGTTTCAGCCTCTTTAATATTTGTTCAAGCAAGTCGTTGATATTCACCTGCTGAATGTTCATCGTCTGACCGGTCCGATTCATTTTCACAAGAGAAAGAAGATCTGTTATGATCTGATTTTCCCGGTCGATTTCTTTCGCGATATCTTCCATAAATTCACGGTACATTTCCACAGGAAGGTTTTCCTGCTCAAGAAGCGAATCTGCCAGCACTTTCATCGATGTCATCGGAGTTTTCAGTTCATGGGAAACGTTTGAGACAAACTCTTCTCTGGAGTCGTCCAGCTGCTTTAGTCTGCCGAGCATTTTGTTGAACGCTTCACTTAACTGACTTGTCTCCGCAAACGTGTCTACGTGCAGCACATCGTCACTGTATCCTTCACTCACATTTTCAATCGCCCCTGTAATCTTATGAATCGGTTTTACAAGTTTATTGGCAAGGGCCACCCCGAAAACAGCCAAGAAAATCGCCGCTATTCCTACTACGACACCTCCATGCGTATAAAATACCTGTTTTGTAACTTCAATACTGTCTGTAGAGACACTTGCTAAAATCACACCGTCTATCTTCTTTTTCCCCGGGATATTGATCGGTGAAGTCACTTCGATATAATGATTCTTTTTATCATAGTGGTTCGTCGGCTTTGTGCGCATGCACCGAACGACGCTTTCCGATACATTCGTCTTTCCTTCATCGAGATTATATGTATCTTTAATTACGCAGAGATCTTCATCCATGATCATAACTCTGCCGTTATATATATTCGTCAGCTGCGTCAGATTAGAATCGATCACTTCCGAAGTCGGATCGGAAAGATATCCGTATGCCGAGAGCTGATTGCTTAATATTGTACATTGATTTTGGATTTCCGCAGTCCGAAGTTCGACCGCACGCGACTCGTAAAATGCTACGATTCCGAAAAGTGTTGCAAGGCAGGGTATCAGCCCTGCCAGCATTGTACAAAGAATCACACAAAAACGCATGTTCCCGATAATTTTACGGTTGGATACAAATTGATATTTAATCTTGGAAATAATAACCCACTCCCCACTTTGTATGTACATATTTCGGTTCACTCGGATTCATCTCAATCTTCTCACGAAGCCTTCGGATATGTACGTCTACTGTTCTTGCATCTCCCGGGTAATCATATCCCCACACCAGATTCAGCAGATTTTCTCTGCTGTATACTTTGTTTGGATTCATTGCCAGAAGCTCTAAAACATCAAATTCTTTTGCCGTAAGATTGATCTCTCTCTCTCCGATAAATACTCTTCTGCTCTCACAATCAATCTTTAAGCTTCCTTTGATCAGCACCGGTCCGCCTGCCGGTTCTTTCCGTTTCGACGTCCGCCTCATGATGGCTTTGATCCTCGCCTTCACCTCTAAAATGTTAAACGGTTTCGTTATATAATCATCCGCACCGTATTCCAGTCCCAGTATCTTGTCCATATCCTCGCTCTTTGCCGTCAGCATCACAACCGGCATATCCGAAAATTCCCGAATCTGCTGACACACCTGAAAACCGTCCAGTTTCGGCAGCATCACATCCAAAAGGACAAGATCATATTCACATGCCTTTGCGTATTCCAAAGCCTCCTCGCCGTCATAGGCGCAGTCTACTTCCATGCCTTCCTGCTCGAGGCTGAAGCGGATTCCTTTTACGATCAGCTTCTCATCATCAACAACTAAAATTCTCTTACCCATACTCCTCTTTTTTCGACTCCTTATGCACTGCGGTATACAAAACCGCTCTCTTATGTCAGATCGTTATGTCTTCTTTTATTTTATTAAATACTCCCTCTTTGATTCCCTCAATCTGCATCAATTCTTCGATTGACTGAAAGCCGCCGTGTTCTTCCCGATATGCGATTATACTTTGCGCTTTCGCCTCTCC
>OGHF01001688.1_pt1 | contig 12628 bp, 6 predicted proteins | sample 1571481 | NCBI WGS metagenome assembly OGHF01 (sample SAMEA2581952, study PRJEB24529) | metagenome | biome: Human gut stool | place: China | collected 2011
TTTTAATGAAGATCAAATAAAGATGGGAGATGATAGAAGATGTTATTACAGAATAAATATATCGTTCATTTATTAATGCTGTTTGGAGTCATTGCGCTTTTAAGTGTTGTGACTGTTTCATCTTATACTATTGCGGTTGGAGATATGGCATATCAGAAGCTATATTTGGGGCGTGTGACTATTGTATTTGTAATATGTAGTCTTATTTCTTTATGTTTAGATAAAAAGGGAAATACTTTTTATTTATCAGTCGTTTGGTCTCTTATTATATTAGGTGGGGTTGAAGCTGTTTGGGGATTAAGGCAGATATACGGTTTAGCTGTTTCTAATCATTCATTATATGCGCTTACAGGTTCTTTCTACAATCCGGGGCCTTATTCCGGATACTTAGCAATGGTATTTCCTATTTGTTTGAGTGAATGGTTGAATCTAAAAAAGGTGAAGAAACGTACTTGGATCGAGCAAAGTAAATATTGTGTGGCTTTAGGAGTCTTGCTGTTAATTCTTTGTGTTTTACCGGCAGGTATGAGCCGTTCGGCATGGATGGCTGTTGCAATTTCTGGGATATGGGTATATGCTACATACCGTTCATGGGGAACTAGTTTAAGGAAGATAGGCCGAAAATATAAGAAAAGAGTATTTCCGGCTATTATTGCCGGGGGAATGGTATTGATAATAGTTGGTTATTCTCTTTTTCAATTAAAAGTAGATTCGGCTAATGGACGTCTGTTAATTTGGAAAGTGAGTGTTATGGCTATTGTGGAAAAACCTTTCCTTGGACATGGTACTGGAAACTTTGCATCGGCTTATGGAATGGCTCAGGAAAAATATTTCTCCCAAAAAGAGTTTACATCTACAGAAGAATTAGTAGCTGGAAGTCCTGAATACGCTTTTAATGAATATCTGCAAATAGCTGTAGAATATGGAGTCTTATTTCTATTGGTTGTGTTATTGATTATTGTTTTTTGCCTTTGGATAGGAATAACAGAGAAAAGACTAAGTGCATGTGCTGGTTTGATTTCTGTTTTAGTATTTGCATTTTCATCTTATCCAATGCAAATACCCGGATTTGCTATAGCATTCTATTTTTTATTGGCTGCTTGTGTAGTGGGTTCTTCACGGTTACAAATATTGTTCTTTATTATAATGATTGCTTTATTGGGAAGTTACTATTGGAAATATAATCAGTATAATGCTTGTGAAGAATGGTTTAGGTATAAAATGCACTATAATATAGGCGCATTTCGTTTAGCCAAAGAAGGGTATGAGAAAATTTATCCGGAATTGAATGATAGGGGAGCATTTTTGTTTGAATATGGACATTCTTTACATAAGTTGAAAGAATATAATAGTTCTACAGCAATTTTGAAAGAGGCAATGGCACATAGTTGCGATCCTATGATTTTGAACATAATAGGAAAGAATTATCAGGCTATAGGAAAATATGAAAAGGCTGAAGAGTATTTCATACGATCTACTCATCGGCTTCCGGGAAGAATTTATCCATATTACTTGTTGGCAAAGCTTTATGCGGAACCGGAATATCGACATCCGGAGAAATTAAAACAGGCGGTTCAGATTGTATTGACGAAGGAACCAAAGGTACAATCGACTGCAATAAGGGAGATGAGAGAAGAAGTGAAACTGCTAAAATAAATGGGTGAAGAAAAAAATGACTGTACAAACTTGATTATTAGATATTTTTGTCTAAATTTGGCAAACATGATACAAACTTACATACAGTATACAAGAAATTATATGTGAGATAATTAGAATAAACAAACCAATAAATACGATGAAAAATAATTCTACATGGATTTTATTGTGCCTTGCATGTATGATGACGCTCTCTTGTTCCGACAAGAAGAATACTGCAGATGAATCGGAGAAAGGCGTCTCCACAGTCCTTCCAGATACGAAGAATGAAGTAGCTGTTCAGATATTAAAGAAGCGTGATTTTCATCACGAACTGATGAGTAACGGCAAAATCAGTGCCCGTGGCAAAGCCGATCTGCGTTTTGAAACCGGTGAAGTCATCGCTCATATCTATGTGAAGAATGGCGACCGTGTACAGAAAGGGCAGAAGCTGGCTGATCTGGATAAATTCCGTCTGGAACAGAAGTTATCCCAGTCGGAAGATGCTTTGCTGAAAGCCGAACTGGAATTGAAAGACGTACTGATCGGGCAGGGATATTCTTCTGACGACTTTAGTAAAGTCCCTGCCGAAACAATGAAAATCGCCAAAGTAAAAAGCGGGTATGAACAGTCGAAATCCCAGTATGAACTGGCGAAAAGAGAGATGGAGCATGCTACGTTGATTGCTCCTTTTGACGGTGTAGTAGCTAATTTATTTTCAAAGCCTTATAATCCGGCAAATACTTCTGAAGCATTCTGTACTATTATCGATTCCAAAGGAATGGAAGCTGATTTCACAGTGCTGGAAAATGAACTTGCTTTTATCAGGATGGGAGATAAAGTGGTAATTACTCCTTATGCCGGAGGAGATGCGTTTGAAGGCAGTGTATCAGAGATAAATCCATTGGTGGATGCCAACGGCATGGTGAAAGTGAAAGCATTGGTAAATGCGGGAGGAAAACTGTTCAGCGGAATGAATGTAAGGGTAAGTGTCCGCCGTTCGCTGGGAGAGCGGCTGGTTATTCCGAAGAGTGCCGTTGTATTGCGTTCCGGCAAACAAGTGGTATTTACCCTGAAAGACGGCAAGGCAATGTGGAATTATGTGAATACGGGACTGGAGAATGCGATAGAATGTGTCGTCTCCGACAAGTCACAGAAAGGTATCGAGGATGGTCTGCTGGAAGGAGATACGGTGATCGTCACCGGAAATCTGAATCTGGCGCATGAGGCGGAAGTCTATGTTAAATGAAGAATTAAGAATTAAATAATGAATCTATGATAAAATTCTTAATTCAGCGCCCTATTGCCGTATTGATGGCCTTTACCGCCTGTTTCATCATCGGACTGGTGACGTACTCTACGCTGCCTATATCGCTGCTTCCCAATATCGCTATTCCTGAGATTACGGTACAGGTGGCGTCTGCCAATACCTCTGCCCGGGAATTGGAAAACACGATTGTCAAACCTTTGCGGGGGCAGTTGATTCAGGTCTCTACCCTGAAGGATATTCATAGTGAATCGAGAGACGGGGCGGGCATTATCCGCTTGTCATTTGAATATGGAACGAATACCGACCTTGCCTTTATCGAGGTAAATGAGAAGATAGATGCCGCCATGAACTATCTTCCGAAAGAAGCGGAACGCCCGAAGGTAATCAAAGCGAGTGCAACGGATATTCCCGTATTCTATCTGAATCTGACACTGAAGAATGACAGTGCTTACGGAGCTACGGAACAGCACTCCTTCCTTGAATTGTGTGAGTTTGCCGAGTCTGTCATCAAGCGCAGGATAGAGCAGCTTGAAGAAGTTGCCATGGTGGACGTGACCGGAATTTTGGAACGGCAAGTACAAATTGTGCCCGACAAGGACAAGCTCGCCATGATGGGACTCTCCATTGGAGATATCGAATCGGCTTTATCCTCTAATAATGTGGAACCGGGCAGCATGACAGTGCGCGACGGGTATTATGAATACAATATTAAATTCTCGACATTGCTGCGTACAGCGGAGGATGTGGAAAATATCTATCTGCGTAAGGGCGACCGCATCGTACAGTTAAAAGACTTCTGCAAAGTAAGCGTCGTACCTGTAAAGGAAAAAGGAGTATCCCTGTCCAATGGAAAACGGGCGGTGAGCCTTGCCGTCATCAAACAGGCGGATGAGAACATGGATAAGATGAAGCAGGCGCTGGTTGGCACGATGACCTATTTTCAGTTAGTATCCCCGGAGATCGATTTCAGCATCAGCCGTAATCAGACGGAACTGCTGGACTACACCATCTCTAATCTGCAACAGAATCTCTCCCTGGGCTTTCTCTTTATTTGTCTGGTAGCGGTTCTGTTTCTGGGAGATGTAAAGTCTCCTTTGGTTATCGGACTCAGTATGGTGGTGTCCATCGTGATCAGTTTTGTCTTTTTCTACCTTTGCAATATGTCTCTCAATATCATTTCACTTGCCGGATTGATCCTGGCATTGGGAATGATGATTGACAGTTCGATTATTGTGACTGAGAATATATCGCAATACCGTGAACGGGGATACTCCTTGCGCCGTGCTTGTGTGACGGGAACCAGTGAAGTGGTCACCCCCATGCTGAGTTCTTCTCTGACAACTATTGCCGTCTTTGCCCCGCTGATTTTTATGAGCGGTATTGCAGGCGCTATTTTCTTTGACCAGGCTTTTTCCGTCACTGTAGGACTGATGGTGTCTTATCTCACCGGTATCATGCTGCTTCCCGTACTTTATCTGCTGGTTTACCGGACAGGTGTCCGCACCCGGAAATGGAAGTGGCTTTCTTTCAAATTTAATAACCCGATCAAGGATCACACGCTGGACCGCTTCTATGATGCGGGTGTTGACTGGGTATTTCGCCATAAAACGTTCAGTGTACTGTTCTGTGTGATTTCCATTCCGCTTTGCGTATTCTTCTTTTTCTTTATAGACAAAGAACGGATGCCCGATATCGAGGAAAATGAACTGATCGCCCGGATAGAATGGAATGAGAATATCCATGTGGATGAAAACAAACGACGGGTGGATGAACTTTTCAAGGAACTGAAAGATGAAGTACTGGAGCAAACAGCCTCTATCGGCAGACAGGATTTCATTCTCAATCGGGAACGGGAACTGTCTTCTTCCGAAGCGGAACTTTATTTCCGTACGGAGACTTCCAATGCTATTGCCTCTTTGGAACAGGCGGTATACCGGAAACTGAAGGAACGTTATCCGCTCTCTGTCATTTCTTTCTCTCCGCCGGAAACGGTATTTGAGAAACTCTTTGTGACGGGTGAACCGGATGTGGTGGCGGAATTTTACACCCGTAATAAAGCGGAAGCCCCCAAAGCGGAAGCAATCCGTAGCGTTGAACAGGAACTGGGACGAAAAACCGGAATCAATCCGACAGGTATCGCCTTCGAAAACCAGTTGAATCTGAGTATCAGCAAAGAGAAACTCTTGCTCTACCGTGTTTCCTACAACGAACTGTATCGGGTACTGAAAACGGCTTTCCGGGAAAACAGTGTGACGATGCTGCACTCTTATCAGCAGTATTTGCCGATCAACATTGCCGGGGATGAAAAGACTGTGAACGAGGTGTTGCAGGAAACACTGGTGCAGACGCAACCGGACAACCGTGGGAATGTCGATTTTATCCCGCTTCGGGAATTGATCAACGTAGCTCCCGCCGAAGACTTGAAAAGTATTACTTCCGGACGTAACGGCGAGTATGTCCCGTTCGACTTTTACGGCGTGCAGGATGCGAACCGGCTGATGCGTGAAGTGAAACAGGTGGCGGAGGAAACAGGGGACTGGGATACGGGCTTCTCCGGCAGTATCTTCTCCAACAAGGAGATGCTGGATGAACTGGTCGTGATTCTGTTGATCTCACTGCTGCTGATGTATTTCATTCTTGCCGCACAGTTCGAGAGTTTTCTGCAGCCGTTGCTGGTACTGGCGGAAATCCCGATTGATGTGGCATTTGCCTTACTCTTGCTTTGGATATGCGGGCATACGCTGAATCTGATGTCTGCCATCGGTCTGATTGTGACCTGTGGTATTGTAATCAATGACTCTATTCTGAAACTGGATGCGATCAATGAACTGCGCAAGGCAGGCGTTCCTTTGCTGGAAGCTATTCACGAAGCAGGCCGCAGGCGTCTGCGTCCGATTATCATGACTTCGCTGACGACCATCTTTGCCATGGTGCCGTTGCTGTTCTCCTCGGATATGGGATCGGAACTGCAAAAGCCGTTGTCTATCGCCATGATAGGCACGATGTCCATCGGTACGGCGGTCAGCCTCTTTATCATACCGCTGCTTTACTGGTTTATCTATCGGGGAAAAAGCGGGAATCACAAACCAAATGAAAAACATGTTGAATTATGAAGAAATCATCCGTTCTTTTTGTATTGATGGCAGCATCGGGGATCTGTTTCTCTTCAGTATATGCCCAGAAACGTCTGGTGCTGGACTTGAACCAGACCATCGCTTTAGCTAACGACAGCTCGCTGGAGTCATTTCGCACACAAAATATGTACCTGTCCGGTTATTGGGAATACCGGACGTACCGGGCAAACCGTTTGCCGAGTCTGACAATGGACCTTACCCCGGCACAATATAACCGGGATATCACGAAACGTTATGATTCGGGACAGGACCTGGATGTCTACCGTACGCAACAGTCATACTATGCCTATGGAGGATTAAGTGTCCGTCAGAATCTGGACCTGACCGGAGGTACGTTCTATCTGGAGTCGAACCTTGCCTATATGCGTAATTTCGGGGATAATAGTGCGACGCAGTTTACCAGCGTCCCGATACGGCTCGGTTATTCGCAGAGCCTGGTCGGATATAATCCTTTCAAATGGGACCGGAAGATCGAACCGCTGAAATACGAGCGTGTGAAAAAGGAATTTCTTTATAATGTGGAAAAGGTTTCGGAGACGGCGACGAATTATTTTTTTTCGTTGGCGATGGCGCAGGCGGAATACAAACTGGCAAAGGAGAACCTCGCATCTACGGATACTTTGTACCGCATCGGACAGCAACGGCACCGGATCGCCGCTATCTCACAGGCGGACCTGCTGACTTTAAAGCTGGATAAAGTGAATGCACAGAATACATTGCAGAATAAGGCAAGCGCCTTGAAACGGGCAATGTTCTCACTGGCATCTTTTCTGAATCTGGACAAGAATACCCAGATCGAACTGGAACTTCCTTCACGCCCAAGTATGATGGAGATTCCGGTGGATGAGGCTTTGAGATGGGGAAGGAGCAATAACCCGCAGTTGTTGGAACTGAAGCAGAATGTACTGGAAGCGGAGCGGAGTGTGGACAGAACAAAGAAGGAATCCCGTTTCAATGCCAGCGTGAATGCCAGTATCGGTTTCAACCAGGTGGCGGAAAACTTCGGAGATGTGTATCATAAACCGATGCAGCAGGATTTGGTAGCGGTCAGTGTATCGATTCCGCTGGTGGACTGGGGTGTTCGTAAGGGCAAATACAACATGGCACGGAATAATCTGAATGTAGTGAAGATTTCGGCACGTCAGGATGAGATCAGTATTGAGGAGGAAGTCATCATGACAGTGAGTGATTTTAATATCCAGCAGCAGTTGATTGCCAGTGCGGAAGAAGCGCTGGACCTGGCGATACTGGCTTATAATGAGACTAGGCAACGTTTTATTATCGGTAAAGCGGATATTAATAGTCTCACGCTTTCGCTCAACAGACAGCAGGAGGCGCAGCGCAACTACATTTCTGCCTTGCAGAACTACTGGCTGAATTATTATAAAATACGTCGTCTGACTTTATTCGATTTTGCTACGAAGCTTTCTCTTTCGGATCGTTTCGACTTTAATGGAGGAAGACTGATCAGATAGTAATTTCTTTTGGGATATAGACAAATGAATCATGCAAGATATAGGTTCTGAAATTAAAAAGTCATCAAAAGCTTCCGCTTTTACGCTCATTGTCGCTTTTATCAGTGTGGCGTTGGTCGGGCTGGCACTTGTTCCGTTGCTGCCGGTGAAGCTGAATCCGTCACGGACCTTACCCGGATTTTCTGTATGGTTCGGCATGGGAGGGACTTCGGCGCGTGTCGTGGAGATGACGGCTACCAGCAAACTGGAGGCGATGCTTGCCCGTGTCAAGGGAATACAAAGTATATCTTCGACTTCCGGCAATGGCTGGGGAAGTATAAATGTGAGTCTGGACAAGCATGCAGATGCGGCTGTCGCACGTTTTGAGGCTTCGACCATCATTCGTCAGACATGGCCGGAATTGCCGGTGGGAGTTAGTTACCCGTACATTCAGATGGCGAGTCCGGAGCAGAAAAGTCAGGGACCTTTTATCGCATTCACGATTAATGCTCCTGCCACTCCCAGTCTGATTCAGAAGTATGCGGAGGAACATATAAAGACACGCCTTGCGCAGCTTCCGGGTATCTATAAGATAAACGTCAGCGGAGCCACACCGATGGAATGGCGGCTGGAGTATGATTATGAGCAGTTGCGTGCGTTGGGAGTGAGTACGGACGAAATTAGTCAGGCAGTCGGTCTGCATTATCAGAAAGAGTTTTTGGGTACTTATGATATGGAACAGGCGGCTTCGGGCAAGGAGTGGATTCGGTTGGTGCTGATGCCTGAACATGATAACCGGGAGTTTGACGCCGGGCAGATACAGGTGAAAGTGAAGGATGGGAGAATCATCCGCTTGGACGAACTGGTGAAGGTCGTCCGTATGGAAGAGCAGCCTCAGAGTTATTACCGGATCAATGGGTTGAATTCGATTTATCTGTCTGTTGTCGCTGAAGAGGCGGCTAATCAGCTGGAACTGAGCAAAAAGGTACAGGCGTGTATGGATGATATCAGACTGTCGCTTCCGGCGGGATACGAGATTCATACCAGTTATGATACTACAGAGTTTATACATGACGAGCTGAACAAGATTTATTTGCGTACGGGAGTGACGGTGGCTATCCTGCTCTTGTTTGTACTGCTGATTACTTTCAGCCCCAAATATCTGTTTTTGATTGTCACCAGTCTGACCGTGAATATGGCAATAGCCGTTATCTTTTATTATGTCTTCGGACTGGAAATGCAGTTATATTCTTTGGCGGGTATCACGGTTTCACTGAACCTGGTGATTGATAATACGATTGTGATGAGTGATCATTATCTTCGATGTAAAAACCGGAAGGCGTTCATGTCTGTATTGGCGGCTACACTGACAACAATGGGAGCGTTGGTCATCATCTTCTTTCTGGACGAGAGGATTCGTCTGAATCTGCAGGATTTTGCCGCAGTGGTGATGATTAATCTGGGAGTTTCATTATTGGTTGCTCTGTTCTTTGTACCTTCTTTGATTGATAAAATCGGGTTGAAACGACGCAGGAAGTCTTCTCTGACCGGAGTGAAGAGAAAATGGAAAATGGGGAATACCCGTTTCTTAGGATGGCTGCGTTCGAAGACGCGAAGGGGGCCGGTCTACTTTAGTCGTTTCTACAGGTGGCTGATACAGGGGCTTTGTCGCTGGAGAGTAGCGGTTTGCCTGCTACTGTTGCTGGCATTCGGATTACCGGTTTTTCTGTTGCCGGAAAAGATGGATGGGGATGGCAAATGGGCAGAGATTTATAATAAGACACTAGGGACTCCTACCTATAAGGAAAAGGTGAAACCGATAGTGGATAAAGCGTTGGGAGGAAGTCTGAGGCTGTTTGTGCAAAAGGTGTATGAAGGGAGCTACTTTACCCGGAATGAGGAGGTGGTGCTTTATGCTAACGCTAATTTACCGAACGGCAGTACGCTTGAACAGATGAATACACTGATCAAGCGAATGGAAACTTATCTGAGCGAGTTCAAGGAGATCAAGCAGTTTCAGACATCGGTAGAAAGCGCCCGCAGGGCATCTATCAGCATTCGTTTCACAAAGGAAAATCAGAAAAGCGGGTTCCCATATACGTTGAAAGCTAACATGATCAGTAAAGCTCTCCAGTTAGGGGGAGGAGATTGGAGTATCTATGGATTGCAGGATCAGGGATTCAGTAATAGTGTACGCGAGAATGCGGGATCATTCCGGGTGAAAATGTACGGATATAATTATGATGAACTTTATAGCTGGGCTACAAAACTGAAAGAGGTCTTATTGTCTCATCGCCGTATCAGGGAAGTTACGGTCGGTTCCAATTTCTCGTGGTGGAAGGATGATTATCAGGAGTTTTATTTTGAGCTGGATAAACAACGGATGATCGGAGCGGGGATCGGAGCCGGAGAACTGTTTGCTGCTATTCGTCCCATATATGGGCGGAATCAGGAAATCGGTTCCGTTGTTACCGAGGATGGAACGGAAAAAATAAAACTCTCTTCCCGTCAGTCGGATCAGCGGGATATATGGGCCATGCAGTATTATCCTTTCCGTGTAGGCGATAAAGAGTATAAACTGGCGGAACTGGCTAAAGTAGAGAAGGGGCAGATGCCGCAGGAAGTGGCGAAGGAGAATCAACAATACCGCTTATGCCTGCAATATGAGTATATCGGTGCGTCGGAACAGGGAAATAAATTGCTGAAAAAAGACCTGGAAGAGTTTAATGAACTTCTCCCGATGGGATATAAGGCGGAAGCGGAAAGTAATAACTGGTCATGGGGTGGAGGTGCCAACAAACAGTACCGCTTGCTCCTGATTGTGATTGCTATCATTTTCTTTATTACAAGCATTCTGTTCAATTCGTTGAAGCAGCCGTTAGCGATTATCTTTGTCATTCCGATCTCTTATATCGGTGTGTTTCTGACGTTCTATTGGTTCAAGCTGAACTTTGACCAGGGTGGTTTCGCTTCGTTCATCCTGCTCTGCGGTATTACGGTGAATGCCAGTATTTATATTTTAAATGAGTACAATGCGATTCGAAAACGCTTTCCCTGCCTTTCACCTCTTCGTGCTTACGTGAAGGCATGGAATACGAAAGTGATTCCCATTTTTCTGACGGTTGTTTCTACCATCCTTGGCTTTATCCCCTTTATGGTGGGAGCAGAGAAAGAAGGTTTCTGGTTTCCTTTGGCTGCAGGTACTATCGGTGGACTGGTAATGTCCGTGATCGGCGTGTTTATTTTCTTGCCGGTACTGACTTTGAATAAAAAGAAGATGATGGGGAAGAATCCTTGAAGAAATAAATTAGCTATTAGCATATTTCGATTAGCTAATAGCTAATTTGTTTTTGCTAATAGCTAATCGAAATAAGGTATAGGAGATAATTTACCAGTTATTTCCTGCATTGCTGCTGCCGATCAGCATCTCTACCCGTTGCTTATACAAGTTAGCTCCCTCAGCGATGTTCTTTCCCGCATCTGCGGTTCCCATTCCGTAAACAACAATAGGCGTTTGCCACGACATCCCCGAATGAATGGCACTAACCTGATAAGGACGTAAAAGTTCATCCACTGTGAAGCGGTTTCTGCCTCCGCTGCGGTATGCTTCATATTCGGAACCTGTGGTGGTTACTACTGTCAATGGTTTCCCGGCTACTTCGTCCTGCCATTTTTTGAGCAATGACGGCGCAGCCATCCAATGAAAGGGAAATTGATAAATGAGGGCGGAAGCATCGGAAATGATTTTGCTCCATTCGTCAACATCAAAAGAAGCGCCTTGCTGGTCGTAAAGATTGAATACTGCTACGCCTTCAATATCATTCACTGCGTCAATCAGTGCTTTGTTTGCTTGTGATTCCTTCATGTTGGGATGCGCCAGGAGAATCACCACTTTTCTTAAATCTTTATTCATAATCAATCGGGTATTTAGGATGAAACAACTACATCTATAATATAAAGGTCTAAAAATAAGAAAAAGTTTTCGAAACTCAATATCTTAATTAAAAATAAAAGAATCTCTCTTTGCTTTTGAATTTGTATTTTTGCAGGCACGTCCGTAAGACGTTACTTTAGATAATAAATTTATATATGATAGATTTCACTCAATTTCCTTCTCCTTGCTATATCATGGAGGAAGAGCTCTTGCGAAAGAACCTGTGTCTGATAAAAAGCGTAGCCGACAGGGCAGGAGTGGAGATTATTCTCGCCTTCAAGTCATTCGCCATGTGGCGTTCATTCCCGATATTCCGCGAATACGTGGATCATTCCACAGCAAGTTCCGTGTATGAAGCACGTCTGGCATTGGAAGAATTTGGAAGTAAAGCCCATACTTATTCGCCTGCGTATACGGAACAGGATTTTCCGGAAATCATGCGTTGCAGCAGCCACATCACTTTTAATTCAATGGCACAGTTCCGTCGTTTCTATCCGATGACAGTGGCCGAAGGAAGCGGAATATCCTGCGGTATCCGTGTGAATCCCGAATATTCGGAAGTAGAGACTGAACTTTATAATCCGTGCGCCCCCGGTACCCGCTTCGGAATGACCGCCGATTTATTGCCCGATACCTTGCCCAAAGGAATCGAAGGTTTCCATTGTCATTGTCACTGCGAATCTTCTTCTTTCGAGCTGGAACGTACTTTGCAGCATCTGGAAGAGAAATTCTCCCGCTGGTTCCCGCAAATTAAATGGCTGAATCTGGGAGGCGGGCATCTGATGACCCGAAAGGATTATGATACGGAACATCTGATTAAATTATTGCAAGACCTGAAAGCACGATATCCTCATTTGCAGATCATCCTTGAACCCGGTTCTGCTTTTACATGGCAGACAGGAGTCCTGACTTCGGAAGTGGTAGATATCGTTGAGAGTCGCGGTATCAGGACGGCTATTCTGAATGTGAGTTTTACCTGTCACATGCCCGACTGTCTGGAAATGCCTTATCAGCCTGCCGTTCGTGGTGCGGAGATGGGGAATGAAGGAGAATTTATTTATCGCTTGGGAGGTAATTCTTGTTTGAGTGGTGATTATATGGGAGTATGGAGTTTCGATCACGAGTTGCAGATCGGAGAGCGGATTGTGTTCGAAGATATGATTCACTATACCATGGTCAAGACAAATATGTTTAACGGAAT
>OGHF01001695.1_pt1 | contig 12596 bp, 10 predicted proteins | sample 1571481 | NCBI WGS metagenome assembly OGHF01 (sample SAMEA2581952, study PRJEB24529) | metagenome | biome: Human gut stool | place: China | collected 2011
GACTTTTCTTTCCAACAAGATAATATGTACCGCCGTATGCGCCGCCTAATTTGTTTCGATATGGATTCTACATTGATTGAAACAGAAGTTATTGATGAATTGGCTATCCGTGCCGGTGTAGGTGATCAGGTTAAAGCTATTACAGAAAGTGCCATGCGGGGAGAAATAGACTTCACGGAAAGCTTTACGCGTCGTGTAGCACTCTTAAAAGGACTGGACGAGTCTGTGATGCAGGAGATTGCAGAAAGTCTGCCTATTACAGAAGGTGTGGACCGATTGATGTATGTACTGAAGAAATATGGTTATAAAATTGCTATCCTTTCCGGAGGGTTTACTTATTTCGGTCAATACCTGCAAAAGAAATACGGCATCGACTATGTATATGCAAATGAGTTGGAAATTGTTGACGGGAAACTGACCGGACGTTATCTGGGAGACGTGGTAGACGGGAAGCGGAAAGCTGAACTACTCCGATTGATAGCTCAGGTCGAGAAAGTGGATATTGCACAGACAATTGCTGTAGGAGACGGTGCAAACGATCTGCCGATGTTAGGAATTGCCGGACTCGGCATTGCATTTCATGCCAAACCCAAAGTTGTGGCAAATGCCAAGCAATCCATTAACACTATCGGACTTGATGGAGTACTCTATTTCCTAGGATTCAAAGATTCTTATTTGAATATGTAATTGAGAGAGAAAAATAGTTTATCTTTGCTAACAAATAAATTGAAAGAATGAAGTTTTCCGAACTGCAACTTAATGCAAATGTGCTTGAGGCGCTCGATGCCATGCGATTTGACGAATGTACACCTATACAGGAACAAGCAATTCCAATAATACTTGAGGGTAAAGACTTGATAGCAGTGGCACAGACAGGTACAGGTAAGACGGCAGCATTTCTGCTTCCCGTACTGAATAAACTATCCGAAGGTAAACATCCGGAGGATGCGATTAATTGTGTTATCATGTCTCCTACCCGGGAATTAGCGCAACAAATCGACCAGCAAATGGAAGGTTTCTCCTATTTTATGCCTGCATCAAGTGTGGCGGTATATGGTGGAAACGACGGTATCCTGTTCGAACAACAGAAAAAAGGGCTTACATTAGGAGCTGACGTAGTTATTGCTACTCCCGGACGTTTAATCGCTCATTTAAGTCTTGGATATGTAGATCTTTCCAAGGTTTCTTATTTTATATTGGACGAAGCGGACCGTATGCTCGATATGGGATTTTATGATGATATTATGCAGATAGTGAAATACTTGCCGAAAGAACGGCAGACTATCATGTTTTCTGCGACAATGCCTGCCAAAATCCAGCAGTTGGCAAATACCATCCTGAATAATCCATCGGAAATAAAACTTGCAGTTTCAAGGCCTGCCGATAAAATTATCCAGGCTGCCTATGTTTGCTACGAGAATCAAAAGTTGGGAATTATACGTAACCTTTTTATGGATGAAGTTCCCGAACGTGTTATTATCTTCGCGTCTTCTAAAATCAAGGTTAAGGAAGTGACAAAAGCCTTGAAATCAATGAAGCTGAATGTAGGAGAAATGCACTCGGATCTTGAACAAGTCCAACGAGAAGCAGTTATGCATGATTTCAAAGCCGGAAGAATTAATATATTAGTAGCTACGGATATCGTGGCACGCGGCATTGACATTGACGATATCCGCCTGGTTATCAACTTTGACGTTCCTCATGATAGTGAAGATTATGTGCACCGTATCGGACGTACGGCACGGGCCAACAACGATGGGGTCGCACTTACATTTGTCAGTGAAAAAGAGCAGAGTAACTTTAAAAGTATAGAGAACTTCCTTGAAAAAGAAATCTATAAAATTCCTATTCCAACAGAATTAGGTGAAGCTCCCGAATATAAGCCACGTTCTTTTAGTAATAAGGGCGGCAACTATTCAAAGAGAAGAAACTTCAAAGGAAAAAGAAACAATGGAGGAGGAAAAGGGAACAACCGTCCCTCTCCCAGGCAGAACTAAATCTTTATTTGGTTGAAGCAATAGTCAGAGTACCGTCAAAACTGATTTCCAACTCTGCTATACTATATACAGAACTCTCCGGAATGGCTAAAATGGCTTGATAATGAAAACCATTCCGGTCTACTTTTAAAAACTTGGTATCAGATAAAATAGCCTGTACCAAGAAATCTTCGGGCACAACCTTATCAAACATTTGTTTCGTTATATCACTGGCAAATAAACTTTTCTTGCCTTCATAGACACAAATGTGCATCACATTGTCGTAATACACATTGTCCATGCTAATCCCGTCTTCAGAATAAGTTGTTTTGATAACTTTCATCTTGGAAGGATTAATATATACATAAGCACGATAACGAGCGCCATTATAAGTCACTACACTATCGCGTTTGGTTACTTCAGTATAGGTGGGAATAACCACTTCCTCACGGACAAAAGACAATGAATCATTAAAGTCCTCCGACTTATGCAGCTTGATGATATTATCCGTTATGGAATGAAACCAGAATATATGTTCTGCCTGCTTATCAATCTTATAATAAGTCGTATCATTCCCATAAGTATAAAGAGTGTCCCGTATAATTTTAAAAGCAATTGGAGCACTTTGCGAGTCTGCATAGAAAATTGTGTCTCCTTCTACGCGCATCAACGGGCTCTCCGTTTCATCATTCAGCCAAATCCCCTGCAACATTTCCTTGGCATTCGAATCTTCCTTCTCCTCCTCGGAAAAATACGAATTCTTATTGCCGGTACATGCCATAAGAAAGATAGCTATTAACGATATTACCACATACTTTATCATTTGTCTCAATTTTGTAGTAAAGATACTCTTATTATCTTATTTACCAATACATGAGTAAACGAATCCAAGTTCTTCCATTTCTTTTTTATCATATATATTACGACCGTCCAACACAATCTGTTGTGCCATTGTTTTTCTGATAACCGCCCATGAAGGCAAACGGAACTCTTTCCATTCAGTCACCAACATCAAAGCATCAGCGTCAAGTACTGCATCATACATATCGCAAGCATAATAAACTGAATCTCCAATCCGACGTTTACATTCTTGCATGGCAGCAGGGTCGTATGCACGTATCTGACAACCGGCTTTCAGCAGCTTATCAATCAATACCAATGCCGGGGCTTCGCGCATATCATCCGTTTCCGGTTTAAAAGCCAATCCCCATAAAGCAATGGTCTTATCCTTTAAGTTGTCATTAAATTGTTTTACTAATTTATCAAACAGCACACTTTTCTGAAGTTCATTTACTTCTTCCACGGCACGAAGTACCTGCATCGGATATCCGTTTAGTTCCGCCGTTTTAATCAAAGCTTTTACATCTTTAGGAAAACATGAACCACCATATCCGATGCCCGGATATAAGAACTTACGCCCAATACGAGTATCGGAACCAATTCCGCTACGTACCATATTTACGTCTGCGCCAACCAGCTCACACAGGTTTGCGATGTCATTCATAAAACTGATACGGGTTGCAAGCATTGAATTCGCTGCATATTTAGTCATTTCCGCAGAAGGAATATCCATGAAAATCACACGGAAATTATTTAATAAAAATGGCTTATACAATTTAGACATCAACTTCTCTGCACGGGCTGACTCCACTCCGACCACTACACGGTCCGGACTCATGAAGTCACTGATTGCATTTCCTTCTTTTAGGAACTCCGGATTAGAAGCAACATCGAAATCTATTTTAACTCCTCTCTTATCCAATTCTTCCTGGATAACAGCGCGGACTTTTGGGGCAGTTCCTACTGGAACAGTACTCTTTGTTACTACCAATTTATATTGTTTCATATTGCGGCCAATGGTACGGGCAACTTCCAGTACGTATTTCAGGTCAGCACTTCCGTCCTCGTCCGGAGGTGTACCAACAGCACTGAATATAACTTCCACATCATCCAGACAACTTTCGAGTGATGTAGTAAACTTCAACCTTTTTGCTTTCATGTTACGAAGTACCATTTCTTCCAATCCGTTTTCATAAATTGGAATAATCCCCTTCTGCAAAGATTCTATTTTCTCACTATTTGTATCAACGCATGTTACGTCTACACCGATTTCAGCGAAACATGTACCCGACACTAAGCCGACATATCCTGTTCCCACAATTGCAATTTTCATACTTATCTATTGTTTGTTAGTCGTTTATTCAAAATATACGGCGTCCTTAAAGGCAGTCCCTTCTCTGTCTTTAGAGGATAATAACATTTGTGTTTCCGACAGTGGCCAATCTATTCCCAATGTTTTGTCATTGAATAGAATAGAAGCTTCTGCTTGAGGAGCATATTTATTATCTACTTTATATGTGAAAATAGCTTCCTCGCTCAATACGGCAAAACCATGGGCAAAGCCACGGGGAATAAAAAACTGTCTCTTGTTTTCTTCACTAAGCAGTACACTTACATACTTTCCGAATGTAGGTGACGATTTACGTAAATCGACTGCAACATCTAAAACTTCCCCTTTGATGACACGGACCAATTTAGCCTGGCTATATTCACCCTTTTGATAATGCAATCCACGTAAAACCCCAAAAGATGATTTCGATTCATTATCCTGCACAAAGTTTACAGGACCAATATGAGATTCAAACTCTTCTTTCTTAAAGGCTTCCATAAAATATCCCCTTTCGTCGAAGAATACTTTAGGCTCTATCAGCCATACTCCGTCTATTTCCGTCTGTATATAGTTCATTGTTAATAGTGCTAAATAAAACGATGCAAAAGTAGTGATTTTTTTGTAGTTTTCTGGGATATATTCAATTTATCTCTTAATTTTGCACACATGATTGAATTGGCACAACATATAGAGGCTTTACTATTGGAGAACGACTGCGTCATCGTTCCGGGATTTGGTGGATTTGTTGCACACTATGCTCCCGCAACTCATGTAAAAGAAGAAAATCTTTTTTTACCCCCTACCCGTACGATTGGTTTTAATCCTCAATTAAAATTGAATGATGGAGTATTGGTACAATCTTATATGTCAGCATACGATACCAGTTTTGCTGATGCAACTCGCATCGTAGAAAAAGAAGTAAGTGCATTTATCGAGATTCTCCACGAAGAAGGGAAAGCCCATTTGGAAAATGTTGGTGAGATTCATTATAATATTTATGGAAATTATGAGTTTATACCTTATGATTGTAAGATAACGACTCCTTCATTATATGGTTTGGATTCTTTTGAGATACACGAACTTGCTACTTTGCAACAAAAGGTCTTGATACCAGCCAATCTGACTAGAGAGAAGAAAACTTATGAGATAAGGAGCAATCGTGTATATCTCCGTAATGCAGTAGCTATGATTGCTGCTGTCATACTGTTTTTTGCTTTCTCAAACCGGGTAGAAAATACAGATATTCAGAAAAACAACTATGCGCAATTATTGCCTGGTGAACTTTTTGAGCAAATAGAGAAACAATCGGTTGTAGTAACTCCTGTTTCTGTAAAGAGTAGGGGTACACAACAACAGGTGCAAAAGACATCTGTTCCCAAAATTACAGTAGATAAAGCTAAAACCTCAAGGCCTATTGCGGTTAAAGAAGTAAAAGTCAACAAGCAAGAAACAGTTCCTGCTCCTGTCGCTGCTAAATCACAAGCAAATTTCAATCATCCTTTCCATATTATTGTAGCAGGCGGAATCAGCATGAAAGATGCAGAAGCTATGGCAAATCAATTAAAGGAAAAAGGATTTGCAGAAGCCAAAGCCCTCAATACGGCAGGCAAGGTACGTGTCAGCATACGCTCATTTGATAATCGCGAAGAAGCAACCAAGCAATTGCTAGAGTTGAGAAAAAACGAAACTTATAAGAATGCCTGGTTACTGGCAAAATAAAATCCCCCTTTTAAAAACATGAAACGAGTTCTTTGTCCTAAATGTGAGAATTACCTTTATTTTGATGAAACTAAGTATAGCGAAGGCCAATCGCTCGTATTTGAGTGTGAGCATTGCGGCAAGCAATTTAGTATCCGGTTGGGGAAAAGTAAAGTAAAAGCTCTTAGAAAAGAAGAAAATCTGGAAGAAGAAGCCGAAGTACACAAAGAAGAATTCGGATATATCACAGTGATCGAAAATGTATTCGGCTTTAAGCAAATATTACCATTGCAGGAAGGTGATAATGTGATAGGGCGTCGTTGTGTAGGAACTGTCATTAATACCCCTATCGAAAGCGGAGATATGAGCATGGATCGCCGTCACTGTATTATCAACATAAAGCGTAACAAGCAAGGAAAGCTCATTTATACACTGCGGGACGCTCCGAGCCTTACTGGAACATTTCTCATGAATGAAATTTTGGGAGACAAAGACCGGATACGGATTGAAGATGGTGCTATTGTGACAATTGGTGCTACTACATTCATTCTCCACACAGCCGAAGAATAAGGAATTGCATTTCAAGACGACAGTATAAAGTCAGCCCCACTATTCTGAAAGAATAGTGGGGCTGACTTTATATAATCCTTTTATAAAAGAATATCCTTCACAGTTTCAAGCATACCTTTTTCTAGGATTGAATCTAAATTCGCTTTCACGGCTTCTGCCAACCCCGGAATTTTATTCAGGTCTTCTCCCCAAATAAATTCGGCACCTAATACACCTTCTGTTACCTTCTTTGTACAGCCTGTTGCCCAAAGTTCTTTCAGTAGATTCATAATTTCGGGAGCATCATTCGGAACAATTTCAGCGCCATCTGTACGTACACCACCTTTATAATAAGTAATGATAGCGGCTAAACCAAGTACCAATCCTTTTGGAAGCTTACCTTTACGTCCCAGATATGTTTTCAGACCTGGCAGGTCACGAGTCTCATATTTCGGGAATGAGTTCAGCATAATGCTTGTTACTGCATGATCTACAAATGGGTTATTGAAACGCTCCAATACATCAGTAGCAAATTTTTCTAATTCATCCTTCGGCAGATTCAATGTTTCCATCAACTCGTCAAACATCACCTTATGGATATACTTACCAATTACTTCATGTTGGCAAGCATCGCGAACGATGTTTACGCCGGATAAATAAGCAACTGGAGAAAGAACTGTATGAGGGCCGTTTAACAAAGTAACCTTGCGTTCGTGATAAGGAGCTTCTGACGGAACGAATAATACATTCAAACCTGCCTTATCCGCCGGGAATTCTTTTGCAACTTTCTGTGGAGCTTCGATTACCCACAAATGGAAAATTTCAGCCTGTACAACGAGGTTGTCATCATACTGTATTTTTTCTTTAATAGTATCGATATCCTTACGCGGGAATCCGGGAACGATACGGTCTACCAATGTAGCATATACGCCACAGGCTTCTTCAAACCATGTTTTAAATTCACCACCCAAGTTCCATAATTCAATATACTGATAAATAGTCTCTTTCAGTTTATGTCCATTCAGAAAAATAAGTTCGCAGGGGAAGATAATCAATCCTTTTGACTTGTCACCATTAAATGTTTTAAAACGGTGATACAGTAACTGGGTCAGTTTGCCCGGATAAGAAGCAGCAGGTGCATCTTCAAGTTTGCAAGTTGGATCAAAAGCTATTCCAGCTTCCGTAGTATTCGAAATAACGAAACGCATTTCCGGTTGCTCTGCCAACTTCATGAATTCGTCATTTTGAGTATATGGATTTAATGCACGGCTGATTACGTCAATCATTGTCAGGCTATTAACAGTTTCTCCTTTATCTAATCCTTGAAGATTGACATGGTAAAGATCATCCTGTGCGTTTAACATATCGACCATACCTTTATCAATCGGTTGAACCACTACTACACTACTATTAAAATCTGTTTTCTGGTTCATGTTATAAATAATCCAATCTACAAATGCGCGTAAAAAGTTACCTTCTCCAAATTGGATAATACGCTCCGGACGTTGTGTCTTAGGAGCAGTTCCTTTGTTTAATGCTTTCATGTTAGTTGTAATTTATAAAGTTGATATTATACAAATTCAAAATAAAAATCAATATTTTCCTTAATCAATATATCAATAGGCATATACTTTACGGAATCGACACTCTTCTTAAATACTACATGGTCACACAAGGCTTTCACCCCGCAATATCCTTGTAATCCGGGACGTTGCCCTATCAAATAATGTACATCACCTGATTTCAAAAGGTCTACATTTGCTTTCAGAAGGTCATATCCTATCAATCCCTTCATGCTATGTTCTGCGTGGCGAAGGTATTCCCCCAGTTGATAGACTCTGGAATTAAAGACGATTCCGAGCACAGCTTTCGGGTGTGCTTGAAAGAACTCGTCCAACGTCTGCTGGTTATTTTCCTGATTGGACTTATTGAGCACTACTTCATGAATTGTCAAGTTATCATATTCTTCCGTTATATAACTCATAAAACCTTTCAAACGGCGTTGCATCTGTATTTCGGCAGGGTTATTTTTATTATTGCTTAAAAATAGCACTAACTCCTGCCCTTCTCCCAATGAATAATTACGCATCAATATCTTAGCAGCAATGTATCCGCTTTTATATGAGTCCTGCCCAATATATGTTAATGCATTCGCTTCTTCCATATTGAAATCGACAAATGCGTAGGCTATCTTATTTTCCTGTAAATAAGATGTTAATTCTATTGTTTCTTCCCGGAAATTCGGAGCGATCAACACAGCATCTACACTGCTGTCTCTAATAGTGTGACAAGCCTCCTGATAGCTCTTCTTGTCTCCATGATGATAACAAAGGTAGTTCACACTCACGTTAAAAGGGCGTAACTCTTGCCGTGCACGTTCTATACCGCCCACTACCGAATGCCAGTAGTCATGTTCTATATAATATGGGATCAGACAAATAAAAGTATATTTCTTTTTAGCCGCCAGTCCGATAGCAAACACATTGGGCTGATAATGAATCTCATCCAATACCTTTTGTACTTTAGCTTTACTTTTTGAAGACACGTCACCTCGATTATGCAATACCCGATCAACTGTTCCGGCAGAAACACCGGCCATACGGGCTATGTCTTTTATAGTATAGTTCTGGTCCTCCATAGTGCTAAAACTTAAATATTATAAATAATCGCTGCAAATATACGAATTATTTTGTTACTCCAAGTAAATTTTCTATTTTTGTGTTCGATAACGGTTAATAAAACTAAAACAAGATTTACGCCTATTAGCTTTAAAATCAATACTATATAGGTATAAATATAGAAAGTAATAATTTTATATACTTAAAACACAGTAATAATGAAGAACTTCATGGATGAAAACTTCTTGCTGCAGACAGAAACTGCACAAAAGTTGTATCACGAGCATGCGGCTAAAATGCCGATTATCGACTATCACTGTCACTTAATCCCCCAAATGGTAGCCGACGACTACAAGTTTAAATCACTGACTGAAATATGGTTGGGCGGTGACCATTACAAATGGCGTGCAATGCGTACTAATGGTGTAGACGAACGCTTCTGTACGGGAAAAGCCACAGATTGGGAAAAGTTCGAAAAATGGGCGGAAACAGTGCCTTATACGTTCCGTAATCCACTATACCACTGGACTCATTTGGAGTTGAAAACAGCTTTCGGCATTAATAAGATATTGAATCCAAAAACTGCACGTGAAATTTATGATGAATGTAACGAGAAACTTGCCCAACCTGAGTATTCAGCTCGTGGAATGATGCGTCGTTACCATGTAGAAACCGTATGTACTACTGATGATCCGATTGATTCGCTGGAATATCATATCAAAACGCGTGAAAGCGGATTTGAAATCAAAATGTTACCAACTTGGCGTCCGGACAAAGCAATGGCAGTAGAAGTTCCTGCCGACTTCCGTGCCTATGTAGAAAAATTATCAGAGGTTAGCGGTGTTACTATCTCCAGCTTTGACGACATGGTTGTTGCTTTACGAAAACGTCACGATTTCTTTGAAGAACAAGGATGCCGCTTGTCCGACCATGGTATCGAAGAATTTTATGCAGAAGATTATACTGATGTAGAAATTAAAACTATATTTAATAAGGTATATGGTGGCATTGAGTTGACTAAAGAAGAGATTTTGAAATTCAAGTCAGCAATGCTTGTGATTTTCGGTGAAATGGATTGGGAAAAAGGTTGGACCCAACAGTTCCACTATGGTGCTATCCGCAACAACAATACCAAAATGTTCAAGCTGTTAGGTCCTGACACTGGTTTTGATTCAATTGGCGAATTTACAACGGCAAAAGCTATGGCTAAATTCCTCGACCGTTTGAATAGCAATGGTAAACTAACAAAAACAATCCTTTACAACTTGAATCCATGTGCTAACGAAGTAATTGCTACTATGTTGGGTAACTTCCAGGATGGTTCCATTCCCGGCAAAATCCAATTCGGTTCCGGCTGGTGGTTCTTGGATCAAAAAGACGGTATGGAAAAACAAATGAATGCATTGTCTGTACTTGGTCTTTTGAGCCGCTTCGTAGGTATGCTGACTGATTCTCGTTCATTCCTTTCCTATCCGCGTCATGAATATTTCCGCCGCACATTATGTAACTTGGTGGGACGTGATGTGGAAAATGGTGAAATCCCGGCTTCTGAAATAGAGCGTGTAAATCAAATGATTGAAGATATCAGCTATAATAATGCAAAGAACTTCTTTAAGTTCTAACAGATAGTAACTCAATAAAAAATCCCTCTGTTTGAATCAAAATCCAAACAGAGGGATTTTTTATTGAGTTACGTACAATTTCTTCACCGATTAAAAAGAAAACCATCTTTTCTTTTTCTTCAGTGGTGCTGTATCTTCTTCGTTTTGGCTATATATATCGGCAAATGTTTTTTTTTCCTTAACCATTTCGTAGATAACTCCCCAATCCGGTAAGCCGCCAAGATTCCGGTCATCGATAAACAAATCAGCTTTCAATTTCCGGGAAAAACCCTGATGATCTTTTTGTTCTTCAGGATAATCCTTATTAATTGCGTAAAATTCCAACCCTCTGGCTTTACACCATTCAACTGCTTCGTCCAAAAGCGCTCCTTCCCGTACACTCCACAATATCAAACGGTGTTTTTCTTGTTGCAACAACTTTAGTGTATCAATAGCGAATGGAATCTCCTCGCCAATACGTGGATAACGATGTTCTACAATCGTCCCGTCAAAATCAACAGCTATAACCATAATTGTTTAAATACCTAATTTTACACAAAGATACGGACAGTCTGCCAAAAAAACGTATCTTTGCGCTGAATTAACATTTTAACTAAAAACATAACTACATGAACAATTCCCCTCAGCGTGCTGCCAAAGGCTTTACCAGAGCATTTTGGGTCAGTAACACAGTCGAACTGTTTGAACGGATGGCATATTATGCTGTTTTTATCGTTCTCACTATTTATTTATCCAGTATTTTAGGTTTTAATGATTTCGAAGCGAGTATGATTTCCGGTCTTTTCTCCGGAGGATTATATCTGCTTCCTATATTTTCGGGTGCTTATGCAGATAAGATAGGTTTCCGGAAATCGATGATTATTGCTTTTTCCTTATTATCTATCGGTTATCTGGGATTGGGCGTATTCCCTACATTGCTCGAAGCGGCAGGGTTGGTGAGTTACGGTGCGACTACCCAGTTTAACGGTTTGCCGGGCAGCTCTTCCCGGTGGATCATCGTTCCTATCCTGTTTATCCTTATGATAGGAGGTTCTTTTATCAAGTCTATTATTTCCGCATCTGTGGCTAAGGAGACAACGGAAGCGACTCGCGCCCGTGGTTATTCTATTTTTTATATGATGGTCAATGTCGGTGCTTTTACGGGTAAGACGATTATCGACCCTTTGAGAAATGTAATCGGCGAACAAGCCTATATTTATATTAACTATTTCTCCGGGGCGATGACGGTGATTGCTTTGCTGGCAGTGATCCTGCTATATAAATCGACTCACACGGCAGGTGAAGGAAAAAGCCTTCGTGAGATAGGGCAGGGCTTTATGCGGATTATGACTAACTGGCGTTTATTGATTCTTATTTTAATCGTAACAGGCTTCTGGATGGTGCAGCAGCAACTTTATGCCACCATGCCTAAGTACGTCATCCGTCTGGCAGGTGAAACGGCCAAACCGGGCTGGATTGCCAACGTTAATCCTTTTGTGGTGGTATGTTGTGTCAGCTTTATCACTCGTTTGATGGCAAAGCGCAGTGCGATTACTTCGATGAATGTGGGTATGTTCCTGATTCCTTTTTCTGCGTTGCTGATGGCTTGTGGCAACATATTGGGGAATGATATTATCTCAGGAATGAGCAATATTACTTTGATGATGGTAGCCGGTATTGTTGTACAGGCGCTTGCCGAATGTTTTATTTCGCCGCGGTATCTGGAGTATTTCTCTCTGCAGGCTCCTAAGGGAGAAGAAGGTATGTATTTAGGATTCAGTCATCTGCACTCATTCCTTTCTTCTATATTCGGTTTCGGGCTGGCTGGTATTCTGTTGACAAAATATTGTCCGGATCCTGCCTTGTTTGAAACCCGTGCGGCATGGGAGGCAGCCAGTGCGAATGCGCATTATATCTGGTATTATTTCGCTGCCATCGGGCTGATTGCTGCCATAGCTTTGCTATTATTCGCAAAAATCACCGA
>OGHF01001708.1_pt1 | contig 12542 bp, 12 predicted proteins | sample 1571481 | NCBI WGS metagenome assembly OGHF01 (sample SAMEA2581952, study PRJEB24529) | metagenome | biome: Human gut stool | place: China | collected 2011
TATTCGCCCGGACCGTGCAGGAGGCGGTTTCCGTCCCGGTTTACGATATCAATTCTCTGATCGCCTACGCGGCCTTTTGCGTGCGGCGGAACCAGTGGGTGTGACGGGCAACCGCCCGCCCCAAACTTGAGAGGAGGAGTTTATGGGAGGCATTGAGCGTTTCGGTCTGCCCAAGCAGGGCGGCGTGCCCGCTTCGCAGGCGGTGAAGGCGGACGGCTGGCTGTTCGTCGCCGGTCAGGTCCCGAAAAACGCCGAAGGGGAATTTGTGGTCGGCGGCATCGCGGAACAGGCCCGGCAGACGCTGGACAACCTCATGAAGACCCTCCGTCAGGCAGGCTACGGCCCCGAGGATGTGGTCAAAGTCAACGTCTGGCTGGACGATCCCCGCGATTTCGCCATCTTCAACCGCATCTACAGCCAGTATTTCTCCATCGAACACGCCCCGGCCCGCGTGACCGTGCAGGGGCATATGATGAACGATTTCAAGGTCGAGATGGACTGCGTGGCCTGGAAGGAACCCCGATGAACGCCTCATTCGACGTCGTCATCGTGGGCGGCGGCGTAACCGGGGCCGCCGTCGGGTACGGGCTGGCGAAACGGGGCGTGAAGACCTGCCTTGTGGATGCCGTCCCCACCTTCTCCCGCGCTTCCCGGGCCAACATGGGCCTGATCTGGTGCCAGTCCAAGGCGCTCGGCTGCCCGCAGTTCGTGCGCTGGGGCTTCGCCTCCTCGCGGGCCTACGGCAAGCTGGCGGCGGAGTTGAAGGAATTGTCCGGCATCGATACGGGCTACGCGCCCACGGGAGGGATCATCCCCTGCCTTGGGGAAGCCGAGCTTGAGGCGCGCGCCCAGTTCATCGAAAAGCTCCGGGCTGAAACCGAGGACGGCACGTACCCGGCCTCCGTGCTTTCCCGCAAGGAACTTGAAGGCATGTTGCCCAAGGTCCCCTTCGGCCCGGAAGTTTCCGGAGGGATCTGGTCCGACATGGACGGCTACGTCGATCCCCTGCACCTGATGTTCGCGTTCCGCAAAAGCTTCGTCAGGCTCGGCGGCACGCTGTTTGCCGGGGAACGGGTTTCGGAAGTGAAGCCCTCCGGCAAGGGCTATACCGTCGTCTGCGGAGGCCGGACGCTGGAATGCGGCAAGGCCGTGCTCGCCGCCGGGCTCGGCGTCCGCAAGCTCGCGGCGCAGCTCGGCACGGACATCCCCGTCTTCCCCAACAAGAGCCAGGTGATGCTCTTGGAGCGCATCCCCGCCGATGTCCTCCCCATCCCCCTGCTCGGCATCGCCCGTACCTTCGGGGGCACGGTAATGATCGGCGCGGCCCACGAGAACATGGGCATGGACAGGAGGCTCACCCCCGAAGTGCTCGCCGCCAACGCGCAATGGGCCGTCCGTGTCTGGCCGGAGCTGGAACGCAAGCGCATCCTGCGGTTCTGGACCGGGCTGCGCGTGTGGCCGAAGGATGCCTACCCCATTTACGACCGGATTCCGGGGCACGAGAACGCCTTCGTCTTCGCCATGCACAGCGCGGTGTCCCTTGCCGCCATTCTGGAGCAGGCCCTGCCCGACTATGTCATGGGCAAGCCGCTGCCGCCGGACGGGGCCATCTTCGGGCTGTCCCGGTTCGCCGGAGGCGGCTCGGGATTTCAGGGATCGGCGGCCTCGTCGCCCCATGCCGAGGCTCCGAACAAGTGACCGCCTTCAACCCTTTTTCAAGGAATACGGCTATGTCCGCTTCACAAGCCGCGGCGGGGGACGCCGCTCTGGTCAATGTTACGTTTGAGGGCAAGCCCTGCGCCGTGCCCGCCGGGAAAACCGTGGCGGCGGCGCTTCTTGGGGACGCGCACGCCGGATATACGAGCATCCATCCTCTGACCGGGGAACGCCGGGCACCCTTCTGCATGATGGGCACCTGTTTCGAATGCCTCGTGGAAATCGACGGCCAGCCCAACCGTCAGGCCTGCCTCACGATTGTCCGTGAGGGCATGGACATCAAACGCCAATACCCAGACAAGGAGCAGGAGCGATGAGCCGCCAGTGGGATGCCCTCGTCATCGGCGCGGGTCCGGCCGGGCTGCGCGCCGCCAGCGTCATAGCCGAATCCGGGCTTGAAGTCGTCCTTGTGGACGAACAGGCTTTTCCCGGCGGCCAGATCTACCGCCATGTCACGGCTCCGGGCGCGGAGGAGCGTTTTGCCGAGGCCGCCGATTACCGCGACGGCACGGAGCTTGTCCGGCGCTTCCGGCGTTCCGGCGCGGAATACCTGCCGGAAACGACGGTCTGGTTCTTGGAACAGGATCGCATCCTGGCCTCCCGTGGTGAGGAAGTCCTCGATCTGCGGGCCAGAAACGTCATCATCGCCGTGGGCGCGATGGAGCGCCCGGTCCCCTTCCGGGGCTGGACGCTTCCCGGGGTCATGAACGCCGGGGCGGGCGACATCCTCCTCAAGACGGCGGGCCTGCTTCCGGAAACGCCGGTGGTGCTCGCGGGCAGCGGCCCCCTGCTCTACCTTGTGGCGAGCCATCTGATCCGCAAGGGGCACCCCCTCGCCGCCGTGCTGGATCAGACGCCGCCCAGCAACATGCTCAAGGCCGCGCCGCACCTCCCGGCGGGGCTGCTCGGCCTGCCCCTGCTGCTCCGGGGCCTGTCCATGCTCAACGACGTGCGGAAGAGCGGGACGCCCGTGTACCGTGACGTCAGCGGCATCGAGGCGCAGGGTGCGGATCGCCTTGAGCGCGTTTCCTTCTTTTCCAAGGGGACGGCGCACACGCTGGAAGCCGCGACCCTGCTGTACCACGGCGGGGTCATCCCGCGTACGCACATGGCTAACGCGCTGGATCTGCCCCACCATTGGGATGCGCGCCAGCAGTGCTGGACCGTGGCCTGCGACGGCTGCGGCAGGACGGCGCGGGAAGGCGTGTACGTCGCCGGGGACTGCAGCCGCGTACGCGGTGCAGCCGTCGCTGGGATAGCGGGAGAACTGGCGGGTCTGGCCGTGGCGGAGCGGCAGGAAGGCATCGGGCCGGAGGAATTCAGGCGGCGCAGCGCACCCCTGCTGCGTTCCCTTGCCGTACAGACGGCATCCAAGGCTTTTCTGGACGCATGGTTCTCGCCGCGCAAGGATCTGTATGCCGTGCCGGACGACGTAGCCGTGTGCCGCTGCGAGAACGTCAGCGCGGCGGATATCCGGGAAGCCGTCCGCGACGGCCTGACCGACATCAACGAAGTAAAGCTGCGCACGCGGGCGGGCATGGGCAATTGCCAGGGCAGGACCTGCGGCCCGGCTCTGGCGGCCATTGCGGCGGAAACCGCGGGCAGGGCCATCCCCGACATGGGGCGCCTGCATGTCCGCTCCCCCCTGCGGCCCGTGCCGCTTTCCGCCCTCCTGCGGCTTCCCGAAACGAAGTAACCCATTCCCGCAACCGTGAATCTCCCCGCTACAAGGACATCCCATGCACATTGTCGATTACTTCGTCATCGCCGGCTATTTCGCGCTGGTCATGTACCTCGGCTATTACTCGATGAAAAAGGTCTCAAACTTCGACGACTACGCCGTCGCCGGACGCAGTATGCCGCTTCCGATCTTTTTCGCCGCCATCGCCGCCACCTTGTGCGGCGGAGGCGCAACCATCGGGCGTATCTCTTTTATGCATACTACAGGGATCATCGTGTTCTTCGCGCTTACCGGCGTCGTCATCAACCAGATTTTCTCCGGGTTGTTCATCTCCGGGCGCGTCCACAACGCCGGGAAAAATGTCTACAGCCTCGGGGACCTGTATGGGATTTACTATGGGCGTTCCGGTCGCTTGCTTTCCAGTGTGTTCGGATTCCTGTTCTGCGTAGGGGCGTTCGGGGTACAGATCCTGGCGATGGGCGCCATCCTCCAGACCGCCACGGGCATCAGCCTCATCCCCGCCGCGCTGATCGCCTCGATCGTGACGCTGGCCTATACGTGGTCGGGCGGCATCCTCGCCGTAACCCTCACCGACGCCGTGCAGTACGTCATCATCGTCATCGGGGTTACGCTCTGCGCCTATCTCGCCATCGATCACCTCGGCGGGTTCGACGCCATGATGTCGATCCTCTACTCCAACCCGCGCTTTGAGACGAACATGAAGCCCCTGGCCAACTGGTCCCTTGTCCAGTTCCTCGGTCTGTTTTTCAGCTTCCTGCTCGGCGAGTTCTGCGCGCCGTACTACATCCAGCGTTACGCCTCCACCAAGTCCGCCAAGGACAGCAAGAACGGGCTGCTCATTTTCGGCGTGCACTGGATCTTCTTCATGGCCACCACCGCCGCCATCGGCCTGGCGTCCATGGCGATCCAGCCCGACGTGAAGCCCGACCTGGCCTTCACCAACCTTATCCGCGACATCCTGCCTCCCGGCATCACCGGGCTCGTGTTCGGAGCGCTGCTCGCCGCCGTCATGTCCACCGGCGCGGCCATGATCAACACGTCCGCGGTCATCTACACCCGCGACATCTACAACAAGTTCATCAACACGGCCGCTACGCAGGCCCAGCTCCTGCGCCAGTCCCGCCTGTCCACGCTGGTCGTGGGCGGCATCTCCATCGGCGTGGCCATCATCTTCCAGGACGTGTTCGGGCTGATGATCTACATGTTCAAGCTGTGGCCTTCCGCCATCCTTCCCCCCTTGATGTGCGGCCTGCTCTGGGGCAAGATCTCCCCCTACGCGGGCGCTCCAGCCGTCATCGCGGGCGGCTTGAGCTTCTTCCTGTGGAGCGACAAGGTGCTTGGGGAACCCTTCGGCATCCCCGCCAACTTCATCGGCATCGGCATGAACTGCCTCGTACTGTTCTTCGTCCACCAGAAGATGAAGGGCCACAAGCCCGAAGGCCCCTTCCTCCCCGACCTCAACTAACCGCCGGAGGCGTCACCATGTGGCTTCAACTGACGAAATACCTGTTCTATCTGTCTTTCTTCCTGAATATCGTCTGCGGCGTGTGGGTGTTCTTCGGCATCATCCAGTGGCTCAGGGATCTGAACAAGCAGTAGGCCCGCTTCCGCCGGAAAAAGGCCGCAACGCATTCCCATAAAAAAGGGGGGAGAGCCATCTCCCCCCCTTTTTATGGGAGCGCCGGGAGCGGCCCCGGTTTTTGTTCCGGCGTGTGGCTCAGGAACGGGCGTCTTGAGCCGCCTCCAGCCCTCTCAGCAGCATGGCGCGGATAGCGCTCCCGCTTTCGGGCAGATCATAGTCTCCGACGAGCCGCCCCGGATAATGGTAGAGCACGCCGTCCGCTTCGTTCTTTTGCAAAGCCCGGATCAACGCGGCTTCCCCGTGTTCGAGGACAAAGGCGGCGAACGCCCGCACGCGCTGCTTGTTGAACATGGGGTTGTCGCAGGGGAATGCCGGGCACTCCCAGCAACCGTTGAGCTTTTTTTGTTTGCAGCAGTTGAAGGGCTGGCAGCATGACCTGTCCTTGCATCCCTCATTCCTGCACCCCGCGCATGTGGGGTTCTCGCTGCACACGCAGCACGCCAGCCCGCAGAGGGCCATGCCCTTTCCCGCGTCGAAATACGTCCGGTCCGCCCTTTGGAACAAGGCAGGGCCGCCCTCTTCTGAAGGTTCGAAACCGTATTGTTTCAGCAAAGATACGCGCTCATGGGCATGGGGGACGATGACGCGCAACCCACGGAGCGCATGGGCGGGGATAAGCGTCAGGACGGCAAACCGGAGCGCTTCCTCAAGATAGCTTTCGGAATCGTGTTGTCCGGCAAGCCCGATCCGCATGGTCTTTGCGGAGTCATTCCCTGCGGTTGCGGAGGAGAATTCAAGGGTGCCGACGGCGTTCCCGGTTTCCTTGGAAAGAATGGCGAAGCGGAAGAGCCCCTTTTCCTGAGACTGGGAGCCCGCTTTCCGTCCGCCGCCGTGCATCCCTTGACAAGGGCCGCCGCAAGCCCCGGCCTCCGTTACGGCGGCGGAATGTGGCCAATACGTAACCATGCCTTCCGTACAGGACGGGCCTGCCATACGGAAAGACAGGCAAGGGGTTTCGCAGGGGAATGCTGTTTCATGAGGCTTCATTGGGCGGCTCTCCGTTTGCTGGTGGAGGATGCACGGAAGACGGAAAGAAAAGCCGAGAAAAACGGGGAAAGCGGCCTCCGGGGAAAGGCCATCCGAAAGCTTGGGAGAGGGGGAAACGCTAGAGATCGGTGCTCTGGTCCCCGGTGACGTTCAGCGCCTGCCCGGTCATGTAGGCGGAAGCGTCCGAAACGAGGAACGCGGCGGCAAGGCCCACATCTCGGGGCGTGCCGATGCGTCCGGGCGGGACGGTGGCAATGGCCCGCCGCATGGTTTCCTCGGGCGTGCAGCCTTCGGCAGCGGCTTCGCGGGCGTACCGCTTCACGTTCATTTCATATCCGTAAGGATCGCCGGGGCAGAGGGCGTTGGCCCGGATGCCTTCAGCCGCGTACTCGACGGCGAGGCACTTGGTAAACATGATGAGCCCGGCCTTGCTGACCGGATAGGCGCTGCTTTTGGGCAGGCCGGACGCCTCGGCGATCTCCGCAAGGCACATGGGTGCGTCCTTCCGGGGCAGGATCTCCAAAAGCTGTATGGCACGGGTCAGAACTTGGATGGAAGCCGACATGCTGCCCTCTCTTTTATTCCGTAGTACGGAATGCTATTCCGTTTAACGAAATCGTGAGATCACAGTATGTTGTTGTCCTTTTTCCATCAAGCGATTTTCCCGCCGGAAAGCGCCTGTGGCGAAAAAGGGTTGCCCGCAGCGGGCTGATTGAGGGACGCCTCCCGTTTCTGGCTTTCCCCGGTTTGGGCGGACGCGGAACATGGCGGAGGTATTGCCAAAATAAGCCCAACTCCGTATCCCTTTTCAAGGAACATCACGTCAGGCCGCCTTGCGGGGCGGATTCCTCCCGTAACCGCAGGCGGCCCGCCCCATTCCGTCCTCAACCGTGTATCCGTCCGGCGGTCAGCCGGAGAAGGAGCCTTTCATGGAACTGGAGAGCGCGACCGGGAAACTCAATGCCTACTTTGACGGGCGCCAGCCGGAGATCATGGGCATGATCGAGCGGCTGGTAAACATGGATTCCTTTTCCGAAGACGGGGAGGACGTGAACAAGGTCGGGGAAACCGTTTCCGGCTGGATGCGGGAGGCGGGATTCCATACGGAAAAGATCGCCAAGCCCGCCATCGACCCCGACGAGAGCTGGATGGAGAAGCTCGGCAACGTGTTTTCCGCCCGTACCCACGAGCGGGAAGCCGGGCCGGGCATCGTTTTTCTGGGGCACATGGACACGGTGTTCCCCGCCGGAACGGCGGCGGTCCGCCCCTTCCGGGTGGAGGGGGGCCGCGCCTACGGCCCCGGCGTGGCCGACATGAAGGCCGGGGTGGTCGCCAACATGTTCGCCGCCCGCGCCTTGAAGGATCTCGGGCTCATCGACGTTCCCATGACGCTCATGTTCTCGCCCGACGAGGAGCTGGGGGCACCCACGGCTACCCGCGTCTACCGTGAGCGGATCAGCGGGGCGCGCGCCGTCATCTGCGCGGAACCGGGGTTCCCGGACGGCGGCGTGACCACCGAACGCCGGGGCTCGGGGCATTTCCACATGCGGATTTCGGGGATTTCCGCCCATGCCGGGCGCTGCTACGAAGACGGGGCCTCCGCCATTCTGGAGCTGGCACACAAGATCGTGGCCCTCGACGCCTTTGTCGACGCACAGGCGCAGACCATCGTCAACACCGGGCTCATCAGCGGCGGGAACTCCGCCAATGCCGTGGCCCCGTGGGCGGACGCCCGCATCCATATCACCTTCAATACGGTCGATGCGGCGGAGCGGCTTGTGGAGAACGTCCGGGCCGTGGCGGCACGCACCTTTGTGCCCCGGACCACCACGCGGATCAGCGGCGGCATCCGGCTGCACCCGCTGGAATACACGGCGGACGTGGAAACACTGTTCGGCATGGCGGAACGGGCCTGCGCAGCTATGGGCGGCTACACCATCCGGCGCAACCGGGCGCTCGGGGCGTCCGAAGCCGGATTCACCGCCAGCGTGCTGGGCATCCCCTCCATTTGCAGCATGGGCCCCGAAGGGGCGAAACTCCACTCCCCCAGCGAATACCTGTCGGTGGACACCGTGTTGCCGCGCTGCAAGATGATCGCGCTTACCGCCATTCAGGCCGCCCGGGCGTTTCCCTCCACCCGCGTATAGGTTCGCCCATCCGGGTTACCCCGCTTTCCGGGGAGCAGCCCAAGCTGTCCCATGCGGCGGCAGAGCGTGGCAAGGCTGATGCCCGGTTCGCTCGCCGCCGCCTTTTTCCCTTCCGTGTGCCGCCGCTTTCAGGATGGAAGCCTTGAGGCGGAGCATCGCTTCGCTTTCCCCGATGATGCCGGGGAAACGGCTGCCGCAGGGTGCTCCGGCAGGGCTTCCACCCTGCGCGCACGCGTCCGCGCGAACCCGGACACCCGGCTGATCGGCTCGCCTTCTCAGCCTTCATGAGCAATTCCATGCGCCGGTCGTCCGTGAACGCCACAATCTGCGCCACGACCGCGACGTTCCCGCCCTCGGGCACCGGGCCGGTGAAATTCGCCATATCCGTGCAGGCCCCCCGGCCCGGACAGCACGGCAGACCGCATCCTCGCCCGGCGACAGGACCATCGTGCTCTGCCCGCTCCGCAGGCTGTACGTGAGCGCGGTGTCCTCGGGCATCTTGCAGCCGCCGCCCGGGTGCGTGCCTGTCCCGCCGGCGCAATAGCCGGCGCTCATGAGCACGATTTCCACATCCAGCAGCTCGGCCAGCGGCGGCAGGCAGTTCCGCACCGCGCTCCAGCGGGCGAGGATCGGTGAATCCGGGGGCAACGGGGGTTCAAGGGGAGATCGATCCAGCGCGGGATCGAAGTGGAGGCCGTGCGCATACGCTTTTCTCCCAAAAGGCGATCTTGAGAAAACGTCGTTTCTCATTTCTTACATTTTTCTCATCCGTATGAGAAAAAGACGGGCGTGAAATGCGAAAAAAGCAGCCGCACCTTTTTTGCCCTTGGAAAACGGCAGGGTAGCGCCCTCAGCGGGTTGGAACGCTTCTTGAAAAGCGGGAGGCATATTGTTTCGCGCCATTTGGAGGAATCATGGATCTGTATGCTTTTTTTCAGAGTGAAGTAAAGCCCACCATCGGCTGCACCGAGCCGGGGGCCGTTGCCTATGCCGCCGCCGTCGCCGCCCGCCACCTTCCCACGCAGCCGGAAGGCATCCGGCTGGAGATGTCCGTAGCCATCTATAAGAACGGGCGTTCCGTGGGCATCCCGGGGACGAACGGCCTGCGGGGGCTGACGCTGGCGTGCGTGCTCGGCGCGCTCGGCGGCAATCCCGACAAGGGGCTGATGGCGCTTGAGGACATCCCGGCGGACACTGTGGAACAGGCGCAGGCCTTCATTGATGCCGGAAAAATGGCGGAAGAGGTCGTACAGGGCACGCCTTCCATGTGGGCGCGGGTGACGCTTTCGGGCGGCGGGCATACCGTCTCCTGCACGGTGGCCCGCAAGCACGACCATGTCGAACGGCTTGTGGCGGACGGGGCGGTCCTCGTCGATCAGCCGCTGGAAGCGCAAAGCGGCGGCACGGACTGGACGGATGAGCTTACGGCCATGCATTTTGAGGAGCTGTGGAACCTCGCGCTCGGCATCGACGACGCCATCGTGCGGCAGATGCTCGAAGGCGCGCGGATGAACATGGCGATCCTCGACCATGCCGGGACGGAGCAGGCGGGCATCGGAAGCGCCCTTGCGAAGCACAACGGGCACGGCTCGCTGTCGGACAAGATCAAGGAAGTCGCCGGAGCCGCGTCGGATCTGCGGATGAGCGGCGGCCCATTCTTCGAAGATTTCTCCGACGACAAGTTCCTGAGAGGTGAGGACGCCCCAGTAAATAAAGAGTTCGCGGCCTTCGAGGTCATTGTTTTCTACCAGTGTGGAAACAATGCTCTTGACGGAAGCAATGCCGGTTCCGGTAGCGAGGAAGACGGCTTTACGGCCCTTCGGTGTCTGGAAAGTGCTGGTGCCCTCCGGTCCTTTCAGGCGCATCTTATCGCCGACGCGGATCATGTCGGAGAAGAGCATGCCCGTGAACATACCATTGGTGACTTTGCGGATCAGGAATTCGACGGTCTCTTTCTGGTTCTGAGAGCTGGCGACGGAGTAATAGCGTTTCTGGTTTCCGGGAAGCTCGACGGCGTAGGTCTGGCCGGCTTTGAATTCAAAGACGCCGCCGTCGGCACGCTTCAAAACTAAGCGCATGATGCATGGATCCAGCAGTGTCTTCTCAACGATTTCCGCCTGGATACCTTCCGGTTTCTTTTGAGCCAGTTTGACATCGCTAACTTTGATTTCGCAGTCGGAAGTTGCCTTGGCACGGCAAAGAAGAGTCAGACCGAGTTTCTGGTCGGCTTCGGTCAGTGCAAAAGGCTCATGAGGTCCCAATGCAACAGTACCGGAAATGATTTGAGCCTTGCAGGCACCGCAGGCGCCGCTGCGGCAGGCGCTCGGCAGCAGAAAACCGGCTTTGTCACCGGCTTCAAGAATAGTTTCAGTGGCTTCGGCCTTGAACTCATAAGGCGTGCCGGCGAGTTTGATCGTAAAAGACATAATTCTTTTCTTCTTACTTAAATTAAGGTTGAGCCTCGAGGAAATCGTTCCGATTTTTGAGACAGTTAAGAGTTGCGGGTATTGTAAGGCCAAAGTTAATGCATTGAATTTTTTGTATTTGATTTGTTTTCGGCCTTATGAACCGCCTGCCAAGTAGAAAAGCAGCGGACACAAAAAAGCTCTCGAAGTTCGAGAGCGTTTTTGTGTCTCCCGCCGAAACCGTCCGGCTTGAGTCCTGAACCGAGGGTTCAGGGTGGAGGCCTATGCCAGGCACAAGGAGCAACAGCGCGTGCCGCTCAACTTAATGGTCTGTCAATGAGCCCCCGAAACTAGAGTATTGGTTCAAAGAACAACAGCCGATGCTCGAATTTCGCAGGGGACGATTTGTATTGTAGCCTTCTCGAAAATTTTTTAAAGTCCGTATTAAAGCTAATTGCGCTATTCGGGCGTATTCGAAATCATGGATTTTTGGTAAGTCCTCTGTCGCAAAGGGAAATTAGTGTTTTGATCGTCTCGATGGTCTCGCTGTCGTCACGAATGTTTACTTCTTTACCTTCGTCCGTCGGTACGGAGGAGGTCTTCTCCCGCAGCTTTTCTTCCAACTCATCCTGTTTTTTTTGCATTCCGAGAATGAAAGAGATAAGTGTGAAGATTAGGAGCTTAATTTCCTTGCTCTCGAATAACTCAACCGGCTTGCCGCCGTTAAAGGTCATGAGATGGTCGTTGAATTCACGGATCACTTTATCAAGTGCAGCCGTATCGGCTGAGTCCGGTACAGAGACTTGAAGCCTTAAGTTTTGAATCGCAATAGTGTAAAGCATAGAAATCAGGGATTCCGGTATCTGTCTTTGAACGCTCTGAGACGATCAAGCTCAATGTGAAGCTGTTCGGCCGCAATGCTGACTTTGGTTTGGGCCGCCTGCAGCTGAGCGGTCTTGGAGGAGAGGTCGTTTTTCAGACGAGTGTTCTCCTCCTCAAGATGGCTGATGCGGTTCAGAAGCTCAAGGATTCTTGCCTCAAGGATTTTGAATGCTTCTTCCCGATTCATAAATTACAAGCCGAGAACATCGCTCATGGAATAAAGTCCGGGCTTTTTTTCGGCTTCCCAAAGGGCGGCTTTAACGGCGCCTTGAGCGTAGCCGGCACGAGAGCTCGACAGATGAGAAATTACGATTCTCTCGCCGCTGCCTGCAAAAGTTACCTGATGGTCACCGACCACGTCACCGCCGCGCAGTGCCGCAAAACCGATAGAGCCGGGCACTCTCGGGCCGGTATGACCCTGACGCGCCCATACGGCGACTTCTTCAAAATTCTGTCCTCGAGCATCTGCAATGGCCTTACCCATAGCGATGGCTGTGCCGCTTGGAGCATCGACTTTACGGTTGTGGTGCATTTCAAAAATTTCTGCGTCGTAGTCTTTGAGCAGTTTTGCTGCAAGCTCAAGCAGCTTGTATGTGACGTTTACGCCTACACTCATGTTCGGAGAAAAAACGATGGGGATCACCTTGGCGGCCTCCTCAATGGCGGCTTTGCCTTCCGCATCTAATCCGGTCGTTCCGATGACCATGCCGATGCCGGCATCAGAGCAGATCTTCAAAAATTCTTTAGTACCTTCCGGACGAGTGAAGTCGATCAGTACCTGTGCACCGCTCGTGCGAAGCACGCTGTAGTCATCTGTGATCTTCACGCCGGTGTTGTAGCCCAAGGAGGCGCCGGCATCTTCATCGGCTTCCCATTTATCGGTACCTTTGTGTGCGAGGGCAGCAACTAATTCTGCGCCTTCCATGTTCCAAACGGCATCGATAATCATTTTGCCCATATGCCCTTTGGCGCCGGCGACTGCGATTTTGACCATAAATACTCCGGAAGGTTAAGTTGTAGTTAGGATCGGGAACGCCCTGAACGACGGGAAAGTTAAATTG
>OGHF01001709.1_pt1 | contig 12536 bp, 9 predicted proteins | sample 1571481 | NCBI WGS metagenome assembly OGHF01 (sample SAMEA2581952, study PRJEB24529) | metagenome | biome: Human gut stool | place: China | collected 2011
CGCCTGGATGGCCATGGCCACATTCTCCACGCTCTCCCCCAGCTGCTCCGCCAGCTGGGAGAGGGTGGGCTCGGTGCCGCACAGCTTCATGGTGTGTTCCCGCGCTGCCTGCACCCGCATGCCCAGCTCTTTCAGAGAGCGGCTTACCTTGACGGTGCCTCCTTCCCGGAACAGCTTTTTGATCTCGCCCAGGATGACCGGCACGGCATAAGTGGAAAAGCACACGCCGCGCTCCGGGTCGAAGTTGTCGCAGGCTTTGACCAGCCCCATACAGCCCGCACCGTAAAGGTCATCGTATTCGATGCCCCGTCCGCGGAATCGCCCGGCGCAGGCATGCACCAGCCCCAGATTCTGTGTGATGAATGCTTCCCGCCGGGTCTTGTCCGATACCATACGCCTTGTCCGCCTTTCTTTTTATGTAGACGCGCGGGCAGACAGCCGCTTGATCAGCACCACCTTGGTGCCCTTACCCGGCCGTGAGGTGACTTTGACCCGGTCCATGAAGCTCTGCATCACGGCAAAGCCTAGCCCGGAGCGCTCCTCCGGGTTGCCGGTGGTGAACAGCGGCTCCATGGCCTGTGGGACATCCGGGATGCCTACCCCCTTGTCCGTGACCGTGATGTGCACCTCCCGCTCCGGATAGACCGCCACGCAGAGGGTCACCGGGCCGATGCGGTCCGGGTAGGCGTGCACGATGCAGTTGGTCACCGCCTCGGATACGGCGGTCTTGAGGTCTGCCAGCTGGGGCTCCGTGGGGTCGTCCCGGGCCAGAAAGGCCGCCACGACGCTGCGGGCGTAGGCTTCGTTGATGCTGAGGGAATCAAACTGGATCTTTGTGGTGTTTTCCGCTTTCATGGGTCATTCCTCCGTTTTGGATGCATCTGTGCACCGGATGCCGGCCAGCTGCAGCACCCGGCGCAGCTGTGCGGGCGCGTGCTGGATCTGCAGGGTGGTGCCGAGGGTGCGGGCGCTGCGCTGCCGCCCCAGGATCAGCCCTACACCGGATGAATCCATAAATCCGACCCCGCCAAAATCCAGGATCATGGTCAGCCGTGCATCGTCCAGCTGGATGCGCAGGCTCTGGGCTGCATCGTGGTCCACCTCGCCGGAAAGATACGCATACAGGACCTCGCCTGCTGCGCTGAAACGTACCGCTGCCATTGCCTTGTCCATCTCCTTTGTTCATAAAAAAAATCCCGTACACATAGTCTCAGTGTACGGGATCTTCGCATGTTTTTTAGGGAAGCGTGTCGGCTCAGCTGTTCACCAGCAGTTCGGCCGCTTCCAGCGCGGCAGCTTCACCGCCGCAGACCAGCAGGCCGCGGCGGGTGTTGGCGTGGGCCAGCTCCACCGCTTCGGCCAGGGTCGCGCAGAGCTCGGCGTCAAAGTGGAACTTTGCCTTCTCGGTCAGGCGCTCGGTCAGGGCATCGTCGCCGCCGGTGGGGGTGACGAGGTAGACCTTATCAAAGGGGTTGTCGCTCATGCCGGGCATGGTGGACTTGTCCTTTTTCTGCTCCTCCGGGGTCAGGCCGGTCTCCAGTGCGGAGAAGAAGGCTTCGGCGCCCTCTTCCTCGGCCAGGCCGATGATAGCGCTCATATGGCGCACCTTGGCCATGTTGAGCACGCGCAGCAGCGCAGAGGCCTGCTGCGGGGTGCGGCAGGCGTCCAGAATGACCAGCGGGCGCTGGGAGATGACCCGGATGCTGCTGCGGTTTTTCACCGCTGCCAGACCGTCCAGAATGGCCTCGTCCGGGATGTCGAAGCCCTTGCGGCAGAGTGCCAGCGCCAGCTCCACCGCCATGGCGGCGTTCCCGGCCGCATGACGGCCCAGGAAGGCCAGCGGCACGGTGTAGCCGCCGTAGTCCACCTTGCTGGCAAACTTTTCCGCTTCCAGGAAGGTGATGTCCTCCGGGTCCGGCACCACCAGCTCACAGTCGCACTTGCCAGCGGCCACGATGAGCTCGCTGAGCACCGCTTTGGGCTGCTCCGGTGCGGTGACGCAGATGGAGCCCTTGCGCATGACCCCGGCCGCCAGTGCGGCCAGACGCTCCACCGAGCGGCTCACACCGTCCGGGCCGATGGCCGTGACGGCGCAGACCGGCATATTGGGCAGGGCCGATGCCAGACCGGCATCCGGCAGCTCCACCACTGCCAGCTTGCAGCCTGCCGCACCAAAGCAGCGGGCCGCAGCCGCCAGCTCTGCCGCCTCACGGGGCAGAGGCTTTGCGGCATTGAGAGCCTCGGCAGCCTGACAAAGCACCACCGGGTCCACCGACACGCCGCCGATGGCGATGCGGGCCGACAGCGGCTCACAGCCGGCGCGGTAGAAGCCGACGTGGAACGCCGCCTCCCGCAGGATGGCCGCCAGCAGACCGGCAGCAGCGGTCTTGCCCGCCGTGCCGGCCACACCGACGAACTGCACCTTCTGGACATCCGCCGTCAGGGCAGCGCGCAGCTCCTCCGCCGGGGCAAAGCCCTCGGGCAGAGAAGAAAAATATTCGTTTGCCTGTTCGATGGTCATTGCGTCAATCCTCGTTTCGATGTTTGTAGAGCAGCCAGCACATCCTGCACAGGGCCAGACAGAACAGACCCACCAGAATACCGGCCATCCCGCCCGAAAAGTCCAGCCAGACGTCGGTGAGCTGGCTGCTCCGGCCATCGCTGAACATCTGGATGGTCTCGTCCGTCAGAGCCGTGAGCAGACCGCCCAGGATCGGCCACGAGATGTGAACGAAAAAGTGCCGGGTATAGACCCGCAGGCAGAGAGTGAGCAGGAAGCCTTCCAGCGCATACTCGCAGAAATGTGCCAGCTTGCGCACGATGTGGTCTGTCAGATGGTTCGCCGCGCCGGGCATTCCCAGACGGGTGAACACCTTTTTCATCAGAAGCAATACTCGTCCGCTTGCCGATTCCGAGACGTCACCGATCTGCATGGAGTTGGAGAAGATGAATACGATGCAGGCGATAAGCGCAAAGGTAAAGATGACTCGCGCCGCAATGAGCCAGGGAGAAGTTTTTTGCATATCAGGATCCGTTTCCCGCATCAGCCCAGAGCCTTGATGCTCTGCTCAATGTTGGCAAGCTTGTCCTGGCTCTTGGCGTGCTTATTGCGGATGTCCTCCACCAGAGCGGCGGGAGCGCGCTCGACAAACTTGGGGTTGTTGAGCTGGTTCTCGAACATAGCCAGTTCCTTCTCGGCCTTGGCCTTTTCCTTGTTCAGACGGGCCAGCTCCTTGTCGCGGTCGATGAGCTCCATCATGGGGATGAAGCCGCGGGCGGCGTGGGTGGACACCTGCACCATTCCGTCGGTGCTGCCCTCATACTTTCCGGTGAAGGTCACATCGGTGGCGAAGGCGAACTTTGCCAGATAGACCTCGGCGCTCTGGAAGGGAGCCGGGTCAGCCGTCTCGATGATCATGCTGGTCTTCTTGGCGGGGTGGACGTTCATCTCGGTGCGCATGGTACGCACAGCCTTGATGTAGTCCATCACCTTCTCGAAAGCTTCCTCTTCGTCGGCCCAGTTGTGAGCTTCATCGAAGGTGGGCCAGCTCTGGGTCATGATGGTCTCGGCAGAGCCGGGCAGAGCCTGATACAGCTCCTCGGTGATGAAGGGCATGAAGGGGTGCAGCAGCTTGAGGGCCTTATCCAGCACATACACCAGCACGCGGCGGGCAGTGTCGGCCTGCTCGGCGTCGCCGGAGTTCAGGCGGGGCTTTGCGATTTCGATGAACCAGTCGCAGTAGACGTCCCAGATGAAGCTGTTGATCTTGGCAGCGGCCAGACCCATCTCGTAGTGGTCGAGGTTGTCGCTCATAGCGCCGGCCACCTGATTCAGCTTGGTCAGCACCCACTTATCGCTCATGTCCAGCTTCTCCTCGCTGGGCAGACCGGGCTGGAAGTCCTCGGGCAGGTTCATCAGCACGAAGCGGGTAGCGTTCCACAGCTTGTTTGCAAAGTTGCGGGCAGCCTCCACCTTCTTCTCGCTGTAGCGCATGTCATTGCCCGGGGTAGAGCCGTCCACCAGCATGAAGCGCAGGGCGTCAGCGCCGTACTGGGCGATGACTTCCAGCGGGTCGATGCCGTTGCCGAGGCTCTTGGACATCTTGCGGCCCTGGCTGTCGCGGACGATGCCGTGGATGCAGACGGTGTCGAAGGGAGCCTTGCCGGTGTAAGCCAGACCGGAGAAGATCATGCGGCTGACCCAGAAGCCGATGATGTCGTAGCCGGTGACGAGGGTGTTGGTGGGGTAGAAATACTTCAGGTCTGCACTGTCCTCGTTGGGCCAGCCCAGGGTGCTGAAGGGCCACAGGGCCGAGCTGAACCAGGTGTCCAGCGTGTCGGGGTCCTGGGTGAGCTTGCTGCCGCCGCACTTGGGGCAGGTGCAGGGTGCGGTCTTGGCCACGACGGTCTCGCCGCAGTCATCGCAGTACCAGGCCGGGATCTGATGGCCCCACCACAGCTGGCGGCTGATGCACCAGTCGCGGGTGCCCTTCATCCAGTTCATATAGTTCTTGGTGAAGCGCTCGGGCACGAACTTGATCTCGCCCTTTTCCACGCTCTCGATGGCGGGCTTTGCCAGCGGCTCCATCTTCACGAACCACTGCTTGGACACCATGGGCTCGATGGTGGAGTGGCAGCGGTAGCAGGTGCCGACTTCGTGCTTCAGAGGCTCGATCTCCTTCAGGAAGCCGCCCTCCTTCAGGTCAGCGAGGATGGCCTTGCGGGCCTCGAGGGTGGTCATGCCGGCATACTTGCCGCAGTCCAGCACATGAGGCTCGTTGACGGTGTTCTTGCCTGCAGCAAACAGAGCATCGGCAGCAGCCTTATCGGCAGCGCCGGTCATGTGGCCGTCGTAGGTGAAGACGCGGACGATGGGCAGGTCATGGCGCAGGCCGACCTCAAAGTCGTTGGGGTCGTGGGCCGGGGTGATCTTCACGACACCGGTACCCTTGGTCATGTCGGCGTGCTCGTCGCAGACGATGGGGATCTCCTTGTTCAGCAGGGGCAGGATGACATGGCAGCCGTGCAGATGAGCATAGCGGGGGTCATCGCCGTTGATGGCAACAGCGGTATCGCCCAGCATGGTCTCGGGACGGGTGGTAGCCAGTTCCAGCATCTCGCCGGTCTCCTTGACCGGGTAGAGCAGGTGCCAGAAGCTGCCGTCCTTTTCCTCATACTCCACCTCGGCGTCGGAAATGGAGGTGTTGCAGTGGGGGCACCAGTTGACCATGCGGTTGCCGCGGTAGATCAGCCCCTTGTCGTACAGGCGCACGAACACTTCCTTGACAGCCTCAGAGCAGCCCTCGTCCATGGTAAAGCGCTCGCGCTCCCAGTCGCAGCTGCTGCCCAGCTTTTTCAGCTGGCTGACGATGCGGTTGCCGTACTTGGTCTTCCATGCCCATGCGCGCTCCAGAAAACCATCGCGGCCGACCATCTCCTTGGTCAGACCCTCGGCGCGCATGGCCTCCACCACCTTGGCCTCGGTAGCAATGGAGGCGTGGTCGGTGCCGGGCACCCACAGGGCGGCATAGCCCTGCATCCGCTTGGTGCGGATGAGGATATCCTGCATGGTGTTATCCACCGCATGACCCATGTGCAGCTGACCGGTAACGTTCGGCGGCGGCATCACGATGGTATAAGGTTTCTTGTCCGGATCGGCCTTCGTGTGGAAGTAGCCGCCGTCCAGCCAGAACTGGTAGATACGATCTTCCACCTGACTGGGATCGTACTGCTTTGCAAGCTCTTTCATAGTGTCCTCCAAAAAATTTGATGAAGTGGGACGCAAAAAGCCGCCCCACGGAGCGTTCCATGGGACGGCTGTAAATACATAACCGCGGTACCACCCAAATTGCGCGGAAGCCTCCGCGCCCCTTGATGCCCCTGTAACGTAGGGCAGACCCGAAAGCGGCTTACCGGCAAGGCTCACCGCTCCTGCTCCAAAGTGACAATGCCCCGCCGGTATCCCGCCGGGTTTTCAGCTGCCCCCGGCTCTCTGTGCGGTTCCAGACGATGCACACTCTTTTTCAACGCATTTATAAAAAGAATATAACGTTTTTTGTGGGATTTGTCAATCAGTTTTTCAAACCTTTCACCCACCGCACCAGCTTCCATGCCTTTGCGCCCAGATGCGGGCAGTAGCTTACCATCAGCGCCTGCAGCTTCTGGCTTTGATTTCCCGGCGGAATCTCCCACGCAGCATGACGGTGCAGCTTTGCTGTTTTCAGCAGCATTTTTTCCTTCTCGGAATCCCGCTCCGGCTGGTTGACCAACCGGAAATATACCTCGGCGCAGGACATGACGCAGCGCTGTTCCGTAGTGCTGCGGAAGGGGTCCGGCTGCCCCTTTACCAGCTGCCAGATCTGTTCCCACGCCAGTGCCGCCGTGTAAAAGCGCAGGCTCGGCTCCTGCCGCACGGCAGAGCTTGGACGTTCAAGGTAAGCATACAGCGGGCAGTTCAAAAATGCCAGACTGCCTGCCTTGAGGAATTCCGTTACAAAGAACAGGGCATCCTCCCCGTAGAACAGCGCCGGGTCAAAGCGGACATCCTGCAGCACCTCCCGGTGGGTCAGCATCCGCCAGCAGTGCCCGCCGCTCCATTCCTGCATCCACGAGTAGTTTTCCGTCGTGATTTTCTGCGGTGCCGGGCACTCCGTCACCGTCCACAGAGTCTCGTTTTCCCGTATGCTGCGGTAGCGGCACATGGCAATGCGGGTACCGCAGCTGCACAAAGCATCGTACAGCCATTCCAGATACTGCGGCAGCACAAGGTCGTCGGAATCCACAAAGCAGATATACTCGCCCCTTGCCTGCTCCAGCCCAAAATTGCGTGCCGAGGACACCCCGCCGTTTTCTTTGTTGAAAATGCGCACCCGGGCATCCTGCGCCGCATAGCGCTGCATGATCTGCCAGCAGTCGTCCGGCGAACCATCGTTCACAACGATCAGCTCAAAATTCCGGTAGGTCTGCGCCAGCAGGCTGTCCAGACACGCGGGCAGATACTTTTCCACCTTATAGACCGGTACGATCACCGAGATCAAGGGACTTTTTTCTTTATTCATCCGGCTCTCCTTTTCAAGATCTCCAACCCACGCCGCTTCAGCTCCGTGTACTCCACGCTGCGCCGGTAGAGCAATACGATCACTCCTGCAAACACCGCCGTATAAAGCAGCCCGTCCAAAACAAAAACGCCGAAATTGCCCACCGGAAAGCGCTTTACCCAGAGTATGGCTGCCGCCGAGACCGCCGCCACGATCATTGCACGCTTCAGGTACTCTGCAAAATAAGCCCGGAGCTTCTTCTGCCATGCATCCTGAACGCCATACTTCAAAAAGATATAGGGCTCCACCCAGACACAGGTGCACAGGCTGCTGATGATGGTACCCCCGATAATGCCGACCACGCCGTACCGCTGCACCAGCGCCAGAGAGACCACCAGATTGATGATGGACTCCGCCACAGCCTTATAGCGGTCGTTCCAGAACAGACCCATGACCTCCCGGAACAACAGGTTCGTCTGCCGCATCCGCGAGATATAGAACTCTGTCACAATGATCGCCACGGTCGTCATCGGGAAACAGTATTCCCTGCCAAACAGCAGTTCGATCAAGGGGTTGAACAGCATCATCAGCCCGCCAGTCAGATAGGCAGACTGCACAAAAAAGAGAAAGTCCATCTCTTTATATACTTGGTACAGCCGGTCAGAGTTTTCCAGCGCCGCAAAATTACCCACGCTGCCGGAAAAAGCCGTGGCAAACTTGTTCAGCAGGTTGTTCAGCGCGTTGAGTACCAACCGGTAATTGGAGTAAAGCCCCACCGTTGCCAGACCGATGAAGGAGGACATCAGCAGGCTGTCCGTGTTGCGCACGATGACGGTGGCCAGCTTGTGCATACTCATTGCGCCGATGTTTTTCAGGATGCCGTTCCGTTCCTCCTTTTCCGGCAGCTCCCGGCATTCCTTCAGATAGGGAAATTCCTTATCCGCCATGTGGGAGATGATGATGTTGGGTATGAACTGCACCACAAGCTGGATGGCAAGGTACAGGATAAAGTTACCGGTCAGCAGTAAAGCCACGATCTGCACGACGGTGCGGATGCACTCGCATACCAGCGTCCACCCGGTGCAGATATAGCTTTTCTGGTAGGCCTGATAAATAGAGCTTTTATAGTTCAGCAGATAAGAGCAGGCAGAGGAAAGCACATACATCATATAGATCAGGGTAATATGCTCGATGCCTTCTCCATCCTTGATGAGGTACGGCAAAAACGGCAGCAGAACCAGCCCGAACAGCAGCACCGAAGCTGCCACCGCCCGGTACATCCACTTATAAAGGTTCATCAGCCGCGCCAGTTTCTGCTCGTCGTTCCGGGCTGCCGGTTCATACATGCTGAACACCATAGCCGTACCGATGCCCAGCTCCGCAAAATTAAGGATGCTGAGCACATCGGTAAACAGGCCGTTGACCCCCAGATATTCCGCTGAAAGGCAACGGATGAACACCATCCGGTTGATGAAGGACAGCAGCATCGTCAAAAACTGCCCGCCGATGTTAAACAGCATATTGATGATCGAATAACGTGTTCTCATGCGATTTTTAATTCTCCCCTGCCTTTGATGTTCCGCAGCCACATATATTCCCGCGGAAATAGCCGCAACAGCAGGCTTTGCAGCCAGAGTCCCGCCGGAACGGTACAATACTGCCGCGTCCGGTCCACCACATCAAACTGCATCCGCAGCATTTCCCGGCTGCGGGGTGCCTTGCGCAGCGCCGGGGGCAGCTGCCGGTACACCCGGCTCACGCTGCCCATCGTAAACTTTGCCGCATTTGCCAGCGCATCGTATACCTCGTTTTCCACGAGGCAGTTCCAATACCGCTGTGCGGCCTCGGCAGCATCGAAATGGCGCAGCGTTTTATTGCCGCTCATAATGCTGCCGCCGCGCTGCACATAATAATACAGCGCCTTTGGCACCACCACGGCCTTTTGGATCTGCAAACAGATTTTCGGGATCAGAAAAAGATCCTCGTTCAGCTTACCCTCCGGGTAGCGCAGCTGCGCAAAGATAACGCGGCGGTACAGCTTGTTCCACGCAGGCTGCGCCATCGTATTCGTGGCTTTTTTCAGCAGTTCCCGCCCGGTAAAGATCCGCTGTACAAGCCCGGTGTACGGCGGCAGGCAGGGTATGCCTGCCTCGTCCACCGCAGCGTAATCACACAAAGCAAGGTCAGCTCCGGTGTTTTGCACGGCCTTGTACAGTGTTTCGTACATTTCCGGTGCAATATAGTCGTCGGAATCCACAAAGCCGATCCACTCGCCCCTTGCCACATCCAGCCCGGCATTGCGGGCAGCAGAAAGCCCGCCGTTTTTCTGGTGAAGCACCCGGATGCGGGCATCTTTCGCGGCAGCGGCATCACACAGTGCAGGGCAACCGTCCGGCGAACCGTCCTCCACAAGGATCAGCTCAAAGTCCGTAAAGGTCTGTGCCAGAATGGAATCGATACATTTTTGCAGATAGTTTTCCACCTTGTACACCGGCACAATGATGCTGAGCAATGGTTTTTCGCAGGGCACAGCGTGTTCCTCCCGTTTTATCTTTTCAGCCCGTCACCTCGGTGCGCAGGCGGGCAATGAGCCGTTCCATCAGCGCCACCCGGTTGAAGGGGGTCATCAGGTAAAAGCCGTCTGCATAGGGCGCAGCCGCCTTGGCAGCCTGCACCGAGACTTCCAGTCCAAGCTCCTCGCCTGCGGCACGGTCCAGCCCCTCAAACCTTTGGATGATGGCATCATCCACATGGATGCCGTTGACCTCGTTTTCCATAAAGATGGCATTGCGCTGGCTGACCACCGGCAGGATGCCCGCCAGAATTTTTGCCCGCTCGCCCAGCGTCTCCCGGGCTTTTTTCAGGTTTTCCACCGCCTGTGCCGACAGCACCGGCTGGGTAAGGAAGCCGCTCATGCCGTTTTCCAGCTTTTCTGCGGCGCGGCGCAGCTCCACCTCAAAATTGCGGGCGTTCAGGTTCAGCGCACCAAAAACCGTGATGGGTGCGGGCATCTCCCGCCCTTCTCCTGCCAGCGACACGATATACTGTGCCAACTTGCGGGAGTTGAACTGGTACACATTTTTCACCTCGTCCCGCTCGGCGGTGGGGATGGGGTCGCCGGTAATAGCCAGTACCTCCCGCACGCCCTCGGCGTACAGCCCCAGCAGCAACGCTTTGGTAGCGTTCAGGTTGCGGTCCCTGCAGGTCATGTGGGGCAGCACGTTCATGCCCAGTTCCCGGTGCACCCGGCAGGCCACCAACGAGGAATCCATCCGCGCCCGGGCAATAGGGCAGTCTGCAATGGTCAGCAGGTCGGCACCGGCGGCCTGCAGACGGCGGGCACCCTCGAGATACGCGGTCAGGTCAGCGTCCTTGGGGGAATCCAGCTCCACCGCGATGACCCGCTGTCCGGTGCGCAGCTTGCGCAAAAAGGCATCGTCCGTTTCCACTGCAGGCTTTGCCGCTGCAGCGGGCTTTGCCGCCGGGGCGGCGGGCAGCGCTTCCGGCAGAGCATCCAGCGCGGTGCGCAGGGCAGCAATGTGCTGCGGCGTTGTGCCGCAGCAGCCGCCCAGAATGCGCACGCCCTCGCTGGCCAAGCGGCTCAACTCCCGGGCAAAATATTCCGGCTTGCCCTGATAGCGCACCTGTGCCCGCGCCACCACCGGGTAGCCCGCATTGGGCATGACCGAAAGCGGCAGCCCCGCATCCCCCAGCTGCTGCACCAGTGCCCGCATCGCGCCCGGGGCAGATACGCAGTTCAGGCCCACGGCATCCACCACGCCGCTCTGCGCCACGCGGCGCACCAACTCGGCGCAGTAACGGCCCTCGCGGGTGTAGCCGTCCGGCAGCACCGCAAAGGATACCAGTACAAAGGCCTCCGGCACAGTCTGCTTCAGCGCACGAATCGCTTCCAGCACACCGTCCTCGGCGCTCAGGGTCTCGAACAGAAAATTCCGTGCACCCAGCAGCGCAAAGCGCTTTGCCACAGCAAGATACACCTGCTCCGCCGGGAGATTTTCGGTATCCGGTGCGGGGCCAAGGTCGGCAAACACTGCCGCGCCGGTCTCCCCGGCGGCCTTTGCTGCCAGCTGCCAGCCTGCATCCGCCAGCTGCTCCCAGCCCGGCTGCTGTGCCGCCGCCAGACGCGGCAGGCTGAAGGTATTGGTCTTGATGGCGTCCGCTCCGGCGGCAAGATACGCCCGGTGCACCGCCAGAATGCCCTCGGGGTCGGTCAGGTTTGCCTGCTCGCACTCCTGCCCCGGCTTTGCTTTATAATAGGTACCCATACCGCCATCGAACAGCAGCGGCCGCTGGGCTAACAGTTTGCGCACATCTAGCATAGATACTTTTCCCTCTTCCTATAAAGGATTTCATCTTTCAGTTTATCGTAGTTCACCCATCCGGTCAAGCGGTTTTCTTCATTTAGCTTGCGGCGCGGCCGTTTTTGTGCTATCTTAGGGATAACTTTTGAGAAAAGGGAGAGGATGGATCATGCGCCACACCGGCACACCTGAACTGGAGACCGACCGTCTGCTGCTGCGCCGTCTGCTGCCGCAGGACGCCCCGCAGATGTACGAAAACTGGGCAAATGACCCGGCTGTGACCCGGTTTTTGCGCTGGGAACCGCACAAAAGCCCTGCCGAGACCCGGGAACTGCTTTCGGCGTGGGCAGAGCTGTATCCGAACCCGGATTATTACCAGTGGGCCATGGTGGAAAAGGCCACCGGACAGGTGTTTGGCTCCATCTCCGTATACAACGCCCTGCTGGGTGAGCCGCAGCAAAAGGCCAAGTGGCCGGGGCTGGAACTCTCCGGCGGCATCTGGGAGCCGGGCTACTGCATCGGGCAGAAGTGGTGGGGCAAGGGCCTTACCACCGAAGCACTGCAAGCTGTGGTGGATTTCTGGTTCAATCAGGTGGGCGGTGCCTTTCTCACCTGCTGCCACGCGGTGCACAACACCGCCAGCGGCCGGGTGATGGAAAAGGCCGGCTTTGTGTACCATCACAACGACGTTTACCACAAATTTGACGGCACACTGATGGAATGCCGGTGCTACCTGCTGACAAAAAAACACTACGATAACAGAAAGGACTTACTTTGAGCGAGCTTTATGATATTCTGACCGAGACCCCTCCCACAAAGGTGGTGCTGCTGGTACTGGATCAGGGTCTGTGGGACTGCGAGCGCAGTCTGGCAGAGCTTTCTGCCCTGTGCGAAGCCAACCACATGGAGGCCGTGGCGCAGATCACCCAGAAGCGCCAGACCCCGGAGACCGGCATCGTGCTGGGCAGCGGCAAGCTGGAAGAGGCTTCCCTTGCCGCCCAGACGCTGGGCGCGGAATGCGCCGTGTTTGACGGCGAGTTGACCGGCAGCCAGATCCGCAACATCTCCAACGCGCTGGGCGGGCTGGAAGTCATCGACCGCACCATGCTGATCTTGGAAATTTTCCGCAGCCGCGCCGTGACCAACGAGGGCAAGCTGCAGACCGAGCTGGCGCTTC
>OGHF01001714.1_pt1 | contig 12502 bp, 10 predicted proteins | sample 1571481 | NCBI WGS metagenome assembly OGHF01 (sample SAMEA2581952, study PRJEB24529) | metagenome | biome: Human gut stool | place: China | collected 2011
CGCCCGTGCGGGATACCGGTATGATAGTATGCATTTTCCAGGGATATGTCCCATCCTTGTCTTTAGTCCGGAAGAAAGAAGAAAGGCCGGTATGCCCTTCCGCCTCCACCCTTTGCGAAAGTGTATTTGCATCTGTAAAAGCCAGGTATCTTTCATAATCAGCAGGATAGATACAGGTCTCGAAGTAAATGACATGATCCTGTCCCAGATCACCCGTCTTTGACAGTTTTCCTCTCGTTTCTCCCCGGCCGGCCAGGTTCATTGAAGTTCTTTTTGCCAGATCTAAAAGCGTTATATTGTCGTAGACGGAATATACATTCTGAAGAATGCGGTCAAAATGCGCCTGTCCGGCTCTGTCTGTATCTCCCGGAGTATTTTCTACCAGATTATTTAATTTGATAGAAAATGCATACGTTCCATTATTAAGAACAATGCAGGCTCCTGAAATAATCTTCAGTTTATTGCTGATGATGCAGGAAACTTCTTCACGATGCCCGCTTTTCAGTACTTTTTCAGCCAGTTCCCTGAATGCACTAGCAAATTCCATCCGCCTTGCATTTCCAATGCTTTCCCTATTGCCAAGCTCTATGCAGCCGGGCGTCATAATCTTTTTCAGATGTTCATCCTTGGTATATAAAAGACGAATGGTCTTTCCATCGTATTCAGCGACACCAGGCGCTTTATCGTTCTGAAAATCAACCTTGCTCAAAGCCTCATAGCAAAGACGCATAGCGCGGCTTTCAATTTTGATTCCCGTATCCATGCAGTGACGTATCGTTTCTTCGTAGGGAGCCGGTTTTCCAAAATAATATCCTTGTACTTCTTCGCAGGCCGCCTTTTTCAAGAATTCAAACTGCTCCTTTGTCTCTACGCCCTCTGCCAGACTCCTCCCGCCGATGGTTTTCGTCATAGCGACAACGGATGACAGGATATTTCTGGCCCTTTTACTCGGGCTTGATAGAAATGCCATATCGATTTTAAGCACGTCAAACTTATAGTCTTTCAGAAGATTGAGCGATGAGTACCCGCTTCCGAAATCATCCATCCAGACTTCATAACCAGCCGCGCGGAATTTTTTCAGAGTCTTCCAGATGACTGTTTCCCCGCCCATAAAAACGCTTTCCGTGACTTCGATATGCAAAAGTTCCTTTGGAACTCTGTATCTGGCTGTCAAATCCTCTATTTCCTTAAAAATATCGCAGCAAAGAAAATCGAGGCGCGAAAGATTGACCGAAACAGGAACAATAGCCTCTCCGCTTCTCTTGCAAAGTGCAATATTCCTGCACACCTGACGAATAATCTCCAAATCAAGCTTGTAAATTTCACGGCTGTCTTCCAAAGCGGTGATAAAGTCGCATGGCATTAAGAATCCCTTTACAGGATCATTCCAGCGGGCAAGCGCTTCCATACCGCATAACGTTTTTGAAATCGTTCTTACGACTGGCTGGAAGTATGCCTTTATGTATTCCTTCTCTATTGCTTCATCAATATTCTTGGTTACATATTCGCGGACAGTCAGACTCTTTCCCATGGAATCCGTGTAATATGCATAAAATGTGTCCGGTGTATTGCGGATACTGTCACAGGCAATCTTGACACTGGCCAGTGCCAGATCAGGATTCAGCGTTTCTCCATGCAGTTCATAGACGCCGATCTTGCATTCCACCTTGGCAGACGGCCTGATACGAAGGATCATATCATGCACTTCCTTCAGGCACCTGTCTATATCTCCGCCTTCAGCAAGGACCATAAAATGATCCACATCAAAACGGGAGATGAATGAATCTGAAAAGACCTGGCGGATGCTCTCCCCCATCATCTTCAGGAACATATCTCCTGCCGTAATGCCATAATTGACATTGAACATTTTGAAATGGGAAATATTGAAGAACAGCAGGTACAATCTGTCAGGATGGCTTTTTTGCGCATTTTCCCTGACAACTTCGTGAGCTGCAGCAATAAAGCGCCTCATGCCAGGAAGTCCCGTTACAGGATCGACCTCATAAGAAGGCAGTCTGCCTTTTTCATTGATGACAAAGACGTGAATCAGATGGCTTCCTGTCTTCTCATCCTCTACATGCCCTGCCAGTTCCACGGGCCGGCAGCTTCCATTTGCTGTCACTATCATGCAGTTCAATGTAAAGCGGTCTTTGCTTGCATGCAGCTGATCCTTGATATCATCCAGCAGCAAGGTCCGGTTCTTATGGATCATGCCAAAAAGGGACCCGCCTGTCAGTTCACGGAATCCTCTTTCATTTTTACAATCGCATAGAGCCAGCATTCGGGGGTTCGTATAGACAATTTCTCCCTGTTCATCATCTCCGTATACAAAGACGCCAATAGGGAAGTTTTCATAAGTATGTCTCATGAAGTCCAGCGTATATAACGATTTATCCATAATATCCCCGTCCCAGCTTCTACGGAAGCTCGAAAAAATATTTTTAATCTTTGTTATAATTATATAAGCTTTAGTCCATATTTGTAAATATCGAATAAGCGCTTTAGCCTGAAAAATATAATAAAAACGCCAATCTGTCGGGTGTTTACAGATTGGCTTAAAATTACTTTATAAAATTCGTTAGTTTATAAATTTTTATTTTTTTGTTCTTCCTGCCTATTTCATCACTGCATTTACCTTTCATCCCAATTTCCAAATGCAGCCTTTCCGCCTCACCGGAAAGCATCTCTATGACTGATGCGGCATGGAAGCAGGCTGAAATTCCTATCCAGGGATGAAGATTTTTTACTATTTTCACAATAATATTATCCTGATCAAGATAAACCGCATCAATAGCAAATCGCATAAAGCACATATGAATGCTGTTTGTTGAAACAAGAAGAAGCCCGCTTCCATGAGGAAGCGGTTTTCTCATCATAAGCCCGCAGAAACGGCCAAGCCATGTATCAGCCCTTTCCACCTGAATTTGAACGCTTGGAAAATCTTCCTTGCTAAAAGTCCAATATTCGAGCATAGACTCTCCTTTGCGTCAATGATATTAAAATATCCCTTTATCCTATTGTCTGTTTTAGCGATAACAAGGATGGCAGCAATACGACGACGAATATGGAGGGAAAAATGCAGAAAACGAGAGGGAATACCATTTTTACCGGCGCCTTCATTGCCAATGTCCTTGCTCTCTGTCTTCTGATATTTCTCATATTATCCGCCTGAATCTTCAATGTATCCGACATGGAAGCCCCCAGCTTTTCCGACTGGGTCACTGACATGACAAAAAGGTAAATATCCTGAATATCACAGCGTTCAGCCATAAACTTCATAGACCTCGCGCGTGTCATACCCATGCGAATATCGCGGAGCATCCAGCGAAATTCGTCAATGAGCGGGCCTTCCATGCGCTCAACAACCTTCTTTAAAGCTCCGTCAAAGGAAAGTCCTGCCTGCACTGAAATAGAAAGAAGATCCAAAACATCGGGCAGTTGCCGGGTAATCAAATCCTGCCTTCTTCGAATAATATGATTCAAAACTCCGAACGGAATCAGCCCACCTATAATCATGCCGATCCATATGGTAAGAAGCCCGCTTATAAAAGTGCGATTCTCATTTGCTGCATAACGAAAGGCTATACCCCCTCCTGCCACCATGCAGAGAAACCAGATTCCGGCCATCGGCCTCACATGCCAGATGCCCCGCTTTCCGGCAAGCATGATGCGATGCTGCATCAGTTTAGGAATTGCTGACGGTGTAAAGTAAGAAAATGTAGCAGCAATATTGCTGATAAGCTTGCCAACCGTTCTTTGAAGGAAAGGTGTTTTTTTCAGTTCTTCTGCCCTGTCAGCACTCAGATCATGCTTCGTTTGATTCCCGGCATACTCTCCCAGCCTCTTTTTTACGCCGCGAGCCTCTCCCGAAGAATGGAGAAAAAGAAAAGCAAGCATCAAAAAGATGACAGTCGCGATAAATGCAGATAGCAAGAGGATCATCATTCACCCTCCTCGGAGAAGTTCAAGGATCCCCCACGCATGAGATCTCTCGGAAGCTCTACATTATGAGCTTTAAACTTAGAAAGAAACTGAGGCTGAAGTCCTGTCGGTTCAAAGACCCCCAGTGCTTTACCGCTGTCGTCAAATCCGGTCTGACGATAACGATACAGATCCTGCAGGACAATAACGTCCCCCTCCATTTTCTGTACTTCTGTTATGTACGTTATCTTTCTGGAGCCATCCTGAATACGAGCCTGATGCACAATGAGATCTAATGCTGAAGAGATCTGATCTCTGATTGCACGGACAGGAAGTTCCAGGCCGGACATCAGCACCATCGTTTCCAGACGGCTCAGAACATCTCTCGGGCTGTTGGCATGTGCTGTCGTCAGGGATCCATCATGACCTGTATTCATAGCCTGCAGCATATCGAGCGCTTCGCCGCTTCTCGCTTCGCCTACGATGATACGGTCAGGACGCATACGAAGTGCGTTTTTAACTAAATCACGGATCGTAATGGCGCCTTTTCCTTCAATGTTAGCCGGCCTGGCTTCAAGCGTCACAACATGCGGCTGCTCCAGACGAAGTTCTGCGGCATCTTCGATTGTTACAATACGTTCATCCGAAGGAATGAAGGAAGAAAGGACATTCAGTGTCGTCGTCTTACCGGAACCGGTACCGCCACTGACCATAATATTCAGCTTGGCTTTAACGCATCCCCGAAGGAAACGCGCCATATCTTCAGAAAGCGTCCCGAAAGAAACAAGATTTTCAATCGAAAGAGGCGTCTGGGAAAACTTGCGGATCGTAATGCAGGGCCCAATCAGTGACAATGGCGGAATAATAATATTGACACGCGATCCATCAGGAAGCCTGGCATCGACCAAGGGAGATGCCTCATCAATATGACGCCCTAATGGAGCCACAATTTTTTCCACAATAGACATTAAATGGGCATTATCATGGAACTGCGCATTTGTAAGATGCAGTTTGCCCATCTGTTCCACATATACCTGCTTTGGCCCATTGACCATGACTTCTGTGACGGAATCGTCCTTCAGAAGAGGTTCTATCGGTCCAAGACCAAGGATTTCATCACAGATATCAGAAACAAGGCGCGCTCTTTCACCACGTGGTGCAGCAAACGGGTTTTCACTCAGGACTCTTTCCACATAAGTGGAAATCAGCGCTTCCACTTCCTGACGGCTGTGATTCGTTCCTTCAAAGAGCTGCTGCTGTTCAGAAGTCATTTCATCGACGATTCTGCGATGCACTGCAATCTTCAGATCCTGATATCCCTGCTCAATGATTTTATCAGTACGTCCCGCAAAAATCTTGCCGTTATTTTTATTTTCCTTCTTCCCAAGACGTTCAAGCAGTGTCACTGTTTCCACCCCCTGTCATTAATTTAAAAAGCACAATCACCATCTATAATCCGCAAATACGGTTTACAGAACCTTATGAGTCTGAAGCCGAACCATTCTCATCATACATATAATAATTGATACTATAGCTCTCAGGAATCCCAACACCCAGCCCAGTCAGCAGATTGACAAATGCATACTGTTTATTCAGGACCGTATCAATGCGAACGTGAATAGAATCCGGCGGTGCCCCATTAGCAGGTGATGTTCCCGTATTATCGATCTGTATATCTTTAAAAGTATACAGATTCGTTGTCATATGAGCATCTTCAATAGTCTCACGATAGCGGTCTTCAAGCACATCATACGCCAATAGTTCCGTATCATCACCAGATGCGGGGATTGTAATGACTGCTTCCCTCGCAGCAGACCTTGCCATATTGTTCAGTGTCAAATAGTCTCCATACATGAAACCGCAGTACATAATCCCGAAAAGAAGTAATAAAAAAAGGGGCAGAAGCAGTGCAAATTCCACAAGCATTTGTCCGCGCTGTTTTTTCATTCTGCTCCCCTCCTTACTAAGATCAGGATGACCATAAATAATATTCACCTGCAGATTTATCTTAAATTTTTTTAGTTTATTACAGACCATTTACAGGAATCCCTGAAGAAGGACAGTATACTACTATCCTTCTTCAGGGACTCTTATAGAATAAGAGCCTCTGTAGAATTACAATCTTTAATTAAGGAGCACTCTTAGCAACTGCTGCTGCGGAAGAAGTAACGCTTTTTGCATTTGAGAAAATGGATTGAATGTTGTCATTCAGCCCCGATGTTGTATAAATCAAATAACCAATTCCAACAACAATTGCCAGAAGCAGAGCATATTCAATCAGGTCCTGGCCTTTCTGTCCAAGTTTGGACAGATACATAATGCGGATCTCATCAATCATCATTTTTAACATAGTTGTCACCTCCTTTGCAAGAAATCGGGTTCTATAGAACCGGAGAAACTGTCCTCAAGCGACGCTATGCACTAGCGTGAATCAAAGCCCCTGTTGGAAGGCTTTGATTTCCCCTTCCCATATGAAGCCGCTCTCGAGGAAAGACAGCAGCACTGCTGCCCTTCCCCCGGAACCTCTTCCTAATGGTTAAATATCCAAATTCATTCATTAAATCTTAATATCCATAATTTTGTAAATTATTACAAAACCAACGACCTCCATGACTGCGGCAGCGCCTATCGCCATTTTTCCAATTGTGCTCGTAAGCAGCGGTGCCATATAAGAAGGTGATATTGTATATAGTGCTATTGCAAGAACAATAGGAATCACAGCAAGAACCATGCCCGTCGCCCTTCCCTGCGCGGTCAGTGTCGTAATTTCACGGCGAAGACGGACACGTTCAATAATCGTATCCCGGATGGTATCAATAATTTCTGCCAGGTTGCCGCCGACCTGCTGCTGAATGAGAACGGCAGTAATAACGAGAGAAAAATCCTCATTATCAACTCTTTCATCCATCTGCTGCAGTGCCTGTTCCAAAGGTTTTCCCAAATTCGTTTCACGAAGAACTCTGGCAAATTCCGTACTCATGGGAGGCTGCATCTCGCGGGAAATAATTTCCATCGCCTGCAGGAAGGAAAAACCGGCGCGAAGCGAGTTAGAAAGAAGTGTCAAACAATCAGAAAGCTGACCAGTAAATCTCTTGGAATTTTTATCTGCTAAATAACGGACATATCCCCATGCGCATGAGAGCGCAATGAATGCAATAATCAAACCTGAAACAGCATTGGAAAAAAGAAGAAACCCTACGATGAAACCAACAATGGCTGCGCCATTGGACATGACCAGGAATTCGGAACCTAAGATAGGCAGTCCTGCCCTGTCCATCAGCAGATTCAGATTCATCGTATTTTTCTTAGGCGCCGTTTCTCTTAAGTGCTTCCTAAATGCTTTTCTGACACGATCCTTCAGCGCTTCCTTCTCCTGTCTTTCTTCCTCTTCAGGAGCATATCCGGTATAGAAACGTACCCTGTCACTGACATTAGTCTTCTTTTTCAAAAGATGCATGGAGGAGAAGAAAATCATGATAAATACAAGAAATGAGCACAAGAGTGATATGAGCAGAATCATGATGTTCCTCCTTCCTAATAAAATCCATTGTCTCCAGAATGATAAGCTCTATAAAACCGAATGATTACGCCCCGGCTATAATCGAATCAGCCAGATTTTCAACTGCTTTGGAAAATTGGCTGTCGGGATCCCGTGTCACTGCCATCCTGCCGTTATCAGCTGCTTCAGAAACAAGCAGGTATTCATTAGGGATAATATACTTGACCGGATATCCCATCTGCTCCGACAGCTTATTTTTCTGCTCTTCCGTAAATGGATTGACTCTTGTGAAAAGCAGATCCAGCCGTTCCTGATAATGATCCCAGGCTTTGAAAATTTCCAGTGCCCGCTTCATGTGCTGCACTTCATAGCCGCCATTGACCATGGTCGTAATAATCGTCTTATCAGAGAGCTCGCAGGAAGTGGCAGAAATATCTGAAAATCCCGAAGGAATATCAATTAAAATATACTTGTACAAGCTTCTTGACATTTTAACAAGAGATGTAAATCCTTCAATAGTTATCGTTTCCGCCATATCCGGTTTAGAAGTTCCGCATAAAACCTGCAGGTTCCTTCCTGTATCTGTAAAATATGTCCTGAGCGTTACCGGGGAGAGAAACGATATATCTCTTACAGCTTCCACAATCGTACTTTGCGGAGTCAGATTGAAAAATACAGTCATATCTCCAAACTGAGTATCTGCATCAATAACGGCCACCGGCTCATTTGTCTTTGCTGCCAATACCGTTCCCAGATTAGCAATCAATGTGGATTTGCCGCTTTTCCCCTTTGGACTGAAAAAAGAGATCACCTTCGAGTATGCGCTCAGTGAAGATCTACTTACATTTTTAACAGTTTCAAGAAGTTCCTCCCCCGTGAAAGGCTTCACCATGTAACCTTTAGCGCCCATATGAAGCAGTTTTGCCTGTGCTTCTGAATCCCAGCGGCGAGCCAGACAGATAATGACTGCACCTGGAATATTTCTTTTTAAATCAGGAATGAGGAGCGCATTATGCTCATTATCGACATCTACCAGAATCAAATCCGGATTAAAAGCCTGCATCTGGCCCAGGGCATCACCTGCCGTTGCATATCTGGCGCTCACTTCAAATCCAGCCAGATTACGGACGACACTGGTAAGGCGTTCCATCATCATTTTATTTTCTTCAATCAGGACAGTTCTGTAAGCCAAGACGCCTCACCTCCTTAGGAAAAAAGCCTGCTGAAGAACCCACCTTTAGAGCCTTTATCCTGTTCTTCTTCTGTTCCCGGTTTTGCATATTTATCAACCATCCGGCAGATTTCGTGCGCCAGTTCAGTATCTCTCGATTTCTGAACCAATGGCTCCCCGGACTGGATGGATTTCTGTGCCGTCATAAAATCATTCGGGAGAACATAGTCGAAATGCTTCCCTAAGATTTGCTCCACATCACTTACGTCAATCCTGGTTCTTGCATTGCTGCGGTTCAAAACATAACGGATTTTGGTGTCATCATATCCGAGTTCCTTCAACGTATCCGAGCCGCGCTTCATATTCTTAATAGTTGGTATAAAATCAACAAGACCAACGAAATCAATAATCGTTGATAAATCCATCATTGATAAATTCAAAGCACTAAACGTCGATGTCGTATCGACGATAACATAATCATATTCAAGCTGCAGACGTTCTACCATTGTCCTAATAAGCGAAATATCCATATTATAGGCTTCTTCCAGAAGATCCGGATTGACCAGTACGTCGAAACGGATATTTCCGGAATGGAATGGCGTCAGATAGTTCGACATTTTTACTTCGTTAGGATTATTCTGCATGGCCCTTTCTGCATCGGCAATCGTCATTTCCGGCTCAAGCTTCAGATAATAACGGATATCTCCGAACTGGAGATCTAAATCTGCTAAACAGACTTTAAATCCGTCTCTGGCGAGTTCGGCAGCAATATTTACTGCAATTAGTGTTTTTCCTACCGCATAAGCTGTACTGAAAACTGTAAATATCGTTCCCTTCGTGCCTGCTGGCATTTAGATCCCCCCTTTAGCATTTATGTACGATCTGATGAGTATGCATTCATAATAGCGCGAACCCTGTCTCTGATATCCGGTTCACTGCTGCTTTCCTTTGGAGCCACGTCTGCTTTTTTTACAGGACTGGAAACTTGCTTCTCTGGAACCTGCTTACGCTGGATCTGGACTGGCTCCTGCTTTTTTGTGCCATTATCCCTTTCCACCTTCACTATCTGCAGATCATCTTTGTGTTTCTGATAATCTTCCTCAGAAAGCGGAACCAACGTCGTTTCTCCATTTTTTCCCTTTACCTGAAGAAGATGTTCAACAGGCTCTTCGGGTTTCTTTTCCTCGACAACAACTGTGCTGACCGGGGCTTCCTTTTCTCCCCAAAGATCTCTTTCCTGCTGATCAGTACCCTGTTCTACCGGCTGATTCAGATTTACATTCTCTCTGTTTCTGGCATATCTTTGTGAAACTTCATATCCCTGTTTCATTTGCTGGGACATTGGCTGTTCGGTATCTTCAGAAACGAGTGTCGGAGTAATCAGAATCAGAAGCTCGCGGTTATCCCTTGTTTTGCTTGTATGGCGGAAGAACTGACCAATGATTGGCAGATCTCCTAAAAGAGGAATTTTGCTGATCGTCTTGGAATCTTCTGAATTAAGAAGACCGCCGATTGCCATTGTTGCTCCCGATCTGACATTGATTACAGCATCTGCTTCCCTGGAAGCAAGGGCAGGAATACTGAAATTGTTCTCCACAACGGCATGACCATAATCCAGAGTCGATACTTCTGCATGAACCTTGGATGTAATCTTGTTTTCACCGTCTACGACTGGTTCGATATTAAGACGGATACCATATTCTCGCCAGTCAATGGAAATTTCCCCATCTCCTGCCGAGGTAGGAATCGGAATACGTCCGCCAATCAAGATATTTGCCGTCTTCCCGCTCATCGTCGTAATGGATGGTCTTGAAAGAATTCTGGCTTTGCCATTGGTTACAAGAGCATGCAGTGAAGCATCGATTGTGGACAAATGTGAGCCTATCCATCCGAAACTTCCGCGCTTATTGTACATATCTTCCCCGACATACACTAAACCGCTTGCTCCAGGTGTTATTCCCGATGATGAATTTCCTAATGTTGGAGACCAATACTGAATCCCCAAATTCTTCTCATCATCTGTGTTGATTTCTATGAGCTGCGCTTCCAGGCGAATCTGGCTGGGATGAGACATCTCAAGAAGATCGATGATATTTTCATCTGTGGCGCTTCCCTGGGAACCATTCGTACCGGACGCTGTCGTTGCTGAAGACGTGCTGCCTCCGCCGCTCCCAAGGTAAAGCTGGGCAATCTTGATGGCCGTATCGTGTTCATACTGATTTTTCACGGTACCACGAAGAAGCACTTTGCCATTCATCATCTGCGCGGTGATTCCAGGATATCCAATGGCCTGCTGAATAGCACTTGCCATTCCCTGGTCATCACCGGATACATAAACACTGTATTCCTCGCGGACACCATTAGCTGACCAGACAATCAGCGAAGTCGACCCTGCCTTCTTGCCAATCAAGAGGTAATCCCGTGCAGAAAGCATCCGGACATCCGCTATTTCAGGATTACCGATGGCAATCCTGGTAATCTTCGGTGCCTGCATATATTTTGATGAATTCAGTGATACATTGACAGGTGTTGCTGCAAGAGCCCAGCTGCAGGCTCCCATTACGGCTGCTGCCGTCAAGATACTGATTCTCTTAAGGTTACTGATCATTCAACTATCCCCCAACTATACTCAAGTTCCCCGGATAACTTCAACACCGAAATTATTATCTACTGAAACACGAGCAGGCGCAGATGCTGCCTGTCCTCCATTAGACGTCTGAACCGGTGTCCTAGGCGCTGTCTGCGCTGATTCTGCCTGAGGTGCATTATTTTCCTTTGGAAGCGGTATCACATAGTAAGCCACAGAGCTGGTATCACTGTCCGGCCCGATTGGTCGAAGCATAAGCTGCAGGATTCCCATCTGTGCGGATGCTGTAAGCTTTGCGGCATCATACGGTGTGACTGCCACTGTAGCAACGGCAGGCTGGGAAACCGGCGTTGCACTGCTTTTCTTAGCCGGAGCCTTCGTATCAGAACTTAGAGGAGAAGATGCCGTATTCTCAGCTGATTCAGCCGAAGCATTCTGCGCTTCCACGCTGCTCTTATTGACAGCCAGAAGCAGTACATCTTTCAAAAGCAATTTGGATGTCATTGCATCAGGATACTCCTTATTGCCAACCAGCAGGATGTCTACTTTATCCCCTGGTTTTGCAAAGCCGGAAACACCTGTAATGTCATTAATCGTAAAGGAAACAGCTCTCATTCCTTTAGGAATCATACCGGCAAAACCGTTGGCCGTCTGGCTGTTGATTTTACGGGTAGTTACGACATCTCCCTTGAGAATTGCTACAGACGATGTCTTCCCAACGACACCCTTCATATCCTTGATTGCCGCTGCAGGTACTGCATCAGAGGGGACACTGGATACTTTGACCATATCATTGGTAATCAGTGTATATGGCGGTATATCCTGAGAAGCTTCTATGACCGGGGTCACAGCGATGCGCGCCTCATCTTCTGCAGTTTTTGTCTTCAGCAACGATGATAAGCTGAAATAAATAATCAGAAAAACGATGATTGCACACCCTGCACAAAGAATTAAAAGCTTGCGAGGCGACATCTTTTCTGCCATATCTGTCAATTTATCTACGATTTTCACATGGCACCCCTTACTTTATAACTAAACAACCCATAAAATATTGATCATATTCTTATATAAATCCACTATAACTCTTTTATCATATTTTAGCATAACTATGTTTTATTAACCACTGCCATAATGGTATTGAAATTTCCTTTATCTGCCGTAATGTTTATAGAAAATTAATATATTAGACGTTTATTATCTGTTTTAATATATTAATTCCATTTCAGACCGGAATCTTCCACAAGTTTTGATTTCGTAGGCGCTTTATATCCTGCAGTCCCGTGATTTTATATCTAGGAAGTATTTGGGCTGCCGGCTAAGAATC
>OGHF01001722.1_pt1 | contig 12477 bp, 4 predicted proteins | sample 1571481 | NCBI WGS metagenome assembly OGHF01 (sample SAMEA2581952, study PRJEB24529) | metagenome | biome: Human gut stool | place: China | collected 2011
ACGATAATTTCAACAGTAAATGGTATGCCAACGAGACCAAAATGTCATCGGCTTCATTCGGTATCACGCAACCCATAAAATGGACAGACGGAACCATCTCTCTATATAATGACTTTTCCTGGCAGGACGCTTCCAACAGGACTTCCGGTGGCAACAATACCTCCTTCAACCATAATCTGTCTTTACGTATTTCGCAGCCTTTGTTCACTTATAACAGGACAAAGATGCAGCTCAAAGAACTGGAATATGCACTCGAAAATGCCAAAATCAGTTATGCCCTCCAACAATTAAGTATCGAAAAAAACGTCACCAGCCAATTTTACGATGTATATCAAAAACAAAAGGATCTGAACATCTCCCGGGATGAATACAACAACCAGAAACAAAACTACGATATCATCAAAAATAAGGTCGAAGCCGGGCTGTTAGCCAAAGAAGAACTTTATCAGGCGGAAGTCAATCTGGCGAACAGTGAATCCACTGTATATTCGAAAGAGATCAGTTTTGAAAATGCGAAAGACAATTTCAAGCTTTTACTGGGAATGTCGCTGGATGAAGATATCGCGATACTGTTCGACAATAATATTCCGACAGTCGATGTCAATATTAACGATGCAGTTAAATACGCCCTGGATCAACGCATGGAAATCCGCCAAAAACAGATTACCCTGGAACAGGATGTATTTTCGATTATCCGGACAAAAGCAGAAAGCGAATTCAAAGGTGATTTAAGTGTCCGGGTAGGTATGGATGCCCTGGCTGGAAAAGTAAAAAATATGTACGACAAGCCCACCGACAACGAAGAGATTGGCGTAACCCTCACCATTCCGATCTTCGATTGGGGGGCTAAAAAGGCAAAAGTAAAATCCAGCCAACTGGCTATGGAATCGGACGAAATCAGCCTCGAAGAACAGAAAAAAGAGATTGTCATCGATGTCCGCCAAATTTGCCGTAACCTGCCGACGCTGATCCGTCAAATCGAAATCAAAAAGAAAAGCATTGAAAATGCGGAACGTACCTATGAAATCAATCTGGAAAAATATCGCAACGGTAATCTGACCGGTATGGACTTACAACAGTTCCAAAACCAGTTGACTACTGCCAAACAAGATTATACGAGCGCTATTATCAGCTACAAAATCGAGCTCTTGAACCTGAAAATCCAAACCCTTTGGGATTTTGAAACCCATAAAAGTTATTTACCTGTAGATCTATTGAAATAAAATAACCCTATAAGTCCGTTAACAAGTAAAATCACGATAATCATGAATAAGAATTTTAAAATCCTGGGAGCTGTTATGTTAGGATTCATGTCGTTTTCCTGTAATAACAATCAGGGAAATAACTCTTCTGAAGCCACTACCCCAGTATGGGTCGAGGACGTACAACTCAGAAACATTGAGGAATATATTACAACAACCGGAACAGCAAAGGCAGCTAAAACGATAGAAATAAAATCGGAAACCAACGGAGCTTACTACTTACAGAAAAATCCGAAAACCGGTCGTCCTTATCAGCTGGGTGACATCGTCGAAGCCGGAGCTGTCATCATCCGTCTGGAAAATAAGGAATATGAAAACAACGTGCAGTTGGAAAGTAAGAAATTACAAATCCAGATCACCGAGAAGGAATGGGAAGGTCAGAAAATCCTGCTCGAGAAAGGCGGAGCAACCGAAAAAGACGTAAACAACGCTGAAAACTCTTATATCAATGCGAAATTAGCTTTGGAAAACGGTTATATCACTTTAGAAAAACTGAGTATCAAAGCTCCGTTCAAAGGAGTTATCGTCAATCTTCCTTATTATACTCCGGGGGTAGAAGTCGCTTCCGGTAGTGTGATGGTCGGCCTGATGGATTATAGTAAAATGTATGTAGAAACCCAATTCCCTGAAAACACATTGACCAAACTGAGAATCGGACAGCAAGTACATATCACCAATTACAATATCAAATCGGATACTTTAAGAGGCATACTGACTCAGTTATCTCCGGCCATCAACGAAGAAACCCGTACCTTCTCGGGGTATATCGAAATCGATAACCCGGATTTAAAACTTCGTCCGGGTATGTTCGCCAAAGCAGATATTATCGTTGACAGAGCTGATAGTTCTATCATTATACCTAAAGACGTAATCTTGTCCAATCGTCGCCGGAAATACGTATATATCGTCGAAAAGAATACGGCAAAGATACGCAATCTGCAAACAGGTCTGGAGGATGAATATAATATCGAAATTCTATCCGGACTTAATGTAAATGACAATTTGGTAGTGAAGGGTTTTGAAACACTGAAAGAAGACGCCAAAGTCAAAATCCAAAAGTAAATCATGGATGCGATATATGACCGCATCTTTTGAAAATAGGAAATACTTATGAAGAATATAATCAAATTTGCAGTAGGCAATCCGGTTACGATTTGTATGGTAGTATTTGCCCTCTTATTGCTGGGAAAAGTATCATACGATCAGTTGAGTGTGGATTTATTGCCCGATCTGAATAATCCCCGCCTGTTTATTGAATTAAAGGCGGGTGAACGCCCTCCCGAGGAGATCGAAAAGCAATTCGTTAAAAATATGGAGTCTATGGCGATCCGGCAGAGTGATGTTACTCAGGTCTCTTCTGTGATTAAAGCCGGGACGGCACGAATTACTGTAGAGTATACCTGGACAAAGGACATGGATGAGGCTTTTCTTGATTTGCAGAAAGCCATGAATCCGTTTGCCCAGAACAAGGATATCACTGAACTGAAGATTACGCAGCATGATGCGAACTTGTCTCCGGTAGTTTTGGTGGGAATGTCTCATCAGAGTATTACAGATATGGCGGAATTGAGGAAAATTGCCGAAAGCTATATCCGTAATGAGTTGATTCGTCTGGAAGGTGTGGCTGAAGTTACGCTTTCGGGAGAAGAAGTCAGCACTCTTACCATTCAGACTGATCCTTATAAACTGGATGCTTTTCAACTGAAAATAGAAGATATCGCTTCGCGCATCGAATCGAACAATCAGAGCATATCCGGGGGACGGGTCAGTGAACTGGGATTACAATATCTGGTGAAAAGTTCGAGCTTGTTTGCTTCAGAAGATGATTTTGAGAATCTGATTGTCGGATACAAACCGATACAACAACAAGAGGAAGCATCTGGAAACAATGCTACGGGTACAGCAACCGCCAACAGTAATAAAGCTCCTGTTTTTTTGAAGGAAGTGGCTACTGTGCAGTTTTTGAACGCTCGTCCGGAGAACATTGTACGGATTAACGGGAAGCGTAGTATCGGACTGTCTATTTATAAGGAGATGCGCTTTAATACTGTAAAAGTGGTGGATGAGGTAACCCGCCAATTGGCAGTGATAGAGAATGCATTGCCCGGTTATCATTTTCAGGTGATTTCGAATCAGGGTACTTTTATAAAAAGTGCGATCGGAGAAGTAAAGAGCAGTGCTGTTTTGGGTGTTATCCTCGCTATTGTAGTCTTGTTTGTATTCCTTCGCCGGATGGGGACAACACTGATTGTCAGCCTTGCTATTCCCATTTCGATTGTGGCTACTTTTAATCTGATGTTCTTCAACGGACTGTCACTGAATATTATGACATTGGGAGGACTGGCGCTCGGGGCGGGTATGCTCGTAGATAATGCCATTGTCGTCATAGAAAGTATCTTCCGAAATCAGGAGAAAGGATTGAGTATCAAAGAGGCTGCTATTAACGGGACAGCAGAAGTTGCCAATGCGGTAATTGCTTCTACTCTGACTACTATTGTCGTCTTCCTGCCGATTGTTTATCTTCACGGAGCTTCGGGCGAACTGTTTAAAGATCAGGCATGGACGGTAACTTTCTCACTGGTCTCTTCTTTGTTTGTGGCTATCCTGGTGATTCCGATGTTATATATCCAGCTTTCCGGCAAGAAGATTAAGCTGGAAGAAGTGAAGTCCATTCGTATTACGGGATATAGCAGAGTGCTTCGCAGGCTGATTCAGCGACGTTGGCTGGTGATCGGTATGGCAGTGTTGCTTCTTATCGTGACTGGGTTACTGACTCCGTTTATCGGAACTGAGTTTATGCCCCGTGCGGAAAGCAAGACGTTTACGGCTGTAGTCAAAATGCCGAAATGTCCGAAGATGGAACGTACTTCCGCTGCTGTAGGCAATTTGGAAGAATTGTTATATACCATTGTTGGCAGTGATTCTTTATGTACGGTATACAGCCATATCGGAGAGGGAAGTGGTTCGGAAAATGCGATATTTGAAGGAGAAAATACAGCAATGATGAAAGTGATCCTTTCACCGGAATGTACACTTTCACCGGAAAAGGTGATTGCGTCTTTCGTGGAATCGGCCAAGAATCCTGACGGACTGGAACTGACGATTCAGCAGGATGAGAATTCTCTGAGTTCACTGTTAGGAAGCGAAGGGGCTCCTATTGTTGTGGAGGTCAAAGGAGAGGAGTTGGATGAGATTGCTCAGTTGACTGAAGAGGTGAAGGAACGGATGATTGGCGTAAATGGAATCTATGATATTATTACTTCCGTGGAAGACGGTGCTCCGGAAGTTGTGATCTCGATTGACCGTACGATAGCCGGTATCAATAATCTGAGTGTGGCTATGGTAATCGAACAATTGAAGCAGCAATTAAGCGGTAAGGAAGTCGGTAAAATGGAATATCGCGGTGAGATGCGTGATATCGTCATAAAGGTGCCGGATATCCCGTTGAGTTCTCTTGGTGCTCTTGTCATCAAAAGTGGAACACAGGAATTTGTATTACAAGAGATTGCTACCATTACTCACGGACAAGCGCCCAAGGAGATTCTGCGCCGCAATCAAAGCCGTATCGGTAAGGTGATGGCTAATATGGATGCGAGTAAATCACTGGATAAAGTAGCAGCCGAAGTGCGTGAAACGGTGAAAGGTATTGAATTGCCTGCTAACTACAGTATCACAGTGACAGGAGAAGAAGAAAAACGACAAGAATCAATGAACAGTCTGTTGTTTGCTCTGATGCTTTCTGTTGTACTTGTCTATATGGTGATGGCTTCCCAGTTTGAATCCTTGCTGCATCCGTTTACGATTTTGCTGACTATTCCTCTGGCTGTAGTAGGTGCTATCTTACTTTTCTTCATTACCGGAACCACTATCAATATGATGGGAGTCATCGGTATTGTCATGCTGGGAGGTATTGCCGTCAATAACTCTATCATTCTGGTAGACCGTATCAATCAGCTTAGTCAGGCGGGAATGGAGTTGACTGATGCCATTGTAGAAGCAGGGCAACAGCGTATCCGTCCGATCATCATGACTACTTTGACTACGATTCTGGCCATGCTTCCGATGACATTCAGTTTTGGTGAAGGTGCATCTTTACGTTCACCGATGGCTATAGCTGTGATCGGAGGATTGATAACTTCTACTCTGATGAGTTTGATGGTTATTCCTTGTGTCTATTATGTCTTGGAGAATATCAAAAGACGTATAAATCGCCGAACTAAAAACAGCTGAAGATGAACTTTTTACTAAATAGGAGAATAACGATTTGTATGCTGTTTATTGCACTCAGCCTGCTGGGCTATGTGTCGTATAAACAACTTCCGGTGGAGTTGCTGCCCAACGCAGAACTTCCGGTTCTGTTTGTCCAGGTGTCGTCACAGCAGGATATGGACCCTTCGTATGTAGAGTCGGAAGTGATTATTCCACTCGAAGGAGCGGTCAGTGCGATAGGTGGAGTAGACAAACTGCAATCCTACATTGACAGGAGGCAGTCCAGCATACAGATTGACTTTAAAAAGAATATCAACTTCAAGATGACCAGTCTTAAACTGCAGGAGAAAGTGAATGAAATCGCAGCCTCCCTGCCGACCGGTTTTACCGTACAGGTACAGAAAGTGGATATTGCTCAGATGAATAATAACTTCATGGTGCTTCAAGTGCGTGGTACGGGAGGAACTGACCGTGTCCGGAGTCTGGTAGACGAGGATGTTCGCTCTGATCTGGAGAACATAGATGGAGTAGCTTCCGTCAATATCTACGGAGGACGGCAGAAAGCTATTGAAGTACGTCTGAATCCGGAGGCTTGCAAAGCTCTGAACCTCACAGCTTCCAAAATAAGCGGTTTGCTTTCGCAGAATACCCAGGAAAAGACATTTGTAGGCTTCGCAGATGAACCCAACAGCAAGAATTTTGTCCATGTCAATGCGATGTATACCAAAGTCTCTGATTTGGAGAATATAGTTGTCGCTCCCGGTCCTATTCTGCTGAAAGACGTGGCAACCGTCTTTTTTGACTTGAAAGATGAAACCACTTATAGTCGTGTGAATGGAAAAGAAGCCGTCTCGGTTGCTTTGATCAATGATTCACAGGCTAATCTGATTGAACTTTCACACCGTGTATCCGATGTGATTGAAAAGCTGAATGAGAAACTGGCTCCGCTCGAACTGGAAATTGTCATTCAGGAGAACAAGGCTGAAACCATGGAAAATAATATCAACCAGATTATTAATCTGGCATTGGTAGGGGGATTATTGGCTGTGTTCGTTCTTTGGCTTTTCCTGAAGAATATGCGGCTGGTGTTTTTTATCGCACTTTCCATACCGATTTCTGTCTATACGGCTTTCAACTTCTTCTACGCTTTTGGTATCACTATCAATAGTCTTACCTTGGTAGGAATGGCGTTGGCCATCGGAATGCTGCTGGATAATAGTGTCGTGGTGCTTGAGAATATTTATCGTTTGTCGGGAAACGGCTATACGCCCGAACGTTCGGTAACGCAGGGAACAAAAGAAGTGTGGCGCTCCATTGTGGCGGCTACCCTGACTACCATTACTGTATTCCTGCCGTTCGTTTTTTCTGATAATTTCCTGATAAAACTGATCGGGCACCATATCGGAGTATCCATTATATCAACTTTGACGATCTCGCTGTTTGTAGCTTTACTTTTTATACCGATGATTACTTACCTTCTTTTGAAGAGTAAGAGTGGGAACAGTGTCGTTTATGAAAAAGTATCGATCGTTCAGCGTCCGATGCAGGTCTATCTGGTCTTATTGAAGACTTGTATGCGTAATCCGGGAGTGACAGTCTTTGGAGCTGTGATCTTGCTTTTTGCAACGTTGATTTTGTCATTGACCTTGAATGTGCAACAGATGAAAGAAGTTGCTTCAGACCGGTTCAACATCAGTGTCGTGATGCCTACCGGAAGTACGCTTGAAAATACGGATAAGATTGTAAAGGTACTGGAAGAACGTCTGGAGGATTTTCCGGAAAAGAAAGATCTGATTTGCCGTATTCGGGAAAAAGAGGCGACTCTGACACTCGTTTTGCAGGAAGATTACACAAAGATCGCCAAACGGAAAATAGCCGATATAAAAGCGGATGTGCAGACTAAAGTTGCCAATATCAATGGTGCGGAAATCTATGTTTCTGATGCTATGGGAGGCGGAGGAGATAACTCGGCTCTGAGCAGTCTGGGCGGATTCATGCGTTTGTTGGGCATCGGTGACAACAGTGAACGGGTGGTGATCAGGGGATCTGATTTCGAAATGATGCAGATGGTGGCAGAGGAAGTGCGTTATTTGTTGGACGAACAGGATTTTGTACAGCATACTCATGTTTCGTATACTCCCCGTCAGGCGGAAATAAATCTGAACTTTGACCCTATTCTGCTGACTGCCTATGATATTAACCGTGGCAATATTACCACCGGATTAACTGCGCTTAATAATGAATACTCTTCCGAAGCTACTTTCAAGGTGGGAGAGGATATTTATGATATTATTATCCGTGACGAAATACCGGAAAAGGAAACTGAAGAAGAGGCACAGGAAAAAGCTCAGAAAGAGAAAACTGTGGATGACTTGCGTGCTATCCGGATAGAAAATGCCAATGGCGGTATGCACAATCTAGAAGATATATCGTCTCTGAATTATGGACGTGGGCGTTCGCGCATCATCCGTGTCAATCAAGATAAGCAGATTGAGGTATACTATGCTTTTCCGAGAGATGTTCAGTCTTCGAAAGATTTATTGGGAGGATATCGTTCCGATATCGACCAGTTGATTGCCAGTTATAATCTTCCGTCCGGAGTCGCTGTGCAGGTATTCCATGAGGAGGATGAATTCGGGGATTTCAAATTCCTTATTCTGGCAGCTTTTCTTTTGATATTTATGATCCTTGCTTCAGTCTTCGAATCTGTAGTGACGCCTTTTGTGTTGCTTTTTACCATTCCGTTGGCTGCTATCGGTTCTTTGCTGGCATTATTGCTTTCGAGCAACAGTCTGATGAATGCGAATACACTGACAGGGTTCCTTATTCTGTTGGGAGTAGTCGTCAATAACGGAATCATTCTGATAGATTACGCCAACATTTTGCGTAAACGGGGATACCGTCGGAACAGGGCGTTGATGACTGCCGGTATGTCACGTATTCGTCCCATTCTGATTACTTCCATCACCACAATTGCTGCCATGCTTCCGTTGGCTATGGGAGATACGGAGTATGCAGGGGCTATCGGTGCACCTTTTGCCATTACAGTGATAGGCGGACTTTTCTTTTCCGCCATGCTGACGCTGATTTTAATTCCGACAGTTTGTATGGGACTGGAAAATGTGCTTCAGTGGTACCGTTCGTTATCCCGTAAACTATGGACCATTCACCTGATTCTTTTTGTGTCCGGTGTAATCTGTATCTGGCTATACACTGACGGAATGCTTTGGCAGTCAATCTATCTGGTAGCACTGATTGCAGGCATACCGGGGATGACATACTTTGCGCAAACCAGTCTTCGGAGAGCTAAGGCGGAGGTTATCAATCCGGATGAAGAAATACGTATTTCTGTCCGCAATCTGGTTAAGATCTACGATTGGCCTGGACACATCAGCCGTCAGTGGAACAGTGGTTTGCAATTACGCAAACGTCTGGGATTGAGCAATGAATATCATTCTCTGAAGGACTTTATCAATGTGCTATGGCAGTTTGGTATCTTACTGTTTGCCATTTATTTCACCTATTTCTTCATTCATAACAGGCTTTGGATATTCCTGTTCTCGTTCGCTATTTATGCAGCGATACTGTATTTGTGGAGAAAGGTACGTTCCTATTTATATTATCGGTACGGAGATAATCGGGTAACAAAGATCGTAAACCGGGTGATATTCTGGAGTCTTCCTCCTCTTATCCTGTTTCAGTTATTCCGAAAGCTGGATAATAACGGACTGGTCATCATGATCGGATTGTTATGGCTGGTGGGTATTGCTATCTATGTCACTTCCCAGTATCTGTATGATCACGATGTAAATATAGAGCGTGTCACCGGACGTTTTGCAGGGCTTCGCCGTTCCTATTTCCGTATGGTGAAGAGTGTTCCTATGATTGGAAAACGACGCAAACCTTTCAAAGCATTGCGTGGAGTATCGTTCGAGATTCAGACGGGTATGTTCGGACTACTGGGACCCAATGGGGCCGGTAAATCGACCTTGATGCGTGTCATCTGTGGTATTTTTGAGCAGAGTTATGGTAGTATCTGGATCAATGGTCTGGATACCCGTATCTACAGAGAAGAGCTACAGAGTCTGATAGGTTTCCTTCCACAGGAATTCGGAACTTATGAGAATATGACTTCGTGGGAGTTTCTGGATTATCAGGCTATACTGAAAGGGATTGTAGACGGTGAGTTACGAAAGGAGCGTCTGGATTATGTACTGAAAGCGGTACATATGTACGAGCGGAAAGACGAAAAGATAGGTTCTTTCTCGGGAGGTATGAAACAGCGTATTGGTATTGCGCTTATTCTGCTTCATTTACCGCGTATCCTGGTTGTGGATGAGCCTACAGCGGGACTCGACCCTCGCGAACGTATCCGTTTCCGTAATCTGCTGGTAGAGTTGAGTAAGGACCGTATCGTTATTTTCTCCACTCATATCATTGAGGATATATCCAGTTCCTGTAATCAGGTAGTGGTGATCAATAAGGGTGAACTGAAATATTTCGGTGACCCTTCGGACATGGTGGAAATGGCTAACGGGAAAGTATGGCAGTTTAATATAGATAAGACAGAATTTGAAAAAGTACTGGACAAATCGTTGGTAATACATCATATTCAGGAAGGCGATACGATTCGGGTGCGCTATCTTTCTGTCGGACAGCCTTATGAAGGGGCTGTAGAGGTAGAAGCTAATTTGGAAGACGCTTATCTCTGTCTGCTGAAGAATATGAATTAAAAAGAAAAGAAGGATATGACATTCAAACAATTGATACAACTGTTGCCTAAAGTAGTCAGGTATAACCTGAAGATTATATTTGCCGGGAAGTTTTTCTGGTTTCTGTTGGCTGCATTTGGCTTTTTTGCTCTTTTTATGTTTCAGAATGCGTGGAAACGGGAGGAGATTAACGAGGGACTCATCTATAGCATCCTGATGTTTCCGTCTATGCTGCTTATTTTCTATCCGGCTGTATTCGGCATTCAGAATGATGAAGATAGCCGGATATTGGAGATTCTCTTTGGAATCCCCGACTATAAGTATAAGGTTTGGGGCGTGCGGTTATTGATGATTTATGTGGCAATTTTTGTTATTCTGATTATCTTTTCATACATAGCCATTTTATTGCTGTATCCGGTCAATCCGCTTGAGATGGCATTACAGTTGATGTTCCCGATACTCTTTTTCGGAAACATGGCTTTTATGCTGTCTACCATTACGCGGAGTGGAAACGGAACTGCCGTATTTATGATTATTATAGGCATTGCATTGATGTTCTTAGGTAAGCCGGATTCTTTCTGGAACGTTCTGCTGAATCCTTTTCGTGTTCCCGATAATGTTCATCCGATTATTTGGGAGGGAATCCTTATCAAAAACCGCATTTTCCTTTTATCCGCCAGTTTAGTCTGGATGATGATCGGATTACTATATCTACAGAAAAGGGAAAAGTTTGTATAACAGCAGATTAGGATGCTGAATATTCTCAAGTGTTCTTGCTGCGATGAGAAAAAATTCTCACTATGATGAGAAAAAAGTCTCATCGCAGTGAGAACTTTTTCTCATCATGGTAAGTATAGTCCTATGTATGCAGGAACCGAAATAGTGACTTAGAAGTAGTATCCCAGATTCACATAACAACTTCCTTTGTCAGTCTGATTGGAATACCCGAACGTAATCTCCAACGGACCGAACATACTGTCCATACCATATCCGGCACTGATACCAAACAGTTGTTTCCCTTTCAGTATTTCGAAGAAGTGACTGTCCGTCAAGCCATAATTACCTGTCAGAGTGAGATAATGAATGCTTCCCATCCGTTGTCTGAGCTTCACGGATGCAATCATGATTGAATTGTCCATCAGTTCCATATTGGTCACACCGGCAAACGGCAGTTGCTGTGGAATGTAGAGTCCGTATACTTCGCCGCCAATGGCATTTTGCAAGGGATAGGCGATGTCTTTTCCAATCAGAACACGACCATAGATGGATGGAATGATAGAAAAACGTCGGGTTACGGGAACTACGCTGGCCCACGAACCGCTCAGTGCGGAGAACGGGGCGTGATCATTATACTGAGCCATATTATCGGTGTAGAGCGAATAGGCAGCTTTGAATTCGGTTCCTTTGGAAGGGAAATATCCCTTGTCGAATGTACTATAGTATACCTGAGCGAAATAACTCAGGAAATGTTCGGATTCTACATCCAGCCCAGTGAGTTCCGGTTTCTTGAAAAGAAAATCTTTGTATTTATAATATTCGAAACGAAGTCCGAGTCCGAAGCGGAGGTTTTTGTACCAGACATCCGAAAAACCAAATTCAGCTAAATGATATTTGTAAGTAGTGTTATAGGCACGTTCACCTTCATCATAGATGTTGATGTCATTATATTGAAACATATATGAGAAATTGAAATTGCGTTGCTGCATCGGTTCGAGAGTGTAATCGATGCGTGCGGCATATCGCTTTCCTAATCGGCCGGTCAGGGATAATCGGGAAGGAACATGAGTTTTGAGATCCGCTGTGGCATTAATCAGCAGGGATGCTATTTCTTCCGAGTCGAAACGGATGCCCAGATTGATTCTTTTCTCATATTTTTCTTCTAACAAGAAATTAAGGTGATACCCTTCGGGAGTGTCGGTAAGTGTGTAGCTGGCGCTTGAGTAAGAATGACTGCCACGCAGCTGATACACAGCTTGTTCTATCTGCTGAGTGGTAATGTTACTGTTCTCTTTGAGATTACACTTCTTCATCAGCCATTTTTTGTCATCAGCCTCTACGCCGGAGAACGATATATCTGTGACGTATACTGTCCGTGAATTGGAAAGAGAAGAGTACGGTCCATGTTGTTTGGGGACATAATTGTCCGGTATACCGATTTCCTTTTTTAAGGCAATTAGGGAATTCCACTGTGCACGTGCGGCTTCTTCGCCCCGACGCATCAGGGAATCGATGGCTGCCGGAGTGAAGCTGGCGGAAGAAAATCCGTCTACATTTACCTTGATATAGGTATCAGT
>OGHF01001726.1_pt1 | contig 12443 bp, 22 predicted proteins | sample 1571481 | NCBI WGS metagenome assembly OGHF01 (sample SAMEA2581952, study PRJEB24529) | metagenome | biome: Human gut stool | place: China | collected 2011
ACGCCGGGATCTGCTGCAGACCGATTTCAAGGATATCTGGTGGGTTGGTGACCGGGCAGACGGCGGCATGGTTGCTGTTTGCCTGAAAAACGCTCTTTCCACCGGCGGATTTTCGCTCCAGACCACCAAAAATGGCAAGGGCCAGGTCTCTGTGGAGCTGACCGGCCATGTGTCCATGGACGCACAGGACACCATGCCTATGGAATTTTACTCTGCAGCACCGGAGGAAAGCACCTGATGAGACTGTCTGATATCAAGGGCGAGCGGACATTGGACGTGATCGCCGACATTATCGATCCGATAGCCAACATTGCAGAAGACGAAGTGGCATCGGAGCTGTTCAAACGGGAGAAGCTCCCAGAGGGCATGACGGCCAATAAATTCCTGTTGCAGAGGGCAAGAAAGGCCGCTCCTGCCCTCCTGAAGGGCCACAAGGGCGACATTATCTCCATCTTGTCCACCATCGAAGGGACCACTCCAGAGGCATACACAGGCACGCTAAACCTCGTCAAGCTCATCAAGGACACGATTGATCTGCTGACCGACGAAGCATTTACGACGCTTTTTATCTCGGCGCAGAGCGGGGATTTCTCTGGCTCTGCGCGGGAGAGTACCGAGGCCGGAGTGTAAAAGCATTTTCCAGGTATGTCTTTGCACGGTTTGAACAAGACGCAAGAGAAAAGGCGTACCGGGTCTATGTAACTGACGTGCTGAAAATCCTTGCGGAGAATACTGCAAAATACTCCGGCGGCAGTTATATGAAGATCAGGTATTACGACCTTATTCGACCGAAGCCGGAGGAAAACCGCACCCCGGAAGAGATCATCGGGAACATGAAAGAAAAAATCGCACGGATAGGGGGTGGAGACGCTGAACCTGTTTGAATTATTTGCCCGGATTATTCTGGATACAAGTGATTATGATGATAACCTAGACGAAGCCAGCAGAAATACAGAGTCGTTTGCTGACAAACTGAAAAACGGCCTGTCTACGGCAGCAAAGGTAGGCGCAGCGGCTTTGACTGCGGCTGCTTCTGGAGTAGCGGCACTCACAAAATCCTCTATTGACCAGTATGCGGAGTATGAGCAGCTTGTGGGCGGCGTAGATACTCTGTTTAAGGATGCGTCCGATACGATCCAGCAATATGCGTCGAACGCATATAAAACTGCTGGCGTATCTGCAAACACATACATGGAGCAGGCGACAGCGTTTTCCGCCTCTCTGATCCAATCTCTGGGCGGGGATACACAGGCGGCGGCTGAGTACGCCAATCAGGCCATCATGGATATGTCTGACAATGCTAACAAGATGGGCACGGACATTGAGAGCATCCAGCAGACTTACCAATCCCTCATGCGCGGAAACTACGCTATGCTGGACAACCTGAAACTGGGGTACGGTGGCACAAAGTCCGAACTGGAACGCCTGGTTGCGGATGCAGAGGAATTGACCGGACAGGCATTAGACCCATCTAAATTCTCCGATGTGATTACTGCTATCCATGCGGTGCAAGAGAACATGGGAATCACTGGCACTACTGCTAAAGAGGCCGCAACAACCATTGAAGGCTCTGTCGGGATGATGAGAGCAGCGTGGGATAATCTGCTTGTCGGCATTGCAAATGATAACGGAGACCTAGGAAGCCTTACATATGAATTTGCGGACACTGTCGAAACTGCGCTAAGTAATATTCTTCCAAGAGTAAAAATAATTTTGGGCGGAATTGGGCAAGTTATTGCAGATATGGGCACAATAATTGCTCAGACGCTTCCTGAAATGATTTCCACAGTTTTACCATCGCTTATCAGCGCCGGGGCGCAGCTTCTTGTGGGTCTGGTGGCGGGCATTATCAGCGCTCTTCCCCAACTGGCGGCGTCTGTTCCGGAAATTGTTTCTGCCCTATACACAAGCATTGTTTCCGCTGGGCCGCAGTTGGCAACAGCAGGCACACAGCTGCTCTCTATGTTCACAAGTGGAATCGAAACCGGAATTCCGGATTTAATTTCCAGATTGCCGCAGATCATAGAAGGAATCCTGAATTTCATTGCAGAAAATCTCCCATCTATCTTGGACATGGGCGTTCAGATTTTGACTTCTCTGCAAGATGGAATTATAAACTCCATTTCGTCTCTTGTTTCGTCTCTGCCGCAGGTTATCTCCGCCATTACTGGGTTTATAGCAGATAATCTCCCAGCCATTGTGAACGCCGGAATTAGCGTGCTTGTAAACCTTGCATCCGGCATTGTATCTGCTATCCCACAGTTGGTTGCTGTATTGCCACAGATTATCTCTGCCATTGTGAACGGTATTGGAAATCTAATGGGAAGTATTGTAGATATCGGTGAAAACATTGTGCAGGGAATTTGGGAAGGCATCCAGAACATGGCAACCTGGATTAAAAACAAAGTAACAGGATTTTTCTCCGGGATTGTCGATGGAGTAAAGGGATTGCTTGGCATCCACTCCCCGTCCACGGTCTTTGCAGACATGGGCAAAAACATGGCCCTTGGACTAGGGGATGGCTGGGACAATGAGTATAGTCATATTCGGCGCGACATTGAGAATGGCTTGAATTTCGGAACCGCTAATGTTGACTACTCCTCTTCCATGTTGGGCCGGTCGCAGTCTGGATTATCCAATGCATTTAATAACATAGCGGCCACAATGGGTCAGAACTTTACAATCACGGTGCAGTCGGTCCTTGACGGTAAAGTTATCGGCGAAACTGCTTATCAGTATAGCCGCAATAAACAGCGGGCTTACGGAACGTAGGTGATGATATGAATGTTACATTCAAAATCGGGACTCTGGACTTATCCTCCAAGCTATCCACCTATAAAGTGACGTGGGAGGTTTCCTACCAGAAGATCATTACAACACTTGACAATGTGGAGCATCCATTTTCTGCACCGAAAAGAGCAATCGTGGATTTCTCTCTTTTGCCCCTTGACGATGACTTGGCCTCGTCTGTTTACGATGCGCTGGCAGAACAGACACAGACGGTTACTTTTACCGACCCATATAGTGCAGCAGATATTACAAGGTCTATGCGCATCACCAACAACCTTGAGGCGGAGTTTGGCCTGAAATCCGTGAACGGAAAGCGGTACTACAAGGGCGGAGAAATCCAAATGAGGGCAAACTGATGCAGCTTACAAGCGATCTCTATAAAGAAATACTATCCAACCCGAACCACTATAAGGAAACCAAACTGAACATTGCAGGGGTGGAGTATGGACAGGAAAACATTGTCTCTGTCCGGACATCCGGTGGACTTTTTACTGCTCCCGGAATCGGAAATTGCGCCGCCCGGCAGATTGACCTTGAAATACTACCGACCGGAGCTATCCCGAGACAGGCTCAAATAAAAGTTTTTGTTCGGTTGGCCTTGGGGGAACAGCGGTCCGAATGGTTGGAAAAAGGCGTATTTTTTATCTCCACTAGGACGAAAGACAAGCGAACGGGAAGCCTGACTATTACTGGATATGACGCTATGTTGAAAGCAGAGTCGGTATGGCTCAACTCCGATTATGATACTGAAAACTGGCCCATGTCACAGCAGGAAGCGGCAGAAGATATTGCCTACCGGATGGGGGTAGAGGTAGACCCTAGAACGGTTCTGACAACATCATTCCCTGTGGATTATCCCGTGGACGAAAACGGTGACTTGACCATGCGGGAGGTACTGGGCTATATCGCCGTATCCAACGCCGGGAATTGGATTATCACCGATGAAGGGAAATTGCTGCTAGTGAAGTATGGCGACATTCCTCCAGAAACGTATTATCTGGTTGAGGAAAACGGCTTTGCAATCACGTTTGGGGGTGACAGAATCCTTGTCTGACAAATTTTTTTTGGGGCCCCACGTCGGGGAGCTAGAGACAGGAGACATACCCGCCAACATCAGCAGAGTCAACTTGTCCGTAGACAGCGACCATTACTATACCGCTGGAGACGATACCGGCCGGGCTATCGAAGTAACCTGCCCATGGGGCACGCAGGAGATGGCGAACAGTATCCTGGCCGCTATCAGCGGGAAAACATATCAGCCTTATACAGCGACGGATGCACTTTTGGATCCTGCAGCAGAAATCGGGGACGCGGTGACGGTAGGCGGATATTATTCGGTAATCGCCTCTATCAACAACTTATTTGACCGAGCCTGTGCTCCAACCATTTCCGCCCCTGAATCGGACGAAATTGACGATGAATACCCTTATGAATCCAAAGAACGCCGTGAAACAAACCGACAGCTCGCCCACACCCACTCCCTAATCACCAAAACAGCCGAGGAAATCCGGCTGGAAGTCAAAAACGAAATTGACGGGCTTTCCGCGTCCATTGATATCAAACTGGATAGCATCACCAGCACAGTGCAGGGATTGGATAACCAAATATCCCAAATCCAACAGACCATAGATTCTATCACCCTAGAAGTTTCCAATAGTACAGCATCTTCCAGGATTAGTTTAGAGATTAACGGGATTACCGTGGCTTCTAAAACTATCAGATTTACAGGAGATATCGTTTTCGAGAGTGATCTTTCGTCTGGCACCACTTTGATTTCTGGCGATTGTATTCGGACTGGCCAAGTTAGCGCCAATTACATCCACCTGGGCGGCAAAATGGATGTGTACCGAACATCCGGTGGAAGTTCATTCGGCGGATATATCGGATATATGTCCGGCATGACAGCATCCGGCAGTTCAACGGCGGGCATCGCCATCGCCAGCAATAACGAGGCGGCAGTGGTGATCTGTACTACCAACGGCGCCCGAATGGGATATGACGGCGTGTCCACAGTGGTATGCACCAGGTCTCTATTACCGGGGACACAGTATTCATCAATGGGGAGCCAGCTACAACCTCCGACGCGCGGCTGAAAACAGAAAAGCAATATGACGTGGAGAAATACCTGGGTGTATTTGACCGGCTGAAGCCCTGCACCTTTGTCTATGATGGGCACAAACGCCGCCACTTGGGCCTGATCGCCCAGGAAGTGCAGGAGGCCCTGGCGGACGAAGGTATCCCGGAGAGCGACTTCGCGGCGCTCTGCACGGAACTACCCAGCGAGGAGCATCCGGACGGCCTGTACACCCTGCGATATGGAGAAATCCAGATTATGGCGATTGCTAAAATCCATCAACTCGAAAAAAAGATTAAAGATTTGGAGGAAAAATTGAATGGCTGATTTGACCAAAATCCATGAAGAGGCATCCGGTGCCTATGCAATCTTGTCCTCACTGACTGTTAGCGGAGACGCCGTGGATGCCATTGCAGCTATTAGAGCTAAACTGCGCCGCGTGGTGGAATTATCCGCTCCGGAGGAAACGGAGAAGAAGCATGGCTGACAAAACAATAGGTTCTCTTCCCGTAGCTTCCCAACTTGATAATGATAGCCTGCTAGTTGTAGAGCAACAATCACAGGCGCGTAGTATCAAGGGCGAGTTAATCAAAAAGTTTGCGCAAGCTGCGGCTGCAGAGTCAGTTTCGGCGGCTCAAAAAGCGGCAGAAGAAGCGCAGCTTGCAAAACAGGGAGCTGACGTAGCCAAAGAAGCGGCAGAGGAAGCAAGGACAGGCGCGGAAAACGCGAAAGATGCCGCTGAGACCGCCAAAAACGCCATTGAGAATATGACCGTATCGGCAGAAACTCTACCGCCTGAAAGCAACGCCACAGCCACCAAAACAGCGGTTGCAGAATCTTTCCACATTGCTTTCGGGATTCCGCGAGGCAAACAGGGGGAGCCTGGGCCACAAGGCCAGCAGGGAATTCAGGGTCCGCCCGGCCCTCAAGGCCCCAGCGGCGTAGCTGTTGCGGCTGAAGGGCAATATGCTTTCAACATAGACGAAAATGGGCATTTGATCTTGTACTATACCGGAGATTCCGCGCCCGACTTTGAGATTGGAGAGGACGGGCATCTCTACCTAAATATTGCTTAAAGGAGGGCTGTGTCATGCCGCAGATTGATTTGGGCCAGGTTGTAGGCCCACGGGGAGTACAAGGGGAACCTGGACCGCAGGGCGCACAGGGTATCCAAGGGCCTGCTGGACCAGCAGCTACTATTAATGGTGTCAATGCCTTAATTATTGAGGCAGGAAACAATATCGAGTTGTCTCAAAGCGGCTCCACAACTAGGTTATCAGTCCCGACGGATGCTGCACCAACAGAAGACAGTACGAAACCTGTCCAGTCTGGAGGTGTTGCGGCGTCTTTGGCTAATAAGGCGCCCGCGGGGTTCGGGTTGGGAACAGTTGCTGTTAACATTTCGGACCTGAATGATGCCACAAAAAACGGATGGTACATGAATGGCGCGGGTGGGGAGGCCGTACACGCTCCGGACAATGTTCCTAGTTGGCTTGTACTGGTGTGCGCATACGCTGATGAGATTGTGTTTCAAACTGCATATCGCTACGGGAGTGACGAGGGCCTGATAAGTGCTCGGCGATCCTATCACTATCTTTTTGGAGGGTGGCATCCTTGGGAGTGGATCAATCCCCCCACTCTGTTGGGCGTCGAGTACCGCACCGTGGAGCGATACAACGGAAAGCCTGTGTATGCCAAAGCAATCAATTTCGGTCAGGCACCAAATGCCACACACAAAGAAGTCTCTCATGGGATAGAGAATTTCAGCCAGCTTGTCTCATACACAGGGATGATGGGGGGCGCCAATCTGATCGAAACGCCTGCGCTTGACAGTATTCAGATCAATGCGTCTAATATCCGGATCACGACAAATACGGATGTATCCGCCAGTTATGTATATCTGGTATTACGTTACACAAAAACAACCGATTGAGGAGGGCACATGAAGATCATCAAATATCAGCTGGCAACAGAGATCAACCACGGCACTCCCGAGGAGCCGGACATCGAGACAGTGCTCTCCGGTGTTACGATGCCTTACACAGATGCAAATTACGCCATCGCAGAAGCTGAAGCCTATCAAGGGCAGATCACAGTGGAGAATGATGGACAGCCGGAGCCGGGACCGGGAGCCGAGGACATTACTCTTGATATGCTGGCAGACCATGAGGAACGCCTGTGTATGTTGGAACTCACCACAACCACTGTATGACAGGAAAGGAGCAGAACCATGACAACTGTATACAATCTTTGCAAGCTGCTGATTGACCGGGGGCGGACCGAGGGCCTCCTGGAGAAGATGGACGTGTATCTCGCGGCCGACAGGCTGACCCCAGAGGAATACAGCGCCCTCAGTAAGATGCTGACTGCGGAGGCGGCAGAGTAAGGAGGTCCCAATGGCTGACGAGAAGTGCGTTAGAGACCCCCGGCATGACTGTTTTGGGCTGGAAGCAGCAGCCCGTCTGGAGGGGCGCATCAAGGCCCTGGAGGACTGGCAGCAGGACTCCAAGAAGTTCCATAACTCGTTCTATGACTGGCAGCGGGAGCAGATTGCCCGAGACGCCAAGCTGGACGAGCAGCTTTCTAACATGGATAAAAACATCGAAAAGCTGCTGGCAAAGCAGGAGGAACAGACGGCAAAACCGGGACGCCGCTGGGAGGCCATCGTGGACAAGTCCGTGTGGGCGGTTCTGGCGGCTGTGATTGCGTTTATTTTGGCCCGCATTGGGCTGTAATTTGAAAGGAGTACATACCTATGAAAACCATCGAAGAGATCATCCTGGACTATACCTCTGGAAAGACCGGCCTGCCGGAAACCAACGAGGCTCTGAAAGCGGCGGGCAGCGACCTGTACCTGAACCCTGACCGGAACAAGCTGACCGAAGAGGAGATGCGCAGCACCACTGTGGGTTATTACCCCGACCAGGCCAACGGCTACGGCCTGATGGACCACGGCGTAGGCTGCATGGAGAAGGTCCATGTGGTGAACGGCAAGACTGTGGATGTCAACATGGGCGCTGAGACTGCCTATGTGTACATCGCCGGGAAGAAGTACGAGCTGAAGGGCGACACCCTGGTGGAGCCGGAGGGCTGATATGGAGACACTGAAGAAGCGCCTCGGGAACCTGCTGACAGTGAAGTCCATTGTCACCATCGTTTTGACGGCGGTGTTTGCCTACCTGACCTGCACCGGCGGCGTGACGGCAGAGCAGTTCCTGACGGTGTTCACCGTGGTGATTGCCTTTTACTTCGGCACCCAGGCGGAGAAGAAAGCGCAGGTGGACAATGGCAACGGTACAGGAACTACTTGACATCGCCCGTGGAGAGCTGGGGTACAAAGAGACCCCAGCCAACTCCAACCGGACGAAATACGGCGCATGGTACGGCCTGGACGGCCAGCCCTGGTGCGTGATGTTTGTGGAGTGGGTATTTGCCCAGGCGGGTGTCAAGCTGCCTATTGAGACGGCCTCCTGCACCATCCTGATGAACGCCGCCAAGTCCGCCGGAAACTGGGTGACATCCAACTACCAGCCCGGAGACGTGGTGATCTACGACTGGGGCGGGGACAAGCGCCCGGACCACTGCGGCATCGTGGAGGCTGTTGGCGGCAGCTCCATCACCGCCATCGAGGGCAACACCGCCATTGGCAACGACAGCGACGGGGGACAGGTCATGCGCCGGACCCGTACGCTGAATCAAATCCTGGGGGCTGTACGGCCCGACTATGACAAGGAGGACACTATGGACAATACACCCAGCGGCGCCCACAAGGAGGGCGTGGAATGGGCCATTGCAAACGGCATCCTGACGGGCAACAGCGAGGGGGACCTGATGCTCTCCCAGCCCGTTACCCGGCAGCAGATGTGCACGATGCTGTATCGGTTTTGGAAGCTGATGGAATAACAGGAAAGAAGGACGTGAGACTGTGAGCGCAAGAGTGAAACTGCCTGACCCACTGGACAAGCTTTTGCGCTCTCAGCTTGAGAGAGCCATCTATGAAGCCGCCTTACACGAGGATGACGAATTTATAGCAAAACGGCGCATCATTGATAAGGTAGACCAAATCGAAGTTGCCACCGATCTCGGTTGGTATCGCGGTGCTGTCAGCACTCATGAAAAGTACATCTTTCAACGGGTTGCCGATGTAGCAAAGCAGCTCTATCCAAACTCAGCATAAATCAAGCATAAGTCTTACATAACCCCGACTGGGACCACCCCCAGCCGGGGATTTTTTGTGAGAAAATTTAAGCATGGAGGACGTAAGGAACAAGGGCTGGTACACGTCGCCGCCCTCCTTGCGGCCTCCTGATTTCTTACATAAGGACGTGTTTTAAGTTGATTCTGAATGGTTCAGAACTGGTGGCCCGGTTGGTGGCCTGCGGCTTTACGGAGTCCGCAGCAAGAGACACCTGCGAGAAGTATGCGGCGGAGGGAGACTTCTCCGGCCTTGAAGGGTTTATCCGGCAGAACGAGCTTTTGTATGATGACCGAAAGCAATATGTTTGAATTTTACAATCCGAACCCCTACGAGAAAAATGTGGGGGATTGTACCGTCCGGGCCATCTCGAAGGCGCTGGAGCAGGACTGGTACAGGACATACCTTGGCCTCTGCATTGAGGGAGCTGTGAGAGGCGATATGCCCAGCGCAAACGCCACATGGGGGGCTTATCTCCGACGGCATGGCTTTCAGCGTGACATGGCACCCGAGGACATGACCGTGGCGGAGTTTGCGATGGGGCATCCAAACGGGACTTACATTCTGGCCCTGTCCGGCCATGTGGTATGCCTGCAGGATGGTGTGATCTACGATACATGGCACAGTGAACACGAAACTGTGCTGTACTACTGGCAGAAAGGATGACGTGAGATGCCGAACTATCCCTATTACTATCAGCCGTACCAACCGTATCAGCCGCCTATGGCGGACCAGCTGACGCAGCTGCGGCAGTCCTATCAACCCATGCAGCAGCCGCAGCAAGCCCCGGCATCTCCGTCTATTGTGTGGGTGCAGAGCGAGATGGAGGCGGCTAATTATCTAGTCGCTCCAAACTCCGCTGTTACGTTATGGGACAGCAATTCTCCAGTGGTCTATCTCAAACAGGCGGACGCAAGCGGCAAGCCCAGCATGAAGATATATGACCTTGTAGAGCGTAATCAGCGGCCCGTACAGGCCCCACAGGCTCCGGCGGTAGAGTATGCGCCCCTGTCCCGCTTGGAAGCGTTGGAGGCCCGCCTGGATGCGCTGGCGGCAAAAGATAAGGAGGATGCAGAATGAACCCGTTTTATCAGGCTATGGGCGGCAACAGACAGCCCAACATGATGCAGCAGTTTCAATCCTTCATGCAGCAGATGCGGGGCAAAGACCCCAACGCCATGATACAAGAGATGGTATCCTCTGGACGCATTTCCCAAGATCAGCTCAATCAGGTCCAAAAGCAGGCCCAGCAAATGCAGGGGATGTTCGAGGGGATGCGTGGGATGTTTGGGAAGTAACCATTTCTAAACCAATTTTTAAACCATTTCAAACCATTTAATCAAAATCCCGGCCGGGTTTTGAAAATAAATCTACAAAGGAGATAACACAATGAGTCTTTCTTCTGACGGCGCTGTGATGACCATGCCCGTGACTCCTGCCTATCAGGGCGGAAACGGCGGTTTCGGCGGCTGGGGCGGCGATTGGGCCTCCTGGATTATCCTGTTTCTGATCTTCGGCATGTTCGGCTGGGGTGGCTATGGCGGCGGCTGGGGTGGTAACTCCGGCAATGGCCTGGGTTCTCCCTCTGGTCAGGGTTGGGCCACCAGGGCCGACATCAACGAGGGCTTCGCCCTGAACGGTCTCCAGAACGGCCAGACCTCCATCCGGGATGCCGTGAGCAACGGCTTCCATGGCGTGGATACCGCTGTGTGCAACCTGGGCTATCAGACGCAGGCAGGCTTTAACGCCCTCGGCGCCCAGCTGGCGCAGTGCTGCTGCGATACTCAGCGGAGCATTGACGGCGTCCGCTATGACATGGCTACCCAGGCTTGCGATACCCGCAACACCATCCAGTCCAGCACGCGGGACATCATCGACAATGCCAACGCCAACTCCCGGGCAATTCTGGACTTCCTGACCCAGGACAAGATCGCTACTCTGACGGCTGAAAACCAGAGTCTGAAGTTCCAGGCTTCTCAGGCGGCTCAGAATGCTTTTATTACCGCTAACCAGGAAGCGCAGACTGCCGAGCTGATCCGCCGCATCAATCCCATGCCGGTCCCGGCCTATCAGGTGCCCAATCCTTATGCCGGATGTGGCTGCAACCCCTGCGGCTGCGGCTGCTAAAATCCAATACATCAACTTTCCGGTATGACCGGAATGTTCGGCCCCGTGCCGATTTTGAACCATGCGGCGGGGCAACGGCCTCGCCGCTATCTTTTTGAAAGGAATGAAGTTTATGGCTGAATACAGCAACAGCGCAATCGTAACCGTTGCCGCTGGTCAGAACGTGCCTTTTACTGAGGAGGCCAACACAGGCAAGCCCTGCATTGTGCATCGAGAAGGCGCTGGGCTGGTGACTCTTCGCGGGCTCACGAACCAGTGCCGGGCAAAATTCAAAGTCTCCTTTGGAGCAAATATTGCTGTCCCTACTGGCGGGACCGTGGAGGCCATCACGGCAGCGATCTCTATCAATGGTGAGGCGCTGACCACCGCTACCGCTACCGTCACCCCGGCGGCGGCCGAGAACTTTTTCAATATCTATGTGTCCGCGTCTGTGGAGGTCCCCCGCGGCTGCTGCGTGACCGTGGCGGCCCGGAACACCAGCACCCAGGCTGTTGACTTTGCCAACAGTAACATGGAAGTCGTGCGGACGGCCTGAAAGGAGAGGATAGCATGAAAGCACTGTATGATCTGAAGGAGATGCTGTCGGCGGAGCTGGAGGAGATCGCCCGCAAGCCTGAGATGTCCGCTGGGGACCTGGAGACCGTCCACAAGCTGACTGACACTATTAAGAACATCGACAAGATCTGCGCCCTGGAGGAGGACGGCGGCTATTCTGAAGCCGGAGACTGGGAGGGAGATTATGGCCGTGGCTCCAGCTATGCAAACCGTGGCAAGCATTATGTCCGTGGCCATTACTCCAGAGATGGGCGTGGTGGTTACGGCCGTGACGGGCGGATGGGCGGATATAGCCGGCATGATGCCAAAGAGGCCATGATGGAGCAGGCCCGCGGTATGATGGATAGCGCGACCAGCGAGCGTGAGCGTGAGGCGATCCGCCGGTTTATGGCTGAGCTGGAGCGGGACTGATAGGGGGTGCCCCCTTTGCTTGACCGCAAAGAGATAGACATCGAGATTGCCCGCCTAGAATATGGTGAGAGCAGTTATCCCGCCTATGCAAAACTGGCTGACCTATATACCATCCGAAACCAGATGGATCGAGCAGAATCACCGGATTTAGGTAGTTATGAGCAGGAGCGCTCTGCTGCATCGTCATCTGGCTATGAACTCCCAATAGATGGGGACAGTGAGTTCCTGCAGGCGGTGTCTGGACGAGACGCTTCTGGAGTGTGGTCTATCATAGATGACCTAATGGATACA
>OGHF01001728.1_pt1 | contig 12433 bp, 10 predicted proteins | sample 1571481 | NCBI WGS metagenome assembly OGHF01 (sample SAMEA2581952, study PRJEB24529) | metagenome | biome: Human gut stool | place: China | collected 2011
GGCGGGGGCTCCATGCCTCGATGTCGCAGCTCTTGACCTTCAGGTCAGCCAGGTCTCCGGAGCAGCACTCCAGCTGACGGACGGGGATCTCCATAGAGCGGAACAGCTCAACAGAGTTCTTCCACAGCTTGTCGTACCAGGTCATGCTGTCCTCGGGTTTGCAAACAACGATCATCTCCTGCTTCTCAAACTGGTGGATACGGTAGATGCCGCGCTCCTCGATGCCGTGGGCGCCCTTTTCTTTACGGAAGCAGGGGCTGTAGCTGGTCAGGGTCAGGGGCAGCTTCTCGCCATCAATGGTCTGGTCGATGAAACGGCCGATCATGGTATGCTCAGAGGTACCGATCAGGTACAGATCCTCGCCCTCGATCTTGTACATCATGGCATCCATCTCGGGGAAGGACATAACGCCCTTGACCACATCGCCGTGCATCATGAACGGGGGGATGACGTAGGTGAAGCCCTTGTTGATCATGAAGTCGCGGGCGTAGGCCAGCACAGCTTCGTGCAGGCGGGCGATGTCGCCCAGCAGGTAGTAGAAGCCGTTGCCGGAAACGCGGCCGGCGGCATCCAAATCGATACCTTCAAAACTCTCCATGATGTCCACATGGTAGGGGATGGGGTAATCGGGCACAACAGGCTCGCCGAAGCGCTGGACCTCGACGTTGCAGCTGTCATCGGGGCCGATGGGCACGCTGGGGTCTATCATCTGGGGGATCGTGTACATGATTTCCTGGATCTTGGCCTGCAGCTCGGTCTCTTTGGCCTCCAGCTCTTTCAGGCGGTCAGCCTGAGCGGTGACCTGCTTCTTGATTTCCTCGGCCTCGGCTGCCTTGCTGGGGTCCTTCTTGGCCTGGCCCATCAGAGCACCGATCTGCTTGGACAGCTTGTTACGGTTGGCGCGCAGGTCGCTGGCCTCGCCGATGGCAGCGCGGTACTCGGCATCCAGCTTGATGACCTCGTCGACCAGGGGCAGCTTGGCATCCTGAAACTTTTTGCGGATGTTTTCCTTGACTGCCTCCGGATTTTCACGGACAAAACGAATGTCTAACATGATGATTCTCCTCTATATTTTTCTATACTTTATAGAAAACCAGGTTGATTATTCGGCCTCCGGGTCGTAATGGCCCAGCAGATCTGCGAACTTTTGCAGCATTTCATCGCTGTAAAAGTCGATCTTCAGCGAGCCTTTGCCATCTTTGTATTCCACGTGGACCTCACTGCCGGTCACTTCTTTTAGGGCAGCTTCGATCTCCACCGCGCGCTTGGGGCGGCTGAAGGGGTCTGGCTTTGGTTTGGGCGGTTTGGCAGGCTTGGCCAGCTTTTTGCAAAGGGCTTCGGTCTGGCGGACGTTCAGCCCGTTGGCCTCGATTTCCTCGGCCGCCTGCTGCATCAACTCCTGTGTGGGCAGGCCCAGCAGCACTTTGGCGTGCCCGGCACTTAAAATGCCCTCACTGACTTTATGGCGGACCTCCTGCGGCAACGCCAGCAGGCGCAGGCTGTTGGTGACGGAGCTGCGGCTTTTACCCAGCTTTTTGGCGGCCGTTTCCTGCGTCAGGCCGTACTTTTCAATCAGCTGGGCGGCATCCTCACGGTCAGTGCTGGTTACAACGCTGACCACATTGGGGTTCATCAGCTCTTCAACCGGGCGCTGCTCGTTCTTTTCCAGCACCAGGGCACGCAGGCTGACCACGCCAACCAGGGTACGGTCCTTGCGGGTAACGTAACAGTTGTTGATGGTTTCCTTATCAATGCCGTTCTGGCGGATAGCATCCATGGCGCTGCGCACGGTCCAATCGGGGGCAAGCTCCATGAACTCGGTCGTCATAACGCCGCCGGCGGAATCTTCCGGGTATTTGAGCAGTTCGTTGATCATCTTGCGGGTGTCCGGCTCTGCCTGGGCCAGGATACGCTTGACCACGCTGGCAGGCATTTCCTCCACAAGGTCGGTGGCATCGTCCACGAACAGTTCGTCCACCACAGCCTTCAGCTCGGTATCGGTCAAGCCGTCGATCAGCTTCTGCTGGGTGGCAGGGGTCAGCTCGGTGAATACATCCGCCGCCAGATCCTTGGGGCACAGACGGAACAGCACCGGGAGCTTTTCGGCCGGCAGGTCCTCGAACACGGCGGCCAGGTCGGGAGCCGGCAGGGTCTCCATCACATCCCGCAGGCTCTGGTATTTTTTGGCGTCATCCAGATTCGCCAGCATGGTCTTGAGGGTATTGATCGAAATTTCAGACATAAAAAAGCTGCCTCCTTTTTTACCAGGCGGCAGCGGACACTTTCATTTCCGGGGGAGGCAAACACACCGTGCGTTCTCACGCACAGCCGGGCCGTTCTCCGGCATGCAAAAAGGCTGCCGTCTGGTTCTTTGATCGGGGATATAAACTGCCGCTGCTTCCAGCAGGTTCCATGACGACCACCTCGTTTTTCTGTCGTAAAAAGGCACTTTGGCCTTTTCCGCCCATTACTTTACCACGGCCGGAGCCGTTCGTCAATCCCGCCCCGCAAATTTTACAGCTTCTTTGCAGGGCCGCGCGCCTTTGTGCAACTGTACCAACCTCAGCCGTTATTTTTCGGCAGATTCCACCCTTGTTCCGAAGACCAGGACCCTCTATGATTATGGTACAGCGTGGCTCTGGGCAACGGCGGCCCAGAAGCCAAAGCCGCCGCCGACGATGTGACCGACGATGTGAACAAAGACGGCCTGTACAACGCCTTTGTGCACCTCGGCCTGATTTAACACAACCGCTCAACAAGCCAGAATCCCCCTGCCCGTTCCGGCATCTGCCGGGATGGACAGGGGGATTCTGCATGAAGGAGAAAAAGTGAAGAAAAAGATTTCGGAGATGGTATCGCACAAAAGGCAGGATACCACCGCCCATGATGATACCCTGCCTTTACTTGCTCCCGTTTACCGTTCTGCGTACTCTCGCCGTAGGACTTCCCGTAAACAAAAAACGTACCCGAGCCCTCTCTCTTAGAGAATCGGGTTCGGGTACGAGCTGTGTGGCCGAGCATTCTCAACGGCACTTGAACCTTCAGATCGCTTGCAGCACTTCGATACAGAGTGCCAGTGCTTTCCGTAAGGAGTCCTTTCCCCCAATCACGTTCATCGTGTTCCAGAACATTCGCAAGAGAATCTGCCGCATAAAGAATCTGCCCGAAGGAAGCACCTCGCTTCCGGGCGCAGGCAGCCAATGCGGCACACTCCATCTCGACCGTTGTGCATCCTTCCGCCCTGCGATACTTCACCATATCCTGCGTTTCCCGGAAGAAGCCATCCGTTGTCTATGTAATACACTCCCGGAACGGAATTTTCTGCGCAAGAAAAGTCCGCTCGATAGCATCCCGGATATTTTTATCAAGCTCAATAGAGCGGGATGCGGGAAGATAATGATAAGAGGTCCCCTCGTCCCGTAATGCTTTTACCGGAATGAGAAATTCGTTTTCGGCCAAATTGGTCAGGACGCCGCAGGAACCAGTCGAAATGATTTTCCTACAGCCGCAGGAGATGAGAAAGTCCATCAGTTGTGCCGCCGCAGGTGCGCCCAAAGGGGCAGCACAAAGACAGAATTCCATGCCATCCTGCTTTATGATATAAACAGGATAATTCCGGGTGATTGTTTCAAACGTTTCTGCAACCGCGGCATTTGCCTCGAAAGCGTAAGCATCCACTGCTTCTCCAAGAAAGGCATAGACGCATTTTTCGGGAAGCTTCAGCTGTTTTGCACCATGATTTGGTTTTATGACCTCTTCCGAGCCGGAATCGTACTCCAAGATCGGCAGTTCGTGTTTTTGAATCATCTTGATTCTTTCAATCCTTTCAGAAATCGACAGCATCCCCGGTAGACATTCCTACGGGTTGGGACCCGCGGGCTAAGCAACAGCCCACTGGGCTGATTGCTTACGGTGCTTCGCACCGCCGCCCTGTTCGAGTCCCTGCGTGTGATGCATGATGACTTTTCGTTTTTTGGGACGATGATTCGTTAAATAGGCTCGATTTGCTACAGATCTGCTACAAACGGCATCTTTGAATCCTTACTAATTATTTTATTATTAAGTTTCCTGACGACTCCACGCACGACCAAACAGCTCTCTTCCATTGGGAGCAAGATGTAATACGCATTGCTTTTCTAGAATTTCCGCAGTTCTCTTACTGTAAGAATCCTGTTTGTCAAGCGAAATAATCACCTGCTTTCCGCTTTCCATATACCGAACCAAAATGTTTTCGACAGCTTCATCAGATATTTGCTTTAGGATCAGTGAATCATGAACCAGTATCGGAAGTTTTGTCAAACTAGCAATCGCTAAATCATACACAACCAGTCCTTTATATGCAATTCCTGTTCCTGTATCATCTTGCGTAAAAAATTCATAGCTGTTTCCTTCCAAGTGTAATATCGGAGGGTTTACTTTTTCTGAATAGAGTGTCGCATTTATTCGTTCCATCTCACTATTTATTGTAGCTTCAATTCCTCCATATTGCTCTTTCTGGACTCTTTCCAGGTTTTTACTCGCCGTTTTATTTCTTTCATCTAACAGTACTCTTTTTCGATATGCTTCATTTTCTTGCTGCATCTTTTCAATTTGCGTAAGTGTTTCAGCATATTTTTGAAGTACAACAGTTGAAAGATTTGGATTTTTAATCAATCCACTCAATTCGTTTTCTAACAGTTGTATATCTTTATTTACTTCATCCAGCTGCTTCTGTGTTCTTTTTCTTTCTTCTTGTAACTCAGCATCAAAAATAGTTGCTATTTTCTTATGGAAGGTTTCTATCTCAGAAAGATGTTTAACATTCACACTTGGAAAGAACTGTTTCAGCTGTTCAAATGACTCTGTCGTTTCTGAAAATGTATAATTGAGATTTTCGTCCAGTAGAGCAATTTTATTGTGCAATTTACTTCTCATTCTCTTTTGAGGTGTAAGTTCTCTTTTGAGTTCAATTGCCCGTTCTGATGCGCTGGTATCTATATCCAAAAGCCCTTTATCCAACTTTTGGGTTAGTTCCTCGATTTCTTTTTTCTTATTTGTAACCTCCTTTTCATTTTTCTCATACTGTCTCTTTCCAATTTTCACGATAAAATTATTTTCTTGAGCCTTTTTATAAGTTTGAAACTCTTCTTTTGCCTCATTTGCTACTTTCTCATAATCTGAAAGCACTTTATAGCCATCAAATAATTTCAACAACACTTTTTTAGCCTTTTGATTTGGTTCTTTAGAGGTTATATTAAGTGGGTGTTTCTCATCATAATTATCTTTTCCATATACACGTATATATCGTCCAACTGCATCTCTAAAAGATAACTGGTACAAATCCAATTCATACTTTTTTGAAAGCCACTCTGTAAATCGCTCTTTTGCAACCAAGTCTAGCGGCCTATAGTCAGAATCGCATCTCCAGATTTTAGCACTGTCAGGAACCGCTCTCAAAAAAGCATATTCTCCATCCTCGAACTGAAATTTAAAGCCTATTTTATGTTCTCCTATATTTTTAACTATATCTGATGCTCTTGCATATGTATCACCGCCAAAAGCATAATCAACGATAAGTAATAGAGTAGACTTTCCAATTGAATTGTCTGCATCAGGTGTGCCGAGAACAACATTCAGTCCTTCACGAAATCTTATAGTTTTTTGATAAAATTTGTCACAGTAAATTTCACTTAACATAATATAATTCTCCTAGAACATCATCATATCCAACTTTCCCTAGTAAGAAAAGCGCATCTAACACTTCCATATACTCATTTATATCATTAAACTTTTGCTTTTCTTTTTCATACAATTGTCTTGGTGTTTCATTAGAATATGATAACGATTCCAAAACAATCGGAAATTTACTTATTACACTTTCTTTATATGAGGTAACTTTACTCGGCAATTTCATTAAAAACCTCACAGTTTTGAACAAAATATGATACAACTATTTCGCACGCTTCTTTTGATTGTGTGCTCGTTTTAGTCTTCACCCAATTCACTATATAGTCAAAGATTTTCGATTTATCCGATGTAACATCATTCATCTTTACAAAGCAGCTCTTGATTTGCCCTGATAAAATCTGCATATGAAATCCATTTTTTCCATCCATATCCTTGAAAATATCGTAAATAAATGGATAGAACCTTATCGCATATCCTTCAACTCGTATTTTCAATAAAAGCTCTGATTCGGAGAATTTTTTTGCAACCGGAACAGGGGTATAATTAAGCTCTGCCAACTCGCTTTCTTTCACAGTTGTCAGCCTTTTTAGCACCTCACAAATCTGATCTTCTAGTCCGAGAGTTGCTGTTGCTTCATTCAATGCAGTATTTTGCAAGCATTTCTTTTTTATATTCAGAAGTTGTATGTAATCTTCAACAGTAGTGTGATGATCTTGTGTTTTATGGCAATCGCGACATAATGCTATCTTATTGTCATACGACTCCGAATTATCTCCAAGTCTTGGTAGTCCTTGCAAAGTTCTATATTGTTCTTCTGTCGGTCTATTAGGATAGATGTGTGCTATTTCAAATAGCTTTACTTTCTTTTTTTGCCTTCGATCTATCAGCAATTTTCCACATAATGGGCAACGACCTCCCACTTCTTGCAGATAAAGACGATTATCAAACTCTTTTATTTCTTCACGTGGCTTGCAATATCCATCTGCCTCAATTGCAGCATTTAACTCTTCTTGTGTCATTCTATGTTCCTCATATTGTTATCAACCAAATATAATCCTTCTTATATTCCATCCAACGCAACTGAATTAACACTTACACAAGTCTAAAATCAAATTCTTTGTGCTCTCGTATTTTCTGGCTATCCAATGAATCCATAAAAAATGTTCGATACTACCCTACTGACTTTTTCAAATCACTCAGCCTCATTTGAAATATATTTTTCCATTCTATACGCTCATTCCATACAGCCTCATCCACAAAAAAATTCTGATTCAAGCCAGCTTTCTTAACTGCCTCTATCGCTGCTTCTCTCTGGCTCAAATGCCGCTTTCCAACAGTCAGGCAGTTTGCACCATCCAGCGTGTCATACTGCTGGAACGCTCGATTAAAGTCCATCAGATCATGCAACCGGATAGGTTGATTCGTCTCATTGTCCACCAGCAAACCCCAGTTTTCCCAATGGCGGTCGGTGTTGCCCACCAGATAATCCAGAATGTTCATCATATAGTATCCGTGGGCATCCAGTTTCAGAATTTTATCCAGCGTGTTCCAATCATGGTTTGTGCAGTAGACATCGTAGGCTGCATACGTCACAAGGCTATATCGCTGCGAGGTCATAATCTTACTGATGGAAACAGGCTCGTTTTCAAACATTCCCTGCTCATACAAAACCTGATGGCAGTCAAAGCATCGGCAGATTTTACTTGCCAGCACTTCACGCTCGACTGCATCTTGTCCACCATCTTTGTAAAGATAGAAGCCATCATCCTTGCGCACCCACGCTTTAGGATAGCATCCACCAGTGGACAAATCATTTGCCAAAAGATGTGCATTTGTCACAGTCATCTGATGCCCACGCAGTGCAATATCCACAAGAGCATTGCTTAAAGAATGTGTGTAGAGATTGATATCCTCAAATCTGATATTCTCTTTTTCTCCTTTTACCCAGAACACATCCAGCAGCGACAGGCAATGGTAGGAAAGCGCAATCTGTGCACGCTCCCGATCCGTAACACTCTGGGATGCGCCAATGCTGTTCAGGATTTCCTTTGCATAAGTACGGTCACGTGGTATCAGCCGAGATGCACACCATGAATGGAAGCTAATCACATTATTGATTCGAGTATCAAAGTCATTCGATTCTTTCAGCACCAGACCATAGGGCATGAAATCTTCAAAACAAATTTTACACTCACCAGCCGTACTCACCTGTGCCACGCACTTTTCCATGTGCATAATGTAGTAGACTGTTGCTTTGCCCATCGCCTCCACCACCTTATTTGACTGATGCACGTTTTCTTTTCTACCATTGTACCTTCTTTCCCCCTGCAAAACAAGATGTAAAAAAGCTCTTGATCCTTAATATAGAGTCCAAGAGCTTTTTTACCCGATTATCTTTGTCTGTTTCCGAGCTTTAGCTCAATCATTAGATTTCATCCAAGCCATACTTGTGTCTTTTCCCTCCACAGCATTGCACATAAATGCCATATCGACTTATCTTGGCTTCGAGAGAGCAGCCGCATCTGGGGCAAAGCATTCCGTTTTTATTGCCCTTATGATAAAAATACTCTTCTACGAATTCCGTTTCGACAAATTCTGTATGCTTGCAGGACGGATAGCCAGAACAGCTCAAAAAATACTTTTGATTTCTGGACTTTTTCAGCTGCATAGGTTTTCCGCAGACAGGGCACTTTTTGTGTGCAAGAACATAATCCGATAACTTATCCGTTATCAAGTTTCCCTGTGCATCCTTTTCAACGGTTTTGGCTTGATCCATCACATGACTCATTTCCAGTAATCCGTAAAGGATCTTTGCTGTGTGCGTTCCCCAAAAACGAATACATGGACGATTGTTAATAGCGCTTGTCCTACCTTCTATTTTGAAGCACGCTGCAGATTCTGGCATGCCAAACCATGTTACAGTCTTGTCGATCAATGCAATCGGATCTGTCAGATAGTGATTTTCTACCGCAAAATACTTTAACGTCGGATGGAGGTTCTTCTTCGATTCGGCTCGAACAAATACTTTTACTCCACGGCTTTGAGCTTCTGCAAGAGCCTGTGCAATTCTAGTGGTATTTATATCCGAGTTTGCCGGAGAATCCGGAATGTCAATCCGGACCTCACGCCTTGCAGTAGCCAAATCCTTAATGAATTCATCCACTTGATTTTCTTTTTCCACGAAATCAAAATAGTATTTTTCAAGGTCGTCATTCGGGCAAATTATTTCCGGAATCATGGGAGCTGTCGTGCGATAGCTTTTCAGCATTTGCATGAACATCAGATTTTCTGACATTCCTTTATTTCTCATGAACGATCCATTTGCTACGCAAATAAACTTCCCCTTTGATCGCGTCATGGCAACGTTAAAAAGTCTGTCAGCATAACGTCCAGCAGTTGATGCGATCAATGCCCCCGGGAAAGGAAGTCGATAGCAGTCAACTGCATCGTATACAATAACGTCCTCTTCAGAACCTTGGAACTGATGTACCGTCGCACATTTTATGGCATGCGGAAGCGCTTCCAGCTCATTGACGTCACGCACCATTGCATGTAGAAGCCGTGATTGTGCATGATAAGGAGTAATAATACCAACTTCCTGCGTCTGTGCTGCCTTTAACGCCAGCGAAAATGTCACAAATGCGCTCAGAACGTTTGCATGAGAGTCGTCACTGCTTTTAATACAGGTTGACATTGTTCCACTCAGATCAACAAACTCCATTGCACGTCCTGCGAATGGCTCTGCCATCACAGTTTTTTCTCGTTTTTCGGTCATTCCGTTCGCAGATTTCAGCAAACCATTATATATAGATCTGCCCGCAAAATCCGCAATTTCCGGATGCATACGATACTGCGTATCCAAGAGGCACAGCCATTTATGATTGCTGCCTTGATCTACCGCCTGTGTGATTCCGCAATACTGAAAAATATCCGCATTCAGTGGTGACTCTTTGCTACTCTGGACAATAGGCGGAAGCTGTCGGAAATCGCCCATGCAGACAAAATTCTTTCGTGCAAGTTTAGCAGCATATGCTATCTGGGGTATCGTTGCCATACTTGCTTCATCAAAAATCACAACGTCAAAAGCACCATTACGAATTTCCTTATCAACAATGGCCTTTGAAACCGTCGTCGCTACAAATTTCGCATTCCTCACGCACTGGCTTTCCGCTGTTCTGAGTTCCCGCCGAATCTCGTTGAGTTCTTTCTCCACCTGAATCAGTTTTGGATCATTTTTCTCCAAGCGCTTCTTTTCCGCTTGAAGCTGCGTTCTCCTTTTTAGCAGATCCGGATAATTATTGATTGCTAAATTGTATGAGGAGAGATAGGGATGCTCTGATATTCTCTTATCCTTCGGAAAACCATACCGGACAAGCTGTCCGGGGAAAACGTCATTTTTCAACGACGTCACACGAAGAATTGCACCATCAACGGAAACGTTGCTGTAGGACAACATAAGAACACGTTCGCCCTTGTCAATGTGAGCCCACGCAATTTTTGCAAGCGTTTGAGTCTTTCCTGTTCCCGGAGGTCCCCAAACAAATGTTATCGGTTGCTCCAGTGACATTCTTACCGCTGTCTCCTGCCCCTTGGCAATATCCGAATTGCGATAGTCGATCTCTTTCAACCCATTACAGATTAGGTCCTGTGCAATTTCCGATGGTTCAAGAGACAGATCCATAAGGCGCTCTGATACAGATTGGAGCAAATAGCAAGCCTCCGCAGAAATATCCAGCATTTCAACCTCTGCACCCAAATCAAGTTCACTGATCAGATAGACTGAAAACGCTTCACAATTCAGGATCTTACCGGAAATTTGCGATTGTCCCTTCCAAATTGTAACTGGCGTTCCTTCAGGATAATTAAGCTCATCTTCCGATTCAAGAAGGTACACAAATTGCCCGTTGTCTCGTCCGATTCGCTTACCTTCCTGAAGAAGGATATGCTTTCCACCTGTCATTCGAATGAAGGAGATTTCTGCGCTTAAAGCCATCCTGTACGCCTGACAAAAATCAGCCACGGAGGCAAACGGTTTTATCTGAACACTTTTGTCTTTTTCCTGACGACGGTTTGACGAAATCGACGTTTGAAGTTCATTGATTCGCTGTTTTCTCTCAGCCGTCTCAGCGTGTTCGTGTTGGCTTACCACTTCCTGAACATCTTCTTTCAGGTCAGTATCCAAAATTTTGAGATACGTCTGAAAGCAACCAGGATAGCTAAACATTTTAGCTCCATCACGAAAGGTCACAACGATCGTAGTTTTCTTTTGCTCTGTAATAACTCCATCACCAAAGCTTCGATGATGCACACGCTTTCCTGTCAGATCCATTTCATCCAGCCTTTCCTTGCCTTGTCCATTATCAGGGCTTTTTCTGTTGCCCTGTCTAATTTTACAAAACAAGATATACGATAAGCGTCTCTTCTACTTACTTTTTTATCCGCAAATAGTATTTTTCAAGGCTCTTATCGCAGACATCCACAATATGCAGCCAATCTTCCCGTGTAAGCTTGCGGAAGATGATCGGGTTTACCTCGATAGTCTCCACGTCCTTGCAGCGCATCAAGAATCGCATATCCTCAAAACGCTTGAAGGGATTGGAGAGGATGTTCTTCTCCACATCTTTCCGGGTATAGCCACCCTTCTGATAAATGCTGGTGGATTTCTCTGCGATCATCCCGTGCGCCTTGCGGTCCTCGTAGAAGTCGATGAAGTAGTCCACCACATCCGGCAGGGCAACTCTGCCGCTGCTGTCCATGTACTCATAGATTGCTTTGAGCAGCACCGGCTTGTAGGAATAGCTCATGTCCATCGTTTCAATAAACTTCATGAACTTGTCTGCCATATTCTGCGGCGTAATGAGATCCCAGCCATACTGTTTCGCAATGTTGCGGATGCTTTCCTCCCGGAAATAGTGGAACATCCGCTTATCACCAAAGGGAATCGAAAGGTCAGGTTTGACTTTTCCGTCCTTGATGTAACGCTCCACTGTCTCGGACTGCACATCCACCATCCGGACGAACTCGATCTGCGAGATCATATCCTTGACGCTGTTCTGCCAGTTGAAAAGGTCAATGATCTCATAGTCGGACACATCGATTGGCACATCCAGCCATGCCTCCGGCTTTTCGCCCTGGAACAGCATATCCTGATCCAGCTTGCGCTTGTTCTCCGGCGCCAGTACATACGCCATGGGCTGGTATTTTGCAATGTCCAGTACCCGGTGCAGACTGTAGGGCATATTGAACATATTAGCGTTGTCCACAAAGTCAACCACCAGCAGATCCTCTTTGCCCGGGCAGCGGCGTGTACCACGACCAAGCTGCTATAAATAAATCGTTTTGGACATGGTCGGGCGCGCCATGAACAGCACCGTGGTATGCGGGCTGTCCCAGCCTTCGTTCAGAAGGTCGCAGGCGCAAAGAACATTGGTCGAGCCGGTTTCATAGTCCTTCAGGATTTTTTCCCGAACCTCAACACGATCCCGCCCGGAAACTGCTTCTGCCTTCACGCCGCTGTCACGCAGCAACTTTGCAATTTCGGCTGCATGGTCTACGCTGGCACAGAAAATTACTGTCTTTTTGCCGTTGACGTACTTTAAATAGGTGTCAACGATCAACTGATTGCGTTCCGGGATGAACAGCTTGCTTTCCAGATCCTGCGAATTGTATTTGATGCCGTTGATCCGCACATCGGTCAGGTCGATGTTGGTCTTGACCCGGATGCAGCGAATCGGCACCAGAACGCCACGCTCCACGGCAGTCTTGA
>OGHF01001730.1_pt1 | contig 12396 bp, 9 predicted proteins | sample 1571481 | NCBI WGS metagenome assembly OGHF01 (sample SAMEA2581952, study PRJEB24529) | metagenome | biome: Human gut stool | place: China | collected 2011
AGGAAATCGTGGATCTTTTCTTCGATGAGGCTCTAGAATGCCTCGTTCGCGGCGAAGAGCTGAAGCTTTCCAACTTCGGTGTTTTTTCCATCAAGCAGAAAAGCGAGCGTCCGGGACGTAATCCTAAGTCCGGCGAATCCGCCATTATTAAGGCCCGCCAGGTAGTTTCCTTCCACCCGAGCGGTCAGCTTCGTAAAGAAGTTGTCGAAGGCCGTAAGCATGCCGCTATTGCTCTTCAGGCCAGCGGCGCGAGATAAGATCTGAGCTTGCTCATTCGCGGAAACTCTTTCCGTGTGAAAAAGACCACAAATTCCATTCAGGATTGTGGTCTTTTCTACATATTTTTAGCCGATTATCCATACTTCAATAAGTCATTTCCGCCGACTTTTCTGCCGCACCCGCCAGCCAATCCTGGCAAGCCAACTGCTCTATCCAATTGGTCGGAACGCCTTTTTCTCCCCCGATTCCGTAGGTTAACCCGGCTATTCCGCCGGCCACAGAAGCCGTCGTGTCGGAATCATCTCCGAGATCAACGGCTTTCAAAACGGCATCTCGATAATTTGTGGTCTTTTCTACACACCAAACGGCGGCCCACAAAGTATCCAGCACGAAGCGGCCGGATTTAATTTCACTTTCGGGGCGCTCACTTAAGGCTCCAAAAGACGGCAGCTGAATTAGCTCTCTTTCCTCTTCGGACAACGATTTCTTGGCAGTTTCGTAACCAGTTTTCAGATCCGAGCCTTGAACAATCGCGTTGACCAATACATCAAAAAAGCGGCAGGCAGCAAGGTTTATCGGATGCCTGTGCGTCATACCTACGGCGTCGTCGAAATTAAAGGTTCTACGGTATTCTTCTTTCAAAAGACAAAACGGCATAATTCTCATCAGAGCACCGTTGCCGTTGGACATAATGTCCTTTGAACCGCAGTCAATTGCCTTTTTCCCATAGCAATAATTCTTAATCGCGTGAACCGTACTCTTTCCTGCTCCGAAGCAGCGTCCGGTACAAGAAAATTTGCCCATCAGAAACCATTCCATAAAGTTCTGCATGACGGCATCAAAATCCACTTTTTTGAGAATCCCGAAGCTGTCGAGTTCTGCAAGCGTCAGCGCCGTGTCATCCGACCACATTCTTTTTCGATCCGGTTCAGGCGTGTAATCCCATCCCACACATTTGAAAGAGCCTCTCGGTTTCTTCTCATGAGGTACACCTAATGCATCTCCGACTGCTAATCCAAACAGAGCATTTCTCATGTATTCAGCCATATTCGATCCGCCTCTTTAATTTAATCTGTGGTCTTTTTCACATATTTTCGATCATTTCCACAAATATCTTAGTCTTTTACACGTTAATCCTAGAAATAGCCTATCCTGTAACGCGTAATCGTTTGTCGCAGTTGAGACAATTTCCATTTTTGGTACGAATTATTGTTATGACCGATACTGAGAATAAAACGCCTGCAAAGAAAAAAGGCGGCGCACGACCCGGTGCCGGACGCAAGCCCCTTATCGGTGCAAAAACAACGACTGTCATTCTGACCGAAGATCTTTTGATTCAATTAAAGAGGTTAGGCGGATCTTCCTGGATTCGTTCCCAAATTGCAGCCACGACAAAACCGTCTCCGACAAAAATTGCAGATGATGTTTTCAATTCGCTCCCCATCCCTGCAGAAGAGATCTCTGTGGAAAAGGCCCCCGATAATTCAATGGATCGAGCCGGAATTCATGAGGGAACCGTTCTTTTTCTCAGAAAGAAAGCAAAAGCCCAGGTCGGCAATATCGTTCTTCTTGAATACGCAGGGAAAAAAACACTTCGAAGATTTACTGCTTCCGAGAGAGGTTTTCGACTGGTTCCAGAAAGCTCGGATTCCGGTTTGACGGATTTTATTCTCCCGAGAGGGGCGGAGCTGGCTCATTCCGGCATAGTCGTCTATGTGTTAAGCGAGCCAAAATAGCACCTCGCGCTTTTCTATGAGAAAAAGACCACAACTTTCACAGTCTTGAAAATCACAAAGGCTCGACAAAATGCCGAGCCTTCGCTTGAATTAACGTCGAATCAGATTAGTTGGGAACCTTTCCGATCACACCGTCAACATAGTAATTCATCGTCTGAAGCTGGTCATCCTTCAGAACTTCGCCTGCCTTAGCAGCTTCTTTGCCGTCGTTGGTCTTGATCGGACCCGTAAACGGATGGAATTCACCGCTCTCGATCTTGGCCTTCACTTCTTCCATCTTCTTCACGATATCGGCAGGAATCTTATCGGTGCGAACTCCTTCAAGAGACATTGCGCCGTCTTTGTAGTGCATCCAAACCGGTGTCGGATCCCACTTGTCGTCGATCATCTGCTGGATCTTCTTGGCGTAGTACGGTCCCCAATTCAGCACAAGAGCAGCAATCTGGGCATTCGGAGCAACAGACTTCATGTCGCTGTTGTACGGAATAACCATTTTTCCTGCAGCTTCAGCAGCACTCGCTACAGCACTGGTATTGGTGTGCTGAGTGAGAATGTCCGCCCCTTGACCCAACAGAGTCTTGGCAGAGTCGGTGTCTTTGGGAGGATCGTACCAAGCATTGGTCCAAATCACCTTTACCTGAATATTCGGATTAACGGATTTGGCACCCAATGTAAAGGCGTTGATACCCTGCAGAACTTCAGGAATCGGGAACGGAGCGACATAACCGATGATGTTGCTCTTAGTTGCACCGCCGGCAAGCATACCGGCCAGATAGCGGCCTTCGTAGAAGCGAATGTTGTAATTCGTCATGTTGGGCGCAGTCTTGTAACCGGTGGCATGCTCGAATTTCACATCCGGGTATTCTTTAGCAAGCTTCTGCATGTAGTTCATGTAGCCGAAGCTGGTTCCGAAAATCAGCTTGTTGCCGTCGGCAACCATCTGACGAATAACTCGTTCTGCGTCAGCAGTTTCAGGAACATTCTCCACGAATGTCGTCGTGACTTTATCTTTACCTACCTTATCAATAGCGTAGATACGGCCGATGTCATGTTGTTTTGTATAGCCAACGTCCGCAATCGGAGCCACATACACAAAACCGACTTTCAGGGGTTCAGCTGCCTTGGACTGAGCGGCAGGAGCTGCCGGTGTTGCCGGTTTAGCCGGGGCAGCTTCTTTTTTGTCTCCGCAGGCGCTCAAAGCAAAAGCGGAAGCAACAGCAGCCGCAGCTGCAACCAGTTTTAAAGACATCTTCACTGTCTTTCTCCTTTAAAGAAAGGTAAACAAAAATCATCAATGCGGGTTAAACGGCTTTCCGAGAGAAGCCGGCATGTTCAGACGAATCCAAGTCGGATTTCTCGAAATCAGCGCCAAAACGATAATCGTCGCCGCATAAGGCGCCATGGAAATAAACTGAGTCGGAACGGAAATTCCGATACTCTGAAGATTCATCTGCAGCATGGTCATGCCGCCGAACAAGTACGCGCCTAAGAACACTCTGAACGGACGCCAAGTACCGAAGGTCACCAGCGCCAGCGCAATCCAGCCTCTGCCGGCAATCATGCCTTCCACCCATAAGGGTGTATAGATGAGCGACAAATAAGCGCCGGAAAGCCCGATACAGGCTCCGCTGAAAGCCAGCGTCGCGCATCGAATCATCGGAACCGAGTATCCCAAAGCGTTTGCTGAAAACGGCGATTCTCCGACGGCCCTCACGACCAGCCCGGGCCTGGTTCTGAACAAGAAATACCAAACAGCCGGAATCATGAGCAAGGACAAATAAACGATCCAATGCTGGCTGAAAAAAGCTTGTCCGAGGAAAGGGATCTGGTCTAAGAACGGAATGCCGTCAGCCGCTCTTTCAGGGAGCACGGCGCCTTGATAAGGAATGCCGATGTAGGCGGATAAGCCACCGCCGAAAATCGCTACACCCAAGCCGGATGCCTGCTGATTGGCCCTTAAGCCCACAGCGAAAATGGCAAAGAACAGTGCAAACAAAATACCCACTGCAATGGCAGCAATAAATCCGACCGCAAAACTTCCGGTCTCAACCGTTGCCATGTAGCCTGCGATGGCCGCCATCAGCATGATGGTCGTATTGCCGAACCACATCAGGAAGTTCATCAGGCCGATGAGGCCGCGGTTGCCCCAGACACTGTTCAAGAAGCTGAAGGGCTCCTTGAGGATGCCCATGCCCACCAGTGCAGCGTTCACGGGGCCGTTATCCGAGAACAGGGCAAAGAACAGCATGGCAAATGCCGAAGCCATGATGAGGTTGGGCATGTAGATGACTGTCTTGAAGAAGGTCTGGCCCTTCAGCTTCAGGCGCAGGTCGGTGAACCAGGCCGCCAGCAGCAGCGAGATGGCGATCTGCGGGATGAAGCCGATGATCCAGAGCAGCAGCGTGTTGCCAAAGTATTTGGGCAGGTCGGTTGCAAACAGGGTGATGTAGTTCTTCAGGCCCACAAAGGTGGGGCCGATGATCTTCAGGCCGCTGCGGTAATATTCAAAAAAGCTGTAATAGATCGTAGACCCCAGTGGGATGAGCTGGAACACCGCAAAGATGAGGAAGAACGGTGCAATGAAGATATAGCCCCACTTTGCATAGCTGATCGAGCCGTTCTTCTTTGGTTTTGCTCCCATAGTAACTGCCCTCCTGACGTACACTGCCCAAAGCAAAACGGGGCGGGCGGGATCAGCGTCCGGCCCGCCCCATTCAGATTCGGTTCAAAAGGTTTTCAGGTTCCGGCTGCGCTTATGCAGGCCAGACCACATCGGTCAGCTCGGGGTACTTTTCCTTGATGGCGGTCTCGAAGTTTGCCTTTGCGGTATCCTCGTCCACCGTGCCGGTAAAGTAATCCTTGAAGGCATTCTGGAAGCTCTCGTTCAGGCCCTGATCGTACGGGCCGGCGTTGGACATATCGATCTTCTTTGCAGCTTCTGCAAACAGGGCGATATGGTTCTGGCCGCCCAGGAAGTCGGAGGCATAATCGCTGTTTGCGATCTCTTCCATGGCCTTCTCGTTGTTGGTGTAATCCTGCGTATCCAGGGTGATCTGCTTCATAATGGCTTCGTCGCAGGTCAGCTTCTGCATCACGTCGCGGATGATATCGGTATTATCGGTACCGGCTGCCGCGCAGATCCAGGTGCCGCCCCAGTAATAGGGCTGAGGGCCTTCGCAGACTGCGTAATCGCCGTAGATGCCGTTGCCCACTTCTTCCTTGCCGCCCTCGGCCACAGGGGTCTCCAGAGAGTTGCCCAGCAGGGTGAAATTGATGCCCCAGGTGGAATAGAAGAAGCCAAACACCTTGCCGCTCGGGCCCTGATCGGCTGCCCACTGGCTGTCCCACAGGCTGGACTTATTGTTGTAGCCCTTATCGGTGTACTCCTTGGTCTGATCGACCCACTTCATAATGTTGGGGTCTACCTTGACGGTCGTGCCGTCCACCCAGGGAGCATCCACGTTGTTGGAGAAGGTGCGGTAAGCATCATCGAAGCCGGACAGCATCTTGTAGCCCTTTGCATAGGCCTGTGCAGCCACCTCGTTGAACTTATCCCAATCGGACAGATGGCTCTGCACCTCGGTGGGATCATCGGTGCCCAGCACTTCCTTGGCGATGCTGCGGCGGTATGCGAACAGACCGGGGGTCGCCTGCCAGGTGGTGCCGCGCTGGCTGCCGTCCACGCTGACAATATCCTTGGTGTACTGGTACTGACCAGCCAGATCGGCATCGGTCAGGCCGATATCTGCCTTGACATCCAGTGCGTAATCGGAATCCACATACTTCAGTGCGTAGTCAGCCTCGATCAGGAAGATATCTACCTTGTCATCATCGGCGGCGGAGTCCTGATTCAGCAGGGCCTCATCCAGCTTATTCTGGTAGTTGTTGTTCTCGTTGGCGTTGATGGTCCACTTGACAACGGTGCCATCTTTCAGGGTGGTGGTGGATTTATCCTCAGCGATGGAGGCGACCTCGGGGTAATAGTTATTGAAGCGGCCCTGGAACTCGTCGTTCCAGCACCAGATATTCAGCACCTTGCCCTGAGTTGCCGGAGCATCGGAAGCGGCGGAAGAAACTGCGGCAGAGGATGCCGCGCCGGTAGAAGAAGAGGAGCCGCCGCATGCGCTCAGTGCTGCACTGATGGTAACTGCACCGGAAGCCAGCAGGAAATTACGACGCGAAATCTTTCTCATAATGAAAAACCTCCTTCAATGGTTTTCGTGAAAAAGCGTTTCAAATTCAAGGCTCCGGTTCGCCCGGAACCAAATCCAACCCATTCATTCGATGCTGCGCACCGAGCCGCCCTCCAGCAGTTTTCCTGTCACCGGGATCTGCTCGGCCAGCGTCACACGGGGGTGCTCGATCATCTGCACCAGCTTATCCGCTGCCATCCGGCCCAGCATTCTGGTGTTCTGCTGCCAGGTCACCAGCTGGGGTTTCATCACGCGGGAGAGGTAAATGCCGTCATATCCCATCACGGAAATATCCTCCGGGATGCTCAGGCCCGCTTCCTGCAGAGCGATGCAGCCGCCCATGGCCGAGAAATCATCGGGGAAGAGGATGCAGGTGGGTCGCTGGGGCAGTGCCAGCAGGGCCCGGGTCTCCTCGGCACAGCGGTCGGGATCGTGATACACACCGCAGCGCACATATTCTTCGGGGATCTGCAGCCCCAGCTCCGCGCAGCTCTTGTAGAAGCCCGCCAGCCGGTTCTCCGTCACCGCCGTGCGCTCGCCATGGATAAAGGCGATGCGGCGGTGGCCGTTGGCGTAGGCGTACCGCACCAGCGCCGAAAGCCCGTTGACATTATCGGAAAGGACCGCCATCCGGTTGTTGAACACATGGTCGATGGTCACCACTGGCACATCACTGTTGACCAACTCCACCACCTGCGGATCGTTGAAATCCACGCAGGCGATCACCGCTCCGTCCACGCCCCGGTAGTGGCAGTGCTCCAGATAGGTCATTGTTCTGCCGCCGAGGTTCCGGTTGACAAAGGTGATATCATAGCCCAGCTTTTCCACCTGCACCTTGAAGCTGTCCAGCACCGCCGAGAAGTACTCGTGGGCCAGACCGCTCTGCCGCTCGTCCACAAACAGAACGCCAAGGTTGTAGGTACGGTTGGTCTTCATTGCGCGGGCCGCCATATTGGGCACATAGCCCATCCGGCGGGCCGCCTCGCGGACACGGTCGCGGGTCGCAGCAGAGATGTCCGACTGACCATTGAGCGCTTTGCTCACCGTTGCCACCGAGACACCGCATTCACGCGCCAGATCTTTTAAGGATGACATTTCGCCGCCCTCCCTCACAGGGACCCACTCAGGGCTCCCGAGTGAATCCTAAATCGTTTTCGCAATTTCAATATAGCGCACTTTGCACTAAAAATCAAGCAGAAGAAGAAAAGTTTTATCCTAAAAGTCCGTATTTCAGCAGGTTGCGAGATTTCATTTCCTCAGAATTATGCAGTCTGTATCGTTTTCGTTACATTTCGTTACCGTTCGATAATTTTTTCGTTCCCATACCGGTTTCCACCCCTGAACCAGCCCGCTGCACCCTTGTTGTATATTTCAGGTCCGCTCTTGATTTTTCCCGCAGGATAGACTATTCTTAGGGTGACAAGTGCCTTTCCCACCCTTGGGCCGCAAATTCTAAATCGTTTTCGCCATCAAATGATTTCAGCATTTCCGGTTTACCCTATAAGGAGGAACAAGGCTATGAGATTCGGACATTTTGATGATGCGCGCCGGGAATATGTGATCGACACGCCCCGCACTCCCCTGCCCTGGATCAACTATCTGGGCAGCGAGGACTTTTTCAGTCTGGTGTCCAACACCGGCGGCGGTTACAGCTTTTACCGGGATGCCCGGCTGCGGCGGCTGACCCGCTACCGCTACAATAATTCCCCGCTGGACATGGACGGCCACCGCATCTACATCAACGATGGCGGCACCATCTGGAACCCGGGCTGGCAGCCTGCCAAAACGGAACTGGACAGTTACACCTGCCGCCACGGTCTGGGCTACACAATCCTGCAGGGCGAAAAAAACGGCATTGCGGCCGCTCAGGAGTTGTTCGTGCCCCGGGGCGATGCCTGTGAGATCGACCGGCTGACGCTGGAAAACAAGACCGCTGCCCCCCGCACGCTGGACGTGTTCAGCTATGTGGAGTTCTGCCTGTGGGATGCCATGGACGACAGCTCCAATTTCCAGCGCAACTTTTCCACCGGCGAGGTGGAAGTGGTGGAAAGTGCCATCTATCATAAGACAGAGTACCGGGAGCGCCGGGATCACTACGCCGTGTTCTGGGCCAACACCCCCGTTACCAGCTTCGACACCAGCCGGGATGCCTTCTGCGGCGTGTACGGCGGCCCCGCCGCACCGGAAGCGGTCAAAGCCGGTCACTGCTCGAACAGCATTGCCCACGGCTGGGCTCCGGTGGGTGCCCACCATTTCCATCTCACGCTGGCACCGGGTGAGAGAAAGAGCATCATCTTCGGGCTGGGCTACATTGAAAACCCGGTCGGGGAAAAATTCAGCGCTCCCGGCATCATCAACAAAGCCCGGGCCGAGGCCATGATGGCCCGCTATGCCACCGACGCACAGGTGGATGCCGCCCGCAGGGCACTGGCCGACTACTGGCAGGAGCTGCTCTCGGGCTGGCAGCTGACCTCCGGCGAGGAAAAGCTGGACCGGATGGTGAGCCTTTGGAACCAGTATCAGTGCATGGTCACCTTCAACATGAGCCGCAGTGCCAGCTATTACGAGAGCGGCATCGGCCGCGGCATGGGGTTCCGGGATTCCTGTCAGGATCTGCTGGGCTTCGTTCATATGATCCCCTCCCGCGCACGGGAACGCATTCTGGACATTGCTGCCACCCAGTTTGAGGACGGCAGTGCCTACCACCAGTACCAGCCCCTGACCAAAAAGGGCAACAGCGACGTGGGCAGCGGCTTCAACGATGACCCGCTCTGGCTCATTGCGTGCACCGCCGCCTATCTGCGGGAGACCGGTGACTGGTCGATCCTGGACGAGCCGGTTGCCTTTGACAACGACGTGACCAGAGCACAGCCCCTGATGGAGCATCTGCGCCGGAGCTTCCGCTACACCCATACCCATCTGGGCCCCCACGGCCTGCCGCTGATCGGCCGGGCCGACTGGAACGACTGCCTGAACCTGAACTGCTTCTCGGAGCACCCGGGCGAGAGCTTCCAGATCACCGGCCCCAGCGAGGGCCCCGTGGCTGAGAGCGTGTTCATTGCAGGCATGTTCGTGAAATACGGCCGCGAGTACGCCGAACTCTGTGACCACCTGCACCTCACCGAGGAGGCTGCCAGCACCCGCACCGCCATTGACGCAGTAGAACAGGCCACCCTGACCGCCGGCTGGGACGGCGCATGGTTCCGCCGTGCCTACGATGCCTTTGGTGCCCCCGTAGGCAGCAGGGAATGCGACGAGGGGCAGATCTTCATCGAACCCCAGGGCATGTGCGTGATGGCCGGGATCGGCCGGGAGACCGGTCAGGCCGAAGCCGCACTGAAGAGCGTGGAGGAGCGGCTGGACACCCCGTACGGCGTGGTACTGCTCCAGCCCGCCTACACCACCTACCGGCTCAATCTGGGCGAGATCTCCAGCTATCCCCCGGGCTACAAGGAGAACGCCGGTATCTTCTGCCACAACAACCCCTGGATCAGCTGTGCTGAGACCGTGCTGGGCCACGGTGACCGGGCCTTTGCTGTCTACAAAAAGACCTGCCCGGCCTATATCGAGGACATCAGCGAGATCCACCGCACCGAACCCTACGTTTACAGCCAGATGGTAGCAGGCCGCGATGCCCCCACCTTCGGCGAGGCCAAGAACAGCTGGCTGACCGGCACGGCGGCATGGACCTTCGTGAACGTGAGCCAGTACATTCTGGGCATCCAGCCCACTCTGGACGGCCTGCGCGTTGACCCCTGCATCCCCCACACGCTGGCAGGCTACACCGTCACCCGCCGCTACCGGGGTGCCGTGTACCACATCCGGGTGGAGAACCCCCACGCCGTGCAGAAGGGTGTGCAGAGCGTCACCGTGAACGGCGCCCCTATTGCGGGCACCCTCCTGCCGCTGGCAAAGGCCGGTGAAAGTGTAGAGGTCTCTGTCATTCTTGGATAACCCCCCTCACAGCAAAAAGACCGCCAAAGCAAGTCGAAACGCTTGCTCTGGCGGTCTTTTCAATACAGTTTTTTCAGCTTCAATTACAGCATCTTGGAAAGGAAAGCTTTCAGACGAGGATGCTTGGGGTTCGAGAAGAGCTCCTGAGGGGGCTCATCCTCCTGGATCCGGCCTTCATCGATGAAGATGACGCGGTTGGACACCTCGCGGGCGAAGCCCATCTCGTGGGTGACTACCAGCATGGTGATGCCGGTGTGGGCCAGCTCCTTCATCAGCTCCAGCACCTCGCCGACCATCTCAGGGTCAAGGGCGGAGGTGGGCTCGTCGAACAGGATGACATCCGGGTCCATGGCCAGAGCGCGGGCAATGGCAATGCGCTGCTGCTGGCCGCCGGAAAGGCTCTTGGGGAAAACATTGGCCTTATCGGACAGGCCGACACGGGCCAGCAGCTCCTCGGCACGCTTGGAAGCTGCCTCCTTGCTCTTGAGCTTGAGCAGCTCCGGGGCCAGGCAAAGGTTCTGCTTGACGGTCAGGTGGGGGAAGAGGTTGAAGTGCTGGAACACCATGCCCATCTTCTGGCGCACGGCATCGATGTGGGCATCATCCACCTCGATGCCTTCAAACTTGATGGAGCCGCCGGTGGGGATCTCCAGCCGGTTCAGGCAGCGCAGGAAGGTGGACTTGCCGCAGCCGGAGGGGCCGATCAGGCAGACCACATCGCCGCGGTAGATGTCGATGTCGATGCCCTTCAGGACATCCAGGGTGGGGGTGGGCTGCTTTGCGCCCTTTTTGACCTCACCGCCGTAGGTCTTGGTCAGACCACGGACTTCCAGGATCTTTTCAGCATGATTAGCGGTCACCTTGCGCCATCCTCCTCTCAAACTTCGACAGCAGCCATGTAAAGAGCATGACTAAGACCAGATAGACCAGTGCAACGCCCAACAGGGGGAACATGGCCTCGTAGGTACGGTTCATAATGCCCTGCGCCGCATACAGCAGCTCCTTGCCGCCGATGACGGTGATGAGCGAGGTATCCTTGAGCAGGATGATGAACTCGTTGCCCAGTGCAGGCAGCACCGCGCGGATGGCCTGCGGAATGACAATGACCACCATGGTGGTCATGTAGTTCAGGCCCAGGCTGCGGCCGGCTTCCATCTGGCCGGGGTCCACCGCCATCAGGCCGCCGCGGATGATCTCCGAGACGTAAGCGCCCGAGTTAATGCCCAGTGCCAGCGCACCGACCATGGTAAAGTTGCGGCTGTTGGCAAAGATGACCATGCTCATAATGAGCAGCTGGACCATCATGGGGGTGCCGCGGATGATGGTGGTGTACACCTGACAGACGGCATTGAAGAAGCCCAGCACCGGGTTCCTGCGGCCGGGACGCTGCTGGTCGTGCGCAACACGCACCAGTGCCACCACACTGCCCAGCACCACGCCCATTGCCAGCGCAATGGCGGTGACCAGCAGCGTGGTGCCCACGCCCTGGATGTACTGCACCCAGCGGTCGTTCAGGATGAACGCCTGATAGAATTTGAAGAACATTTCCTGCCCGAAGTCCAGCTTCGTGCCGCTGTTGAGCAGCTCTTTCAGCAGTTCGTATTGTGCGGCCATTCGCATCCTCGCTTTCTAAAATTGTTAGAATTTTGTAACCTGTTCTTTCCAAAAAAGGGGAGGTGCCCCAGATGGGGCCGCCTCCCCGTGATACAAGGTACAGCTGAATTATTCAGCAGTGATGTACTTGTCCACGATGGACTGCAGGGTGCCGTCAGCCTTCAGCTCTTCCAGAGCGGTGTTGATGGCATCCTTCAGTTCGGTGTTGCCCTTACCAATGCCGATTGCGTAGCTTTCTTCCACGTAAGCGGTGTCCAGCAGCTTCAGGCCGGGGTTGGCAGCAATAAATTCCTTAGCGGGAGCATTATCAATAACAACGCAGTCAACCTGGCCGTTGTTCAGCATCTGCACAGCAGTCAGGCCGTCGTCGTAAGCAACAACGTTCTCATCGCCAAAGTCGTCAGAGCAGTACAGGTAGCCAGTGGTACCGCGCTGGGTGCCGATTTTCTTGCCAGCCAGGTCATCCACGCTGGCAATATCGGAATCTTCCTTGACGATGATGGACTGGATGCCGGTTGCGTAAGAATCGGTGAAGTCCATCACGTTCTGGCGCTCGTCGGTAACGGTAACGCCAGCCATAACCATATCGGACTTGCCCTGCTGTACAGCCAGCAGTGCAGCGTCAAAGTCCATATCATCGATCTGCAGCTCCAGGCCCAGCTTCTCAGCAATGGCCTTGG
>OGHF01001736.1_pt1 | contig 12352 bp, 10 predicted proteins | sample 1571481 | NCBI WGS metagenome assembly OGHF01 (sample SAMEA2581952, study PRJEB24529) | metagenome | biome: Human gut stool | place: China | collected 2011
CACCTATCCCGCCATGATGATCGGCGACCGGGACATCTACTGGGCACTGAAGGAGCTGAAGCGGCTGGGGGGCATCGCCGGCTTCCACTGCGAGAACGCCGGTGTCATTGACGGCATGATCGCCGAGCGGAAGGCCGCCGGAGAGCTCTCCCCCGCCTCCCACCCCCGCACCCGACCGCCCTATCTGGAGGCTGAGGCAGTGAGCCGCCTGCTGCGGATCGCCCAGGCAGCGGACGCGCCGGTGGTCATCGTCCACCTCACCAACCGGGAGGCCCTGCTGGAGGTGGACCACGCCCGGAAGCGGGGCCAGACCGTGTATGTGGAGACCTGTCCCCAGTACCTGCTGCTGGACGAGAGCGTGTATTTCAACGAGGACTACTCCGCCGCTGCCCGGTATGTGTGCGCGCCGCCCCTGCGGGACAAGGCCGAGCAGGAGCACCTGTGGAAGGGCCTGCGGCGGGGCGCTATCCAGACCGTGTCCACAGACCACTGCTCCTTCACCCTGGCCCAGAAGGACATGGGCCGGGAGGACTTCACCAAAATCCCAGGCGGCCTGCCCGGCGTGGAGACCCGGGGCGAGCTGCTGTACTCCTACGGCGTGGCCAAGCGGAAGATCAGCGCCGCCCAGATGTGCCGGGTGCTCAGCGAGAATCCCGCCCGGCTGTATGGTCTCTATCCCCGGAAGGGCGTGCTGCGGCCCGGCAGCGACGCGGACATCGTGGTCTACGACCCCGGCGCCAGCCATGTGATCCGAGCGGAAGACTGCGTGGCCAATGTGGACTACAACCCCTATGAAGGCTTCGTCACCGCCGGCGGCATCCGGCAGGTGTGGCTGCGGGGGCAGCTCTCCGTGGAAAACGGAAAGGTCCTGGTGGAGGCGCCGGCGGGCAAGTATATGGCCCGGGGCAAGAACTCCCTGTGAGCACTCGTCCATGAATCTCGTCATCATCGGGCGCTTCCCTGCGGCCACAGACACGCAGATCAGGGCATTCCTTCTCGCTGACCGGGAGGTTTTTATCACCGAATCGGATCTGTCCGGCCCCTTTTTGCAGAGTGCGGATGCGCTCATCCCGGAACACATCCCGATTCCCTCTTTTGGGGACAAGGCTCTGAAGCTGCGGATGATTCAAACCGGGGCCGGGTATGGCGAAGATAGAGCCGTCTGCTTTTCTGGTCAACATGGCCAAGAGGGATCGTTCACGAGGAGGTCCTGATCGAGGCTTTAAGCGACCATCAGATCGCCGGCGCTTGCCCGGATGTCTTTGAGGCAGAGCCATTTTCCCAAGCAAGCTGGCTGAGGGCGCTCCTCAACGTAATCCTCGCGCCGTACACAGCAGGGGATCCTGGCGGCGTGAAACTGCACGAAAAACAGGATTCCTTTTTCCCAGTAGCATCCGGCAGGCACGGAGCGGAGAAATGCCCGCCAACATGCTGAACCGGGACACCTGGAAGGCGTGGAGATAAGCCCCTTCTGCAGGTGGACAGCCCATAGACGTAAAAGAGCTGTGCGTTCAACTGAAAAACAGGCGTCTGCCTCATTTGGAATGAGGCGGACGCCTGTTCTGCTTTTCATGCGTTTCTGTTACTCTTCTGCCAGTCCCTCCCACTGGACATCCACGATGGTGCCGCCGGAGAACTCAATATACTCACTCTTCAAAATATAATCCGTCTTGCCGATCCGGACCTCCTGGTCTCCCACCTTGGTGGTCATGACCTCGCCGGCAGGCGTCTCCGTGGTGGCGGTGAAGAGCAGCGTCACATGCTCCGGATCCTCGATCCACTGCCCATCGGGGCCCAGCACGTAGTAGGGCTCCATCTCCACGCTCTCAATCTGGCCGCCCACCAGAGCGCCGGAGGCCATCAGCGGAGAGGGCAGATGGGCCTGGCAGGTCTCGTACAGCTCCGTGGGCACACCCTCGCACTTAACCACATAGGTCACCTTCACCATGCCGCCGTCCTCGGCGGCGGTGCCGCCGCTGCTGCCCAGCAGCTTCCAGGCTCCAAAAGCCACCACCGCCACGATCAAAATCACGGCGATGATGTCGATGATGTTGAACTTTCCAACGCGTTTTGCTTTCTGTTCCATGGTCTCCTCCGTAAAAGGCGCGGACGCGCCTGTATTTGGCGTTTGTCGTCTGGACAATATCTGGTTCGTATTGTATAATATTTCTCGCGATTTCACAACCCCTATTTGCGGAAAGCGGAAAGAAAGGCATTCCATGAAGGTCATTCATCTCATCAGCGGCGGAGACTCCGGCGGCGCAAAAACCCATGTGCTGAGCCTGCTGCAACATCTGAATCAAACCATCACCGCCCAGCTGGTGTGCTTCCGGGACGGCCCCTTTGCCGAGGAGGCCCGCCAGATGGGCATTCCCACCATGATCTGCGGGGGCAACAACGTCTTCCGCACCCGGCGGAAGCTGGCGGCCTATATCCGGGAGGGCGGCTACGAGATCATCCACTGCCATGGCTCCCGGGCCAACATGATCGGCGCCATGCTCCGCAAGGTCACGGGACTGCCGGTGGTGACCACCGTCCACAGCGACTACCGCCTGGACTACATGGGCCGCCCCCTCAGCCATCTGACCTTCGGCACCATCAACGCCCTGGCCCTGCGGCGGCTGGATTACCGGATCGGCGTGTCCGACGCCATGGTGGACCTGCTGATCTCCCGGGGCTTCCCGGCGGACCGGTTCTACACCATCTATAACGGCATCGACTTCACGCCCCCGCCCACCCAGGGGGACCGGCTGGAGTACCTGAGGAGCCTGGGCGCAGATGTGGACGAGAACTCTGTGGTGGTAGGCATCGCCGCCCGGATGAATCCGGTGAAGGACATGGCCACTCTGGTGCGGGGCTTCGCCGCGGGCCACGCCAAGTGCCCCCGACTGCGGCTGCTGATCGCCGGCGACGGGCCGGAGAAGGACAAGCTCACCGCCTTGGCGGCAGAGCTGGGCGTAGAGCGGCAGGTGTGCTTCGCCGGATGGATCTCCGGCGGCATGGACCGGTTTTACAGCGCCCTGGACATCAACGTCCTCACCAGCCTGTCCGAGACCTTCCCCTATGCCCTGACGGAGGGGGCCCGGTTCCATCTGGCTACCGTCTCCACCGCCGTGGGAGGCATCCCCTATCTCATCGACCAGGACGTGAACGGCTATCTCTTCCAGCCCGGCGACTGGCAAGCCCTGGGCAACGATCTGGCCGCCCTGGGCAATGACGATGAATTGCGCCGCCGCTTGGGGGAAAAGCTCTATGAAAAGGCGTCCACCCAGTTCTCTATTCAGAAGACCGTGTCCACCCAGCTGCAGATATACGCCTCCATCCTCCGCCGCCACCGGCGGCGCTCCTCCGCCCGGGACGGCGTGGTGATCTGCGGCGCCTACGGCCGGGGCAACGCAGGTGATGACGCCATTCTGGAGGCCATCCTCCAGGAGATGCGCTCCATCGACCCGGACATGCCCATCACCGTGCTCAGCAAGGATCCCAGGAGCACCCGGCTCACCTACCGGGTGCGGGCGGTGCACCGTTCCAACTTCCTGGCCTGGCACACCGCCATGTGGAACAGCCGCCTGTACATCAACGGCGGCGGCAGCCTGATCCAGGACGTGACCTCCCGCCGCTCCCTGTGGTTCTATCTGGCCAATATCCGGGCGGCAAAGCGGGCCGGCAACCGGGTACAGATGTACGGCTGCGGCATCGGCCCCGTCACCCGGGAGAGCCACCGGAGTCTGGCCGCGAAGATCATCAACAAATATGTGGATGTCATCACCCTGCGGGAGCCGGACTCTTTGGAAGAACTGCGGGCCATGGGGGTGACGGAGCCGGAGGTCCTGTTGACTGCGGACCCGGCGCTGATCCTGCAGAAGGCCCCGGATGACGAGACCGACAGCGTGCTGCTGCGCGCCGGTATCCCGCCCCACGGCAATTACCTCTGCTTTGCCCTGCGGCGGTGGAAGGGGTTTGAAGAGAAGGCCCCCCTCTTCGGCGCGGCGGCGGAATACGCCTACCGCACCTATGGCCTGACGCCGGTGTTCGTGGCGGTGGAAAAGCATCTGGACCCCGGTGCGGGCCAGCTGGCCGCCCGCGGGCTGACGATCCCCCACTATTTCCTGGACGATGCCGGCGGCGCCGGGACCATCATCGGCGCCCTCAGCCGGATGCAGGCAGTGGTGTCCATGCGGCTCCACGCGCTGATCTTCGCCGCCGGGCAGGGGATCCCCCTGGCGGGCGTTGTCTACGACCCCAAGGTCTCCGCCTTCCTGCGGTATATCGGACAGGAGCAGTTCGTGGATCTGGCAGAGCTGACCGGGCAGAATCTCTGCGCCATGATCGACCAGTGCGTGGCCCAGGCGGCCCACCCGGAGGCCCAGGCCGCCGCCGTGCGGAACCTGCAGGCCATGGAGCAGAAGAATGTGGAGGTGGCCCGCCGCCTGCTGAAGGGTTGACGGGGCCACCTGTTGGAGGAATCTATGAAAATTATGGTCTATGAGGCCCGCCCGGACGAACGGGCGGACCTGGAGAAGCAGGCGGCGCTCCACGGAGTGGAGCTGTCTGTCACAGACGCGGTGCCCACACTGGAGAACGCCTCTCTGGCCGCCGGCTGCATCGGCGTGTCCATCCTGGGCCAGGGGTGCATCGACGCGGCCCTGCTGGATGCCTATCACGCCCTCGGCATCCGGTATCTCTCCACCCGCACCATCGGATATGACCACATTGACCTGGACCACGCCCGATCCATCGGCCTGCGGGTGTGCAGCGCCAGCTATGCCCCCAACGGCGTGGCCGACTTCACCGTCATGATGATCCTCATGTGCCTGCGGCATTACAAGCAGGCTCTGTGGCGGGGGCAGGTCAACGACTTCTCTCTCACCGGCCTCCAGGGCCGCGAGATGAAGGATCTGACCATCGGCATCATCGGCACCGGCCGGATCGGCGCCCAGGTTGCCCGAAATCTCTCCGGCTTCGGCTGCCGGATTCTGGCCTATGACCTGCGGCGCAATCCGGCAGTGGAACCCCAGGTCACCTATGTGGACTTCGACACCCTGCTGGCCCAGTCGGATGTCATCACCCTCCACATGCCTCTGCTGGACTCCAACCGCCACATCATCAACCGGGAGTCCGTCGCCAAAATGCGGGACGGCGTGGTAATCGTCAACTGCTCCCGCGGCGAGCTGGCGGATATCGAGGCCCTGATTGAGGGGATCGAGACGGGAAAAATCGGCGCCCTGGGTATGGACACCGTGGAGGGGGACGAGGGCATCATCCACGCCGACCACCGGGTCGACATTCTGCCCAATCGGAACTGGTTCTATCTCCATCAGTTCCGCAATGTCATCATGACCCAGCACATGGCCTTTTACACCGATGCCGCCGTGTCCAGCATGGTGGACTGCGGCATCGGCGGCATCTGTCAGATGGCCGCAGGCGAGTCCTGTCCCACTGAGCTGACAGGCCCGGTACAGTAAGCCGCTACCTCCCGCCGCGGGTCCGGCGGCGCTGGACGGAGATCGTCTCCAGCGTCTCTCCCAGCTGAACCAGCAGCGCCGCTGTCAGCTCCAGGTCCTCGTCGTTCAGCCGGGCAGCCAGAGAGACCGCCAGGGTGTTGACAGCGGTGGTCAGGGCCAGCGGATCACAGGAAAGTTCCATCATCGCATCACCGCTCTCATTCTATGCCTGAGCGGAGCCATTCATCCTGCTCCGCCGGTGTGAACACATTTTAGAAAGGGACGGCCGCCCTGTGAGCGGCCGTCCCTTTTTCCAAAATGCACGTGCTCAATCCCTCTCCGTCTCTTCCCCGCCTCCCTGCTGGAAGGGGGGCACCGGCTCACCGGCGTGATAGGCGTTGGTGCGGACATTGATATACTGGGCCTTCAGCTTGGAGTAGACGATGGTCTGGCTGGAGTACAGCCCATTGTAGCCGGAGAGCATGTAGCTGATGCCGCAGATCAGGGCAAAATACAGCAGCCCACCATCCCCGAACAGCTCCACGGACAGGAAGATGGAGGCCAGCGGGCAGTTGGTGGCCCCGCAGAACACAGCGGCCAGCCCCAGCGCCGCGGCGAAGCCAGCCGGAATCCCCAGCAGCGGCCCCGCCACACAGCCGAAGGTGGCCCCCACGAAGAAGGAGGGCACCACCTCACCGCCCTTGAACCCTGCGGAGAGCGTCACCGCGGTGAACAGAATCTTCAGCAGAAACGCCTCCGGCCGGGCAGTGCCCTGCTCCACGGCGGCGGTAATGAGATCCATGCCCGCGCCGTTGTAATCCCGGGTCCCGCAGAGGTATGTCAGGGCAATGACCGCACCGCCACCGACAAGGACGCGGAGCCAGGCATTGGGCAGGCGCTTCTTCATCTGATGCTCCGCGAAGTGCAGGGTCCGGCACAGCAGAACGGACACCAGGGCGCAGCCTACGCCCAGCACCGCCACCCGCAGCAGCATCAGCTTCTCCAGCTCCGGCGCCGCCACAGAAAAGCGGGTGGGCGCCACCCCCAACTCCACAGAAATCCAGTAGGCCACCAGGGAGGCGGTCAGACATGGAATGAACGCCACGTGGTACACCACGCCGATGCTGATGACCACGATGGCGAACACCGTGGCGGTAAGGGGTGTGCCGAACAAGGCGGAGAAAAACGCCGCCATGCCCGCCATGGTGGCGGTGCGCAGGTCCCGGTCATCCAGATTGAAAAGGTTCCCCGCATGGCGGCCGATGGTGCCGCCCATCTGGAGAGCCGCGCCCTCCCGTCCGGCGCTGCCGCCGCACAGGTGGGTGAGAATTGTCCCCAGGAAGATGGCGGGCAGCAGCCAGATGGACAGGGGCTTTCCGTGGTGTACCGCGTCGATGATGTCGTTGGTGCCCTGGCCCTCCGTCTTTGTCAGCTTGTAGAAGGCCACGATCACCAGTCCCGCCGCCGGCAGACACCACAACAGCCAGGGATGTTGCTCCCGCAGCTCTGTGGCCCGCTCCACACCGATGTGGAACAGGGAGCCCACCACGCCGCAGCAGACGCCGGTGACCAGCGCCACCGCCAGCCACTTGGCCATGGCCTGGACGTAAAGGCCCACGTGGGTGTGGCCATGCTCCTTTTCCAATCCGTTCACTTCCCTTCCCCGCCGCCGAAGGGCGGGCCGTGCTTGCAATGGAAATATTATACGGCAGGCGGCCGTTCTTTGCAACAGGCATGGTGCGCCGCGCGAAAAGGGCCGGCCCGAAAATCGGGCCGGCCCGTATTGTCAGGCAGACTCAATCACTTTGCAGCAGCCTTTTTCCTGCCCCACATCTTGTTGCCGTCCTTGTCCCATATACCAAAGCCGGAGAAGGCACAGAGGATGGAGAAGATGGGTACAATGAAGATGAACCAGCAATACGGGATATACTCCGTGCCGCAGCCCAGTACCTCCATCACATACAGCGTGGCAACGCCCCAGGGGACGATGGGTGCACTCAGGGTCCCCGCATCCTCCAGCGTCCGGGAGAGGACCCTGCGGTGGATGCCCATGCGGTCGAAGGCGTCCTCGAAGGTCTGCTCGGTGACGATGATGGCCACGGTCTGGCCGCCGGCCGTGAGGAAGTTGACGATGTAGCAGTAGATCAGAGTGACGGTCACCAGGACGCCGCGGCTCTTGATGAACTTCAGCAGCACGTCCTTGGCCAGCACGTCCAGGATGCCGGTGGCGGTGATGATGCCGCCCATGACGCTGGCTACCATGAAGGTGATCAGCAGACCGGTCATGCTGGTAATGCCGCCGCGGTTGAGCATCGGGTCCACAATGTCCACGCCGGTAGACAGTGTGAAGCCGTTGGCCGCATAGTTCATCAGCTCCACAAAGTTCACTCCCTGAAATACCATGGCGAACACGATGCTGACCACCACAGTGAGGCCCATACCCAGCAGGGCCGGCAGCTTGAACACCGACACCAGCAGCACCAGGATGGCGGGCAGGATCAGGATGGGATTGAGGTTGAAGTGCTCCGCCAGGGTGTCGCAGATCAGGTTGGCGCGAGTCGTATCCATCTCGCCGCCGCTATGCATTAGGCCGGCGGCGGTAAACAGCACCAGCGCCACCAGTGCAGCGGGAATAGTGGTGTACATCATGGACCCGATGTGGTCATACAGGGGAACCCTGCTGACACCGGAGGCCAGGTTCGTGGTGTCGGACAGAGGGGACATCTTGTCGCCGAACCAGGCACCGCAGACCACCGCAGCAATGACCAGCGGTACCGGGATGGAAGTAGTGGAGGCCACGCCCACCAGGGCGATGCCCATGGTCGCCACGCTGCCGAAGGAGGTTCCGGTGAACTCCGCCGTCAGCCCGCTGAGGACGAAGGCCAGGGGCACCAGGATTTTCGGGGAGATCAGCTTCATGCCGTAGTACATCAGGGCCGGGACCGTGCCGCCGGCCATCCAGATGCCCACCAGCATGCCCACCATGATGACGATCAAAAATGTCGGGATGCAGTCGGACACCACTCGCAACAGCGTCCTTTCCACATCCGCCCAAGGGATATCCAGCAGGAGCGCGATTACCACGGCGATCAGGGCCGCGATGAACACGGACATAGTGGTGTCCACGCCCAGGTTGATGAGCGCCACCAGCACGGCCACGATCACCAGGAAGGAGATCACGGCGAAAGCCGGAGTTGGGGTCTTCCGCGTCTTGACTGTCTTTGTCTTATCCATTCTCGTTTCTCCCTTCTAGATTGTACGGCGGCGCGGGACCGCGCCCGCGGCGCCGCAGGAGTCCTCCGTTCAGCCCAGCAGCTCCCGGGTCAGGAATGCCAGAGCCGAGTCCATCCGGGCGGCCCGAAACGCACAGGATTTGAATCGGTGCTCCGCGCCATGGACCACCAGGAATTCCGCCCGGTCTCCATAGATCTCCTTGTACCGCTCCGAACAGTGGATGGAGGCCGTCACGTCCTCATCCCCGTGTACCAGATTCACGCGCTTGGTGAATTTGGCCGCCACGGCGTAAGGATCCAGCTCCAAGGCATCCTGGTAGAAGCCCAGGCCCACCCGCAGGCCCTCGTAGTCTGCGTAGCCCTTCTCCTCGATGTCAGACACATCCACGCCGCAGAGCATCTTGTGCTTCATGTTGTAGACCACGTCCGGCGCCGGGCACCACAGGCTCAGGGCGCACACGTCCGCATCCCGCAGGCCCGCCACCATGGAGGCCACACATCCCCCCATGCTCAGGCCGTGGATCGCGATCCGGCTCTGGTCCACAAAGTCCAGACTCTTGACATAGTCCAAGATGGCAAGGCCGTCTTCCACCTCACTGGAGACAGTCATGTCCTCGAACCGCCCGTCGCTGTCGCCGCTGCCGGCAAAGTCGAACCGGACACTGGCGATCCCCCGCTCACACAGCCTGCGGGAGAGCTCCGTGTGGACGAAGTTGATCTCGTTCCGGTCGTCGCAGAAGCCGTGGAACAGGATCACAAAGGGTACTTTCCCCGGCCGCTGGTCCGGCACATGCAGCATCCCCCGCAGGGTCAGGCCGCGGCTCTCGCACTCCACATACCGTTCCATCTCTCTTCCTCCTTTCTCCGCAGGCACCGTTCCGCTGGCCGGCCCCCGCTTGGTTTCTGATCTATGCAAAGCCGCTCCGCGGCCTCACATCTCACTCAGGCCTCCTGCCGGAAGCAGCGCCCCTCCACCCGGGCGCCCAGGCGGCTGAACAGCTCGTTGGTAATGGTGCCGGCGTTCTCCGCCAGCTCCTCTGCGTAGATGACACAGTCCCCCTGGCGGCCGATGAACACCGCCTCGTCCCCCACCCGGACATCTTCAATGCCGGTGACGTCCAGCATCAGCTGGTCCATACAGATCCGGCCGATGCCCTGGGCGTACTGTCCCCGGACGATGGCCCGCAGCTTTCCGCCGCTGAGGCAGCGGGGGATGCCGTCGGCGTAGCCGATGGAGACGGAGGCCACCTTGGTGGGCCGCTCCGCCCGGAAGATCCGGCCGTAGCTCACCGTCTCCCCGGGTCCGATCTCCCGCACAGAGGTGATCCGGGCCTTCAGGGTCATGACCGGCATGGGCTGCAGGTCCTCCCGCAGGTAGTCCGCCGGGCTGCTCTTGACGCCAAACATCAAAATGCCCAGGCGGGCGTAGTCATAGGCGTACTCCGGGTAGTTCACCGCCGCATAGCTGCTCAGAAGGTGAACCGTCCCCAGCTCCACGCCCCGGGCCTGGAGGGACTCCACCACGCTTTTGAAGATCTCCGCCTGCCGGCGGGAAAAGTCCACATGTTCCTCCTCGTCCGTGTCCGCCACGCAGAGGTGGGAGTAGATGCCGGTGACCTGCAGGACGCCGTTCTCATACACCCGCCGGATGGCGTCCAGGTCCTCCGGCAGGAATCCGATGCGGTGCATACCCGTGTCCACTGCGATATGTACCTTGAGGCGCACGCCGTTCTCCCGGCAGTAGGTCTCCAGCTGGGCGGCGTGGTCCGGGCAGGTGGCGGTCTGGGTCAGCCCGTGCTCTGCCAGCAGGTGGAAATACGCAGGGGCGCTGTATCCCAGGATCTCCCCCTGGATGCCGGCCTCCCGCAGCTGGACCGCCTCGTCCAGCGTGGCAGTGGCAAAGTGGCGGATGCCCAGCTCCCACAGCTGGGCGGCCACCGCCCGCGCCCCGTGTCCGTAAGCGTCCGCCTTCACCACGCCCATGATCCGGCAGCCCGCTGGCAGAAGGCTCTGGTAGCGCCGGATGTTGTGGGCCAGGGCCTCCCTGTCCAATTCAATCCAAGTCCGATTCATCTATCTCCCTGCCGCCGCAGTGCGGCGGCGCTCCCTTCCCAAAATTCTTGATCCCGCCAAGAGGTCATACCAATGGCAATTTTTTTCAGAATACCCGAAGTCTGCCAAAAAAGCAAGTTTTCTGCAAGTTTTTTTGTGCCCCTAAAACTTTTTACGGGCTGTCCGCCGTCCTCTCTCACAGGCGGACTCATCCCGCTTTTCCGGTTGATTCTTTCCAATTCTGTGCTATACTGGAAGAGGAAACAGACAGATGTCTGCGCGCCGATGCGAAACCCCAGAACAAAAAAGTTTGGAGGAAATGAGTATGAAATACGGACGTACCTATAATTTCTCCGCCGGACCCGCCATGATGCCGGAGGAGGTCTTGGAGGAGATCGCCGCCGAGATGATGAATTACCGGGGCAGCGGCATGTGCGTCATGGAGATGAGCCACCGCTCCAAGGTCTTTCAGCAGATCCGGGACGAGGCCGAGGCGGACCTGCGTCAGCTGATGGGCATTCCCGACAACTACAAGGTTCTGTTCGTTCAGGGCGGCGGCACCGTGCAGTTCGCCATGGTGCCCATGAATCTGATGAAGAACGGCGTGGCCTGCTATGTGGAAACCGGCAACTGGTCAAAGAAGGCCATCAAGGAGGCCCAGAAGTACGGTGAGGTGAAGATCGTCGCCTCCTCCGCGGACAAGAACTTCTCCTACATCCCTGACTGCTCCGATCTGGACATCCCCGACAACGCAGATTACGTCTATATCTGCGAGAACGAGACCATCAACGGCACCACCTATTTCCATCTGCCCAACACCAAGGGCAAGATCCTGGTGTCGGATCAGTCCTCCATGTTCCTCTCCCGTCCCTGCGATGTCACCAAGTACGGCCTGATCTGGGCGGGCGTACAGAAGAATGTGGGTCCCGCCGGCATGGCGGTGGTCATCATCCGGGAGGACCTGTTGCGGGAGGACCTGCCCCAGTTCGTGCCCACTTACATGAGTTACAAGACCCATGCGGACAATGACTCCCTGTACAACACTCCCAACTGCTGGGCCATCTACTGCTGCGGCAAGGTCTTCAAGTACCTGCTGGCAAACGGCGGACTGGAGGCCATGAACAAGCGCAACGAGGAAAAGGCCGCGGTGCTGTACGATTTCCTGGACCAGAGCAAGTTCTTCACCGGTGCTGTCCGCAAGGAGGACCGTTCCCTGATGAACGTGCCCTTCGTCACCCCCAGCAAGGAGCAGGATGCCGATGTGGTGGCCGCCTCCAAGGCCGCCGGCTTCGACAACCTGAAGGGCCACAAGAGCGTGGGCGGCCTGCGGGCGTCCATCTATAATGCCATGCCCAAGGAGGGCGTGGAGGCCCTGGTGGAGTTCCTGAAGAAGTACGAGGCAGAGCACGCGTAACGGCTTTCCATGGGGGACCTGCTCCCCCATGGAGGCCCCCCGTCAGTCTGCAGACTGGTGAACGCCGCCCAAGGCGGCTGAGTCGGGGAATTTTGGGCAGGTACACGCCCTGCGGAAAAGGATTAAAAATTCTTCTTTTGCCTCCGGCAAAAGAACTGGGGAAACCGGCGAAGCGCCGCCAGCGGTCTCGAAAGCGAGCCGATTTCGAG
>OGHF01001739.1_pt1 | contig 12339 bp, 5 predicted proteins | sample 1571481 | NCBI WGS metagenome assembly OGHF01 (sample SAMEA2581952, study PRJEB24529) | metagenome | biome: Human gut stool | place: China | collected 2011
TGCTGCGGAAGGCGTTTATGGGAATCGCCAACGGGCAGGTTTTTGACGAGAATTTCCTCATGGCCATTGCCACGGTGGGTGCCTTTGCCACCGGCGAATTTGACGAGGCCGTGTTCGTTATGCTGTTTTACCAGACCGGTGAGCTGTTTCAGGATTACGCCGTGGGCAAGTCCCGGGCGTCTATCGCCGCGCTGATGGACATTCGCCCGGACACCGCCAATCTGGAAACGGAAAACGGTTTGGAGGAGGTAGACCCGGAGGATGTGACGGTAGGCTCCGTCATCGTGGTGAAGCCCGGTGAGCGGGTGCCGCTGGATGGTACCGTGCTGGAGGGCAGCTCCACGCTGGATACCGCCGCCCTGACCGGCGAGGCCCTGCCCCGGACCATCCATGCCGGGGACGAGATCATCAGCGGCTGCGTGAACCTGACGGGTCTGCTGCGGGTGACGGTCACAAAGCCCTGTGAGGAATCCACGGTCTCCAAAATTCTGGAGCTGGTGGAAAATTCCAGCGAAAAAAAGGCGGTCAGCGAGCAGTTCATCACCCGCTTTGCCAAATACTATACGCCCTGCGTGGTGTATGCAGCGCTGGCGCTGTTCCTCATCCCTACGCTGATGCTGGCGTTCCTGCCCGCGCCTCCGGCGTTTTTGGCGGGTACCACATGGGATAACTGGCTCCATCGCGCACTGACGTTCCTGGTCATCTCCTGCCCCTGCGCACTGGTCATCTCCGTGCCTCTGAGCTTCTTCGGCGGTATCGGCGGCGCGTCCAAGTGCGGCATTCTGGTCAAGGGCGGTAACTATCTGGAGGCGTTGGCCAAGGCGGACACCGTTGTGTTCGACAAGACCGGCACCCTGACCCGGGGCACCTTTGAGGTGACAGCCGTTCACCCGGAGGGGAGCTTCACCCCGGAGCAGGTGTTGGAGTACGCGGCGCTGGCCGAGCAGTATTCCACCCACCCCATCGCCGTTTCTCTGCGGAACGCCTGCAAGAGTGAAATGGACAGCGGCCGGGTCTCCGATGTGGAGGAGATTGCGGGCCACGGTATTCTGGCGAAGGTGGACGGACGGACCGTGGGCGTCGGCAACAGCCGCCTGATGGAGCGGCAGAATGTGAACTGGCTGCCCTGTGAGCTGCCGGGAACCATCGTCCATGTCACAGCGGATGGGTTCTATGCCGGCCATATCGTGATCTCCGACCTGCCGAAGCCGGATTCCAAGGCGGCCATTGCGGCGTTAAAGCGGCTGGGTGTGAAAAAGACCGTGATGCTCACCGGCGATTCCGCGCCGGTAGCGGAGGCCGTAGCTGCGGAGCTGGGACTGGATGAATTCCATGCTGAGCTGCTGCCCGCCGATAAGGTGAGCCGCGTGGAGGAGCTGCTGAAAAAGGAGACCGGCAAGCTGGCCTTTGTGGGCGACGGCATCAACGATGCCCCGGTGCTGTCCCGTGCGGACATCGGCATCGCCATGGGCGCCATGGGCTCCGACGCTGCCATTGAGGCCGCTGACGTGGTGCTGATGGACGACGACCCGCTGAAGATCGCCAAGGCCATCCGGATCTCCCGCAAGTGCATCCGCATCGTCTATCAGAACATCGCCTTTGCCCTGCTGGTCAAGTTCGCCTGCATGGCCCTGGGGGCCGTGGGCATCGCCAATATGTGGCTGGCCATCTTTGCCGATGTGGGTGTGATGGTTCTGGCCGTCCTCAACGCCATCCGTGCTCTGTTCGTACACAGGCTGTGAGATACAGAAAAGCCGGCGGGACCGAGTATTGAAGTGACCCCCAAAAGTTAGACAATATTTGAAAAGAAAATTGTTTAGGCAGCCGAAGGGGCTTGTTGTCTGTGAATGGCGGGCGACAAGCCCTTTAGCTTTGTCTTTATGCAGCGGTTGTTGTAGTAGTCCAGATAATCCAACAATTCCAACTGAAAATGTTCCATAGATTCGAATTTCTGGAGGTACAGCAGCTCACTCTTAAGTAGACCAAAGAAATTTTCCATCACAGCATTATCCAGACAATTCCCTTTTCGGCTCATGCTTTGTCGGAGCCTCTTCCTTCTGAGCATTCTCTGGTACTGTTTGTGCTGGTATTGCCACCCCTGGTCTGAGTGGAGGATCAGATCCGTTCCGTCCGGTATGGTTTCAAAAGCCTTCTCCAACATGGTGGTCACCATGCTTAGAACGGGACGTTGAAAAAGCGAATAGCTGACCAGATACCGTAGCGATATGGAGCACCACGTCAAACCGTATCTGGGCCAAAAGAAGCTCACACAAATTACACCGGCAGACCTGCGGAAGCTCTATGACACCTTAAAACAGTGTGGCAGAGTACATCCACGTCCCGGTCAAAGCCGTGGGTTGTCCACCACCACCGTCCACGGCATCCACACCACCCTCCACCATGCGCTGAAGTCTGCGGTAGTCGAACGCTCGCTGTGCTGCCTGTATGGTCAATAATGCGGCCCACGGAATTGCATTTTCCGTGGGCCGCACAAAAGAAGTGATGTAGAGTGGTTGGTAATCCAGCAGATTATCTTGCCACATTTTTGCAATACTGCATCAGAATTACAGCAAGCTGTGCTCTGGTGGCATTGCCCTGGGGATTCAGGGTGCCGTCACCCATGCCGGAGATCAAGCCGTTTTCCACAGCCCAGCACATGGCATCGGAAGCGTAATCCGCAACCTTGCCCGCATCAGGGAAGCGGTCCATGCCGCCTGCCGCAGCCGGGCTGCCGGCATACTTCCACAGCATAGTAGCCAGTTGCTCACGTGTGATGTTGCCGTCGGGGTTGGAACCATCGGACACGCCGTTCCGCTTGGCCCACTCCATGCCCTTCTCATACCACACGCTTCCGCCAGTGGTGTCCTCGCCGTCAAAGCGGGCCAGAACGGTCATCATCTGGGCGCGGGTCATGTTGGCATCGGGGGTAAAGGTGGCCGCGGTAGTCCCGGCAAACATCTCACGGGCCGTCACGAAGTCGATGGCAGCCCCTGCCCAGTGGCCGTTGGTGTCGGTAAAGTTCTTGGCGTTGTCTATAATCTTCACGGTGGCGCTACCGTCGAGTTTCAGGGCCACACCGTCCCCGGTGACCACAGAGGTCTTGACGAGTTCCTCAGTGCCATCGGCTCTTACCAGAATAGCCACGGTGCTGGGAGTGACTTTCTCCACAGGGATCTCCACTTTGACGCTGCCAGCGCTCTTGGGCACAGTGACGGCCACGGCGGGCGCGTCCTTGACGGACTTGGCGGCGGGCACCTCCACCGGCAGCTTCACGTTTTCGCCGGACTTGGCCGCTTCCTCCACCGCGGCGGAGGAGACGGTAGCATTGACCTGGGTGATATTGCCGTTCTTGTCGGTGACAGTGGTTCCAGTGGAGCCATCCGCAGTCTTATTGATCTCCGTCACGGTGCCATCTTTCTTTGTCTCTATGGTAGAAGTGGAGCCGTCAGGGTTCTTGGTGACCTCAGTCACAGTGCCGGTGGTCTTGTTGACAGTAGTCGTGGTAACGGAACCGTCAGGGTTCTTCTCAGTAGTGGTTGTGGTGTTGGAAGAACTGCCGCCGGAAAAACTGCCGCCGCTGGAGGAAGCTGCCACAGTCCCGACATCGGAATAGCCCACTTCTTTGCCGCTCTCATCCAGCAGCACGGCAAATACTCTTTCGCCGCTGTTGATACCGCTGAGGGGGACAACCGTCTCCTCAGTACCAGCAGAAGCGTTGCCGACTTCCTCAGCGCACAGGCCATCCACCATGACATTGGAGACCGTCAGGGTCTTTTCCGTCTCCCGATCAAAGTCCACCGGCAGGGTCACGATGTCAATATCATAATCGGAATAGCGCTTGACACCGTTGTCATCCTCGGTCATCATGCTTTCGTCAAAGACCAGCGTTTTGTCATCATAGTAGTTGAAGTCTGGCATACCGGTGCTGGGGACGGCGGGAGAATAGGAGTTCAGATAGATCTTGTCATTGGCCAGATCAAAATAGAGCATTTTGATATAGCCGCTGCCACCCTCATCTGCAGACTGATAGTCGGTGCAGATTTGGTAGACGGTGTGTTTTTCACCACTGTCACTGGTCAGCTCCACAAAGTTGACGGAGGAACCGTGATAGTGACCGTTGAGGATAGCCATGACCTGGGGATGGTTCTTGCACACACCGTTGAGCAGAATGCGGCTGGTGTAGCTCTCGGTTGCCGTGGCATTGATGCCGCCATGGGTGGTAATGATGGCGCGGGTACCGGGGTGTGCATCCAGAACGGAGTTGATCCAGGCAATCTCGTCGGTGTAGATGTCCCAGCTTATACTGATGAAGAGAATCTCCTCACCGTCCACTTCTACAACATCATAGTGCCCAAGATTGTTTTTGTAGGACCCGCCGTAGTAGGACTTGTCCTTGTAGTATTCCTCTCCGAAATACTTCCAGTAGAGATCGTACACCATGTTGCCGTGGGCCACATCGTGGTTGCCACCCAGAACGCCGGTGGGAATCCCGGCATCTTCCAGCCGCTTCTGCTGAGAACGTGCGAAAGCGAACTGATACTCCTCGTTGAACTCATCGGCAATGTCGCCGGTATGGAAGACATATTTGATATTCAGGTCATCCTTTTTGTCGATGATCCAGCTCACCATATCCTGATAGTGCTGGTTATACCGCTCGGCATAGTACTGAGTGTCCGTATACCAGGCGATGGCGAAGTCATAGTTCTCCGGAACCGCTGTACCGTCCCAATCATCGTTGTCCCCGACCTCGGTGTTAAAATCATCTGCCTGGGTATAGGGGGTATTGGCGATGGTGCGGGCCTGGATCAGGACGCGGACAGTGCCGTCAGCGACGGCAGACGCAGGCACCAGAGCCGTGAGCGTATTGCCATCCCGGTCCACATCCAGCAGCTCCCAGGCGTTGTCCCTGAGCACATAAAGCTGAACGTCTTTGCCGTAGTTATCTGCCACAGTCAGCTGCACACGGATGTTCTCTTCCTCTCCGCTGACAGGGATCTCCAGGATCTGATAGGGGTACTGACCGTTATCAGATACAGTAGCGCCGGTACCGGTCTTGGCCGCAGCCTCAGCGGTGCTATCCCCCGCACCCTCCAGGATGTTGAAGTTCTCAATGCGCTGTGCCTTCCGCACGGACACGCTAGCTGCACCCTCCACAGCGGCCACCTGGGCCTGGGTGCCGTTGAGGGTCAGGGAAACGGTCAGGTCCATGGGTTCTTCCTCCACCCCCACAGGCTCCGTATTCTGAACCTTAAAGGAGATGTTCTGCACCTGGTCGCCTGTAGTCACGGTCAGGGTATGAACGCCATCGGCCAGGGCGGTGGTGTCCAGAGAAAGTGCCTGGGCATCCACATATCCTGCAGGGATGGTGAAGGTCATCTTCACATAGATGTACTGGTTGGCAGAGTCGCCGATCTTGATGGAGCTGGAGGAATCAAGGGCTACGATATCCCGTGTGGTGATGTTCTGGCCCACACAGGAATCGGGTGTCAGAACCGTCCCGTCCCGCAGAACCAACCGCAGGTTGGAAGCCACAAAGTCCTCGTTGTTCTCGTCCGTATAGGCTTCCCAGCAGGAGCCGTAGGTGGCGGGACGCAGGGTCAGTTCAATGGACGCGCTGCCCTCACCATTGTACTTGAAGTACTGCTGTCCCACAGGCATGGCCAGACAACCGTCAGCGGGGATGGTGCTGCACTTGGAGAAGGTGCCAATGATGGTGCCGGTCGCCTCCGTATCACCGCCGGTGGTCAGGCCGTTTTTGAAGTAGCTGTCCACTCCGGTGTAGTCAAAGACGAAGTAGGCACCACGCTCCATGGCAGCGGCAGAGTCCAGCGTCTCACCGTCCAGGGTAAAGGTGGGAGTGGCTGCACCGCTATAATCCTTAGCCGAGATCTGAACGGTGCCGGAATAGGGTTCGCTGCTCACGTCTGCGCTGTTGAAGTTCACGCGCAGCCCGGTCTGTTCCCCGTCGTTGTGGATCTGCACTCTGACTGGCTCAGTCTGGGTATAGCGGTAGGCGTTGTGGAACCGGACATAGTATTCCACCCAGTCAGCTCCCTGAAGATAGCCGTCCTGAATAAAGGCGTACCACTTGTTGTAGATGGCAAAGGAGGTAGTCTGGAACACCTCGTAGCCGTCCATTTTGTCCGTCTTCCAGCAGAGCTCGGCAGAGGTCACGGGCAGAGCCTCCGTGCCGGCGTAGGAATAGGGGATGCGGAGGCTTTCACCCTGCTGCAGCCCCTCCTCCAGGACCTTCAGCGCCTCAGTATCATAGGGGCTGGTGGAAAGTTCCACGGTAGGTCTGGAGTTGTCATCGGCTATGAACGTGATCTGGCCATCTGCCACCACGCCCATATTGGTGCTGCTCTGGGCGGCGTAGACCTCCATCAGCGGACCCTCTATGGAAACCTTCAGGTCCACGCTCTTGTTGTCCTTCAGATCGCTGACGCCATCCCAGAAGTAGCGGGAAACCAGGGTTTTGGTGTCGCCCTCACCCTTCTCATACAGGTCAAAGCCCCGCAGGGTATTGCTCAGACCGTTCTGGGCGGTGAAGATGTAGACGGGCACCTCGTCCGGGATGGCGTAGGCGGCACGGAATTCCGCCAAGGTTGGGAAAGTCTGATAATCTGTCCCCTGGGTTAGTCCGTCCCCTGCGCGGTAGCACCAGAGAACCACGGTGCTGTGGGCAGGAACGGTGCAGTTTTCCTGCGAGCCGACGCACTGGGTTGGATCCTCATTGGCGGCATACTGGTAGATTGGCAGGGCCTTGTAGCTACCCTCTTGTACTCGGTAAGCAAGCTCATACTCCTGGTTCAGGTCGATGGCCTGATCTGTGGTGTTGGTCAACTCCAGGCACTCCATCAAGTCGTTTTCAGCACTGCCGTAATCTGCGTTGCGGTTGGTGTCGTTGGGGCGGATCTCCGTGATAAACAGGCCGTCGGGTGTCAGGTCCTCCGGTGCGTCAACGGAACGCCGCCCGCTGAGCTGGGCGCTGCAGGCAAAGCCCGCACTGGTCAGCTTCTTGGCCTGCCAGACCTGCATGGTGCTGCCGGCCTCCGGGATCTGGAGGTGGACGGACAGACCGTCGGCGGTCACATCGTCAGTGGTGGTATTGTAGTGATAGTAGGAGAGGATGTTGCCCTCGGTATCTTTGATAGCAAAGCCCCGGTCATTCTCAGCAAAACCGTTCTGACCGCTGACCTTATAGACCTTGACATCATCAGCGATGTTCATGGCTGCGCGGAACTGTGCCTCTGTGGCATAGTCCTTGCCGACCTCGCCGCCCAGATCGGTACGCTGGCTCCAGAACACGGCGCTTTCCCCGGCGGGGATAACAACGTTTTCAAAGTTGCCGTCCACAGTGGTCACGGTGAGCTGCTTCATGGTATGGCTGCCACCGCTGGGGTACTCATACCAGAGGCCGTAGTCTGAGTTGAAGTTGACATCCTGATCAGACGTATTGGTAATCTCCACAAACTCCATCTGGTCAGAAGCATTGGAAAACTGGGAATTCCGCTTGACATCGTTCTGATAGATTTCTGTCAGCCACAGGCACTGCTGGGAAGCGCCGCCGGAAGTGTTGTCATCAGACGGGCTGTCAGCGGAAGTCAACTCATACACCGCCACGGTGCCGCCTACCTCGCAGGCGGCCAACAGCAGGGCGTCGCCGGTGGGGCTCTTTTCGGCGGGGATAAACTTCAGTCCCTCGGGGGAATCATCGGCGGCCACATCGTTGGAGAAATCCCTGGAGTTGATGTAGTTGACATAGGCGACATTGGACGGGTCAGTGATATCGTAGACCATCACGCCGCCAATGCGCTCCAGGGTAACGAAGACATAACTCCTGCCGCCCACTTCACCGGTCACAACGGTCTCCGGCTCGGGGCCCTTCTTACCGGAACGGTCATCTTTGGTCAGAGCGTCGTTGGAGCAGTTGAAGTAACCGGGCAGATACACGGCAGTCTTGGCTTCAAAGTCATTACCGCTGTCGAACACTTGCTCCAATCCCTCATTTGTCACTTTGAACATGGTGAAGGAGCGGCCGCCGAAGAGGTAGTCCTTTTCGGAATCCAAACCGTCGTAGTCTTCGGCATCGAAGAACACGACCTTACCAGACAGGCCGGAGTTCGCCGCAGTGATGTTACCGGTGGGAGATGTCTCGTCCTTACCGAAGTTCCGCTCGTCCTCGTTCAGGTAATAGGACTCGGTATTCTCCGCACCCCACTCCCGGGAGTCGCCCTCGTTGGCGGTCAGCAGATAATCCACTCCGCCGATGGTAATCAGAGAAATGCCATCCGGCATCCGGATACCGCGCAGGCTCTCATACCGCTTGGGGGCATACTCTCCGTCTTTCTTGTCAATGTCGATCGCAATTTGAGAGTAATCCTCAAAGCCGACCGAATACACACCAGTAAACTGCTCTTCCTTCAGGTCCAGAACCGCGATGGCGTTTGCCTCCTGCAAGGAAACATAAGCGGCATCGTTGGTGCAGGCGATGTACTCGGGTTCCAGATCCACAGAGGGAGCAGCGTCCTTCTTCAAGACAATATTGGCATTTGCCAGAGTATCATGATCAAACTTCTCAAAGCCGACGTGCTTGGCGCTGTAATCACGCACGTCGATGATGGTGACGGAGCCTTCGGGGTCACTGATTTTCTCCCCATAGCCCATTCTCGGCTCGCCCTCGTTGGCGGTCAGGATCTTGCTGCCGTCCGGGGTGAAGGTCACCATGTCGGGCTGGACGCCGGTCTCCACGGTTTGGATAAAGGCCAGGGTGCCGTCAGTGTTACAGGTAAAAAGAGCCACCCGGCCGTTGTCCGAATAGCCCTCGGCCTGAATCGCGGCAGCCAGCCTGGTGCCGTCTGGGGAGACGGCCACGGAGGTCATGTCCCCGTAAGAAAAGGTATTGTCAGTCACAAGTTCTTTCACATTGATATCCACACTGGACAAACCAGCGGCCGTATTCTCTGATTGAAGGCCGTTCAGAGAAATCGCTGTCAATACGCCTGCCTGGCCATTGACGGCGTAGGCATAGCCGGTCCTGCTGTTATAGTCCACGATCTCCATGACGCCGCCGTCGGCGTTGGTCATGCCGGAGTCGTAACGGCCGATCTGGGCCAGGCTCAGCGCGGCTGTTCCGTTTTCAAGGCCGGTGGCCTGCGTGTCGGAGGCCGCAGACCCATCCACCGCCAGCGCCGCTGGGCAAAGCCCCAGCACCATGACGCAGGCCAGCAGTAATGAAATCGATCGTTGCTGTACATTCTTTCCCATATTCTTCTGTCCCTTCTCAAGAAATATATTTTCATTATAGAGAAGGTGCGCTGTCTCTATCCACCACGAAACCGTAAATCTCATGTAAAACTTAAGTACAGATCTTGACTGGCCATTTGGAAGCGCATACCACCCTTTGGGATATACCAAAATTCAGCTTGCATTTTACATGTTTCCGGCCGATAGATCCACTGAGGCTCTCTATAATAGAATCACCAAAAGCAGAGAGGCGTTTCACTATGCTCCCATGTCAGAAGAATTGCCCTATCCACAGTCTGGCAGCGGTAGATGTACCCTGCTCGTTCCAACCCCACCACAGCGGCACGGATCGCATCCTTCCCCGCTTGATTGATCTTCGCCGGCCCCGTTAAGGTGTATGCTTTCTACAATCTGGGGGTACAGCGAGTCAATCCTCAAAAAGCCTCCATCATTGCCCTGTGGGAGATGATTTTAGGCCCTGTTTGGGTGGCGATATTCTTGAAGGAATATCCCTCACTGAGTGTTTTGGCTGGATTTCTCATTGTTCTTGTGGGTATGTTTTTGGATGCGTTTGCCCACCCTGAAGCAAAACCACAGGCTCATGTATCAACTAAAAGCCAATAGTTTAGTTATTGAAAAGATCATTAATGTGTTCTCCGTCACGCCTCGCTCCAAGGGAAACTGGTAGCCAAAATGCTCAAGGCGATCCACGCCCAAGAGAGCAAGAAAGCTGCCCGTGAGAAGGCCACAGCAGTGGTGGAGCAACTGCGTTCGATGAAGCTGAAAGAGGCTGCCAAGAGAGTTTGCAAGCCAATCTGCGTAAGAAACCCGCTTCTCTGCATATGGCAGCCCCGCGTACACCGAGGTCGTTTCCTTCCTTCTTTAACATTACAAATGGGATATCACGAAACTCCCCCAGGGGAACAGGCGGGACAGTTGGAACCGAACTCGACCAACACATGTCCAGAGCATTTTCCGGGATCTGGAACTCTTGAAGCTTTTTGTTGAGTGGGTACGAAATTGGAACTGCTAGGGATGTGCCGGAACGGATCTGGCGGTCGTATGGTGTGATGTTCCCATAGTACAGGTCTTCCAGCGTCTCTCGCATGGTGTGCCACCTCCTTGTCAGCAACACACAATACCACAGAAACAGAAAATAGCCACGGCAGATGCGCAGAGTTATCAAAGATTTATCATTTGGCGGTTCTGGAGGATGGTATCACATTTTGATACCATCCTCCGGTCTTATCAATACCCTATCATGCCGCCCATGCCGCCCTGCGTCAGCTCAGGATCTTCATGGTCGTCCGACTTGTGTCCCATAGCAATCTTTTTCTCCCGAATCTTCTGTCGTAGCTTGCTGTCCACCTGCAGCCCTGTTCCAGACTGGGGTAGGGATCGTTCCTGAAAGATCCTGCTCATGTGGTGGAGCAGATGGGTAACACTCAGGAACACATGGGGCGGTCTGCCGCGGTTCTGATGTTGGAGAAGGGCTTCCGCGTAGACATTGCCTTGCTCCGCCGCCTTACTTAGCCAGTATGCACCCAGCTCTTTGTCGTACTCCACACCCTGTCCCATGACACCTTTATCAGACAAAATAGCTTGCGCCAACTTGTCACCGCGTTTAGCCAGCTCGTTCATTTCAGAGACAGCGTCACCGCGCTCTTCCAACGTCAGGCTCTCATCCCGAATCGCATCCCGAAGGCTTTCGTAGGCATAGGAAGCGTTTCGGAATTCCTCCGGCTCGCTCTCCTGCTCCACGCCCTTGTCCTCAAAGGACAAATTGCACTGCCGGATGTTTTCCGCCTCTTTTATTACCTCGTTTTTGATCTGGCGGAATTCTTTCTGCTGTGACAGCGGAACACGCTTCCGCTCTTTGTATCCATCCACCTTTCCCTGGAGGACCATCCACTGGTCGTAGCAGTCCCGCACACTGGGAAGCCGCTCCATCTCATCCACGATTCGATCCACCAGTTTCTTTTGCGGCTTCGGAAGGTAGCCATAGGACTTCTTGCCCTTGACCGTTTCCAGTTGCATCGCCAGCTCCAGCATGAGACGCTCCACTTCTGGGTGGTCACAGATACCATCTTTCATAACCTGTACCAACTCCAGCATCGCTTTCCGGGCCTCGCGCACCAGTTCGTCACGGGATGTAGACTTCTGCTCGTAGAGGTGCAGCAGTTCCTGCTTGAAAATATTATTGGTGAGCTCGGACTTGATCTGCCGGATGTCCTCTCTGGACAGGCACGCCTGCCCCGGCTTCGTAGACCACGCCATCATATGGACATGGGGATGATCCCCTTCGTCGTGAAAGGCGGCGTACCACCGGAAGTCACCGGGTGGGATGTTCATCGCCGCGGCGATGTCGTTGCGGTGAGCCCGGAAGAGATTACACCACGCCTTGGCGTTGTCGTATACAATGCCAACGGAAAGGGGCTCGGTCTGCCCTACAACCGCCCTTTGATGGACGAGGACGACCTGCCCTATTATTGTCTGCGGGACGTTCTTCCCCGCTGGGCTGGGTGAGGAGAACTTTGCTTCTTTGACGGAAGAACAGATCCGGCAGTATAAGGAACTGTATGACAATATTATGGTCATTACAGCGGAAAAAGAGCGGCCGCCCCAGGAAAAAGGGGCCTGTTCTCATAGCCCGGACGTGGAGTGGAGCGGTGAACACGGAGGAGCCTATGACCAATTACGATCTGACCAGCATTGGAGCGGTCACCACTTCCGCAAAACTGGCCCATATTCGTGCCAATCAGGAGCCGGATCAGAGCAGCTATAACGCCGCATGGCTCCGCGGTTACGCTGACGCCCTGACGGGAGAGGTCGTTGCAGTAGTAAATGAGCGCGTGCTCGTTGCAGGGATAGGGGGAGGGCTTTATCTCCATAAGTATCCTGTTATCTCTCACTGGGAAGCCAGTACCCCGAACAAAGTAGGAGTATTGCTCCTCTATATCGCCGTTCTGCGTGTTGGTCAGTGTGACCAAGGTCAGGATCGTCTGTATAAAGACGCTTAAAAATAGTTTGTTAATAACGGTCGATTGTAAAATGAAGTTGGACACCTAAGAAAAAATCCATAGTGATTTTCCC
>OGHF01001743.1_pt1 | contig 12318 bp, 10 predicted proteins | sample 1571481 | NCBI WGS metagenome assembly OGHF01 (sample SAMEA2581952, study PRJEB24529) | metagenome | biome: Human gut stool | place: China | collected 2011
ATCCACCAACATACCAATTCCGAGCGCCAGACCCGACAGTGAAATAATGTTTAACGTAATATTCGTAAAGTACATCAGTACCACTGCAAAAACAACACTGAGCGGAATGGAACATGCTATTACAAGTGTAGGTTTCATATCTTTTAAGAATAATAACAATACAATAATTGCAAGGATGGCTCCCACGATCATGTTTTCTACGACTGATTTCACGATCATGTCAATGTAAATACCCTGATTCATGAGAACGCTCAAATGTAACGCTGTATTTTCTTTTTCCAAACTGTCAAATTTATCCAATAACCGGTCTGTCACATCTCCGGTGGAATAGCCGGTCTGCTTTTCAATCGAAAGCATTACCGCCGGATTTCCATTCACTTTGGAATAGGAATCTCCGGAATTGTCAATGTATTCGATATCTGCCACATCTGACAGTCTGACCGGTTCGATACCATCCATACCAAGATCCATCAGAACGAGATTTTCAAGATCTGCTTTGGATGTCACCTCATCTCCGACTCGCACCAGATACTGCTCGTTCCCCTCTGTCACATAACCTGCCGGCATGGAGAAGTTCTGTGCTGTCAGAAGATTTTTTAAGGTATCCATTGTAAGGATCGTGTTCAGATCCGCTGAATCTTTTGCCTGCTCTTTTGCATCATCTAACTGGCTCTGTCCCTCTTCGATCTTATTTGCTGCAACAGCAAGATCCGCATATCCCTTGCTCATCTCCATGATACCGGATATCTGGGATTCATTTAAAGTCACTAATGCGTCATCTAAAGATGTTTTACCGTCTGCCACCTGTGTCTGGGCGGACTCGATTGTCGCGATTCCCGCCGCAATCTGTGTCTTGCTCTCACTCAATTTTGAGATTGCAGCCGGAATGTCTTTGTAAGAAGTCAGCGTCACACCTGCATCTGCAAAAGAGGATGCCTGACTCATCAGCATCACATTGATATCATCCAGTTTGGACTGTAATGTCACGATCTGGCTGGCAATGTCACTCTCACTTGTATAGGAAGTCCCTGCCTGTGCATTGATCTGGGCAATGGCTGTGGATTCCATGTATGCGATGAAATCGGATTCGCTGGCCGCATTTTTATATGCTTCTAACATTTTAGGATCTGCCTGTAAAGTTGAAATCACTGTTTCCAACTGATTCGCCTGTTCCTGTGTCATCTGACCATATTGAACCGCTGCTGCAAGCGCTTCCTCCACTGTCATGTCTGCACCTGTCATTGGATTTTTTGCTGTTAAAATTGCCATTACACCATCGTGCGCCTGATATAACTGCTTTGCCCCACTCTTCGCCTGGCTGACACCGTCTTTTGCTTTCTGTAAACCGTCAATCGCGCTCTGTAACTGCGTTGCTCCATCATAAGCTGACTGTAACGACTTGATTGCACCATCCATGGACGACTGTGATTTCTGAAGATCTGATAATTGTGTGGTCAGATCTGCTTCGGTGTTAAACAGTTGGATTTTATTATTAATGATCTCATTTTCACCTGCTCCAAGCTGGCTTCCCATCTCTTTTTCACTATCGGAAAGCTTCTTTTTCCCACTGCCTGTGCATCTGTAAACTGGGCATCTATTTTGCTCAGAATCTGTTCGTTTAAAGCATCTATTTTCTCCTGGTTCATAGTGACCTGAAGATCCGTATCAAGCACTCCTGTTGCCGTCACAGATGCCACACCCTCGATACTCTCAAGCAGTGGTAATAATTCATTGTCCACATAATTAGATACCTCTGCCTGATCCATACCATCCACATCCGCAGATGCGATCATGACCGGCATCATATCCGGATCGATCTGCATAATGACCGGTGAGCCCGCTGAATCCGGGAACTGTCCGGTCAACTGATCCAGCTGCTGCTGAATCTCAATCATAGCAGAATCCATGTTCGTGCTCTGCTCATACTCCAAAATAACCATAGAATAGTTATCATAGGACATGGAACTTACGTTATTAATATTGGAAGTCGTTGCCATTGCCGCTTCGATTGGCGATGTCACATCCTTTTCCACTTCCTCCGGACTTGCCCCCACATCTGTTGTGACAACGATCACATACGGCAGATTCATTGCCGGCAGCAGATCTGTTGTCATCCTCGTCAGCGAAACAACTCCTAAAACGATCACCAGTACAACAGCCACTAACACTGTGTACGGACGTTTTACACTATACTTTGGGATCATTCTCGTTCCTCCTGAAAAATTATATGTCTGATTGGCTATTGCATTCCCGCAAGCCAAAACCGACCGGTCGGTCGGCAAAAATCAGTTTACTCCTCTCTCATCAAAATGCAAGGAAAATCGGACAGAATTTAGAATTATTTTAGAAATGGAACAAAATTTCCTATTTACGCAAAAATGGAGTACCTATCGGTACTCCATCCCACGAGACTGTATCTTTCCAATATATAATAACAGAGGCTTTACTCTTTTTTGTTTATGACTGTTGTTCTACCAATTTCTGTATTGCCTGCTGCTCTGCTTCCGGCATCAGCTTTGATACCTCGATCAGAACGATCAGTTCTTTTGCATAGGAAGCAACCTCATCAAAACAATTTTCTACTGCTTTCATAATGACTGGCATGGAAATAACCTTCTCATCCGGGACATCAATAATCTCATCCACGTTTCCAACCTCAAGCCCAATCTTTGTACCATTCATGGATGCAACGATGATATTGTTGATTTCCTGTTCCGGATAATGAAACTGTTCTGCCAGACTGTACACTGCAATAACTTCTCCGTGCAGATTCATGATCCCATGAACCTGTGGCAGTGAATTTGGAATATTCACCACATTCATTCTTGTTTCAATGGATTCCACATCATTGACAGGAATACCAAACTTCACTCCATTTAACAAAAATGTAAGTAACTGCATTATAATCTCTGTCTCCTTTCTTATGATTCGATCTCGGGACATTTCGCAGTATCCATAAGACCTGCAAAAAGGGGACTGGCACAAAAGTACCGCCCCACTATTCTGTTCTCACCCTGTTCTATTCATCTTCGCTGTCTTCATCATCAACGATTGCTGCTGCCGCACCTGCCACAGATGAAACAACCGCTATCACAACAACGATGACAACCAAAAGTAATAAAATTCCCATGAAAACTAAAAAACCGCCTTCTGTCATGTCTTCCTCCGTTCTGAAAGGATTGTGCAGATTCACTTCTCAACCATTTCTTTTTTTCCAAAATCTGTGCCTATTATAGCACATTAGCAACTGGAAAAAAAGAGCCTATGTTTGATTATTTCAGATAATTTTTCTGATGTTTTTTAATATTGTAATCTTTTTCTGCTACATCAAAGGAGAACCGCCGTGATATGGGGAATCACGACGGTTCTCAGGGAAGGTTTTTTCATTTGTAGCTATATTCTAATTTATCCTTTTACACTGCCGAGGGCAACACCCTGTACGATGTGTCTGGATAAGATCAGATAAATGATAATAACTGGGAAGATAGAAAATGCGATCATCACATAAACCTGACCCATATCAAACTTCAGCCAGTCAGCTGCACGAAGCTGTGCGATTAAGATTGGCAGTGTCTTTTTCTTGTCATTGTGTAAGATCAAAGCCGGTACAAAATAATTATTCCAGCTGCTTACAAATGTAAAGATTGCCTGTACTGCAATGGCAGGTTTCATTAATGGAAGTACAATATTGTTAAATGTATGGAACTCACCGGAACCATCAATTCTGGCTGCCTCGATCAGAGATACCGGCAATGTACTTTCCATGTACTGTTTCATGTAAAAGAATGTGACCGGCGCAGCGATCGTCGGGACGATCAAAGGTATAAAGGTATCTTCCATTTTTAATGTGCCGACTAATTTTACAAACCCAAGTGCAGTTACCTGTGTAGGGATCATCATAACTGCTAAAATAAATGCATAGATATATTTTTTCAGTTTAAAATCATATGCATGGATCGCATAAGCTGTCATGGTTGAAAAATAAGTACATAACGCTGCTGACAGTACCGATACGATCAGACTGTTTATCATACCCTGCCATACCGGGAGTGTTCCGTGTACCAGATTGTTCCAGTTTTCCAGCAGATGTGTGCTTGGCAGTGGTGTAAATCCGGCCTGCAGTTCACCGTTCGATCTGGTCGCGTTAATGAACAGCACATAGAACCAGAACAGGCAGGCAAATGTAACAAGAATCAGGACTACATAAGCGATAAATCTTCTTGCATGGATTCCAAGTCCTTTTTTCAGATTTTTATTTTCGTTCATAATAACACCTCACCTTTCTATTCTACTCATGCTTTTCTCTTATCGTTTCCAGTTACCTTAAAGACAATAAGACTTAAAATTGCGGTGATGATGAACAGGATTACGGATACTGCACCAGCCATTCCGTAGTTCTTACTGTACAGATGTTTATTTAAGAACATGATCAATGTCATGGTCGATCTCATTGGATCACCGGTACCATTGGTCAAAATCTGTGGTACATCAAATAACTGTAATCCACCGATCAGTGATGTGATCACAACATATACTAAAATCGGCCGGAGCAGCGGTAATGTAATTTTGTAGAATACCTGTGTGGAAGTTGCTCCATCCACCTCTGCTGCTTCAAATAGGGAAGTATCGATACCCATCATGCCTGCCATTAAAAGAATGGTCGTATTACCAAACCACATCAGACAGTTCATAAGGGCGATCAGTCCTCTCGCACTTCCTGTGTTTGCCAGAAACTTATATGGCTCTGAAATGATTCCGATCTGCATTAAAATCGAGTTGATCGGTCCACCATCTGAGAACAGTGTAAAGAACAACATGGAAAATGCGGATGCCATGATCAGGTTTGGCAGATAGATCACGGTCTTGAAAAATCTGCTTCCTTTTAATTTCAAACGCACATCAGAAAACCATGCACCTAACAGTAATGACAAAATAATCTGTGGCACAAAACACATGATCCATAAAATCATGGTATTCTTTGCGTAAATCCAGATATCGCCCTGTGTAAACAGCGTTTTGTAGTTCTCCAGTCCCACAAAGTTTGGTCCGATCTGTGTCAGACCTGATAAATAATTTTCAAAAAAGCTGTTATAAATGGTATTAAACAGTGGTATAAGCTGGAATACAACATACACCAGAATAAAAGGAATCAGAAAAATGTAACCCCATTTGTTATATCTGACTGCTTTACTGCTTTTCTTCTTCATAACGCCTCTTGCCCCCTTCTTTTTATTTTTCACAGAGTTCACAGCATCCCTTCACGGACATCTTTTTGTGCAAATCTGCTGTCAGCTCTGCGCTTTACGCCGCTGACTGCTTTCTCTCCGTCCGGAGATAGATATAAAGATAGCCGCACCCGCCGGTCTGGCAGGCGCGGCTTATTATTTTAGTATGTTAAGTCCGGATATTTCTCAACAACTGCTTTGTAGAATAAGTCAAGTGCATCATCAAGTGAGGCATTGCCTTCAAAGTAGTTCTTCATAGCGTTCTGGAACTCTTCGTTACATCCCTGATCGTATGCAGAAAGGTTGCTTAAATCAAGTTTTTCTACACTTGCACAGTACATAGACAATGGGTTCTGTCCGCCTAATACTTTACTCTGGTAGCTTGTATCTGCTGCCATTGCTTCCATAGCTGGTTTATTGTTAACGAAGTCATCATCTTTTACTACGATATCTTTCATGATCGTCTCGTCTGTTGTCATCTTTAAGATGATATCTTTTACAAGACTTGCGTTATCTGTACCTGTTGCTCCACAGATCCATGTACCGCCCCAATAGAATCCCTGAGGTCCTGGTGTAGCGCCCCATCCACCGTTGTAACCGATAGATCCTTCGGTGTCGGCTGCCATAGAGAAGTTCACGAACCATGCTGGTCCAAAGTAGCAGAATACTTTTCCTTCCGGATAGAAACCTTTCTTCCAGTCATCGCCCCAGAGTTCATATGTCTCTGTCTCGCCTGCATCATAAAGCTCTTTTGAATCAGATACCCATTTCATAATGTTATCATCAATATTGATCTTGCCATCTTCTACCCATTTAGAAGTAACGTTGTTAGAGTATACACGGTAAGTATCATTGACGGAAGATGTCATCTTGTATCCGGCAGCTTTCATTGTCTCTGCTGTATCATTGAAAGTATCCCAGTCTGAAACATATTTCTGAACTTCGTCAGGATCGTCTGTTCCAAGAACTTCTTTTGCTGCATCACGGTTATAGAATAATACGCCCGGGCAGCCCTGCCATGAAACACCTTTTAATACACCGTTAGAATCTGTAACGATATCTTTTGTATACTGATACTGGTTTGCAAGGTCTGCATCTGTAATTCCAAGATCTGCGATCGGCATTGTATAATCTGTATCGACATATTTCAGTGCGTAGTCAGCTTCTACTAAGAATAAGTCAATCTTGTCATCGGCTGCTGCTGATTCCTGTTTTAATAATGTTGCATCCAGATTGTTCTGATATGCGTTGTCATCACTTGGTGTGATGTTCCATTTTACGGTAACATCCCCAATCTTACCAGTTGTGGCATCCACTTCCTCATATCCAGGATAGTGATCTGTCAGACGGCTCTTAAACTCTTCATTCCAGCAATAAATGTTGAAAACTTTTCCCTCATCACCTGTTGTATCTGTCTCCGCTGCATCAGATCCAGATTCTGTTGCCGGTGCTGCTGCACCTGAGTTGCTGTTGTCTGTGGATGTTGTGTCTGATGATCCGCCACATCCTGCTACCATAGTTGCTACCATGGATGCACATAATAATGTGCTAATGATTTTCTTTTTCATAGAAAACCCTCCTCCTTAATTTTTTGGCTTCCGCCTTGTTTACATTGTTATTTTTGTTCCGGAATCTTTCCTACCGATTGTCCCGGTATGAGGATTCCTTCTATAACGACTCTCTCAATGAGAGTTGTTTTTGGTTTTTCAATGGAACCGATCAGCCGTTTTGCAGCCTCTCTGCCAATCTCTTCTGTGTCCTGCTTAATTGTGGTAAGCTTCGGGTGCAAAAGCTGCGACATCCTCGTTCCGTCGTATCCTGCTACTGAAATGTCTTTTGGTATCCGAAGTCCCATCTCTATAATGACATTTCTTCCACCGATCAGTGCGGTGTCATCAGGATAAATGATACAGGTTGGCGGATTTTCCAGATTCAGGAGTTCCTTCGTCTGTTTTGCCGCTTCCCTCGTCTCCAGGTAATCAGCTGTGCGGATGTACTCATCCGGGACTTCCAGTTTCAGTTCATCCATTGTCCGGTAAAAACTTGTCAGCCGGTCTTTGGTAACTGCCGAACCATTCTGCTGTCCGTGGATGTAAGCGATCCTCCTGTGTCCCTGAGAATAAATATATCTGACCAGATCTTCCATGCCCTGAATGTTGTTCGAGCTGACCGCCGTGCAGCTGTGATGCAGGTAGTCGATGGTGACAACCGGTACTTCGCTATTCATCAGTTCCATGACGCCAGGGTCGTTAAAATCCGCACACACAATTGCAACGCCCTCAAAATTCCGGTATTTACAATGTTCCAGATAAGACATCTTCCGGTTTTCAAAACAGGTATTGATAAATGTAATGTCATAACCCTGCTTCTCTGCCTGGACTTTCAGACCATTTAATACTCCTGAAAAATATTCATGCTGCAAACCACTTCCTGCTTCCTCTTCAAATAGAACTCCGAGGTTGTATGAATGGTTGGTCTTAAGTGATCTTGCTGCTGCATTCGGAAAATATCCTAATTGCTCTGCTACTGTCCGGATACGACTCTTTGTCTCTTCACTGATATCTTTTTGATCGTTTAACGCCTTACTGACAGTGGCAGTTGATACTCCACACTTTTCGGCAATTGTTTTTAAAGATACCATTGAATCCTCCAGGTACTTCTTCCAGACTTTATTATGTATGACCTGTTGTCTTGTTACTTAAGTCTTTCGAAGTTTTTACTTAATCGTTTTCGCACCTTTAATATAGCTCTTATGCAAACGGATTGCAATACTTTTTTGACATTTCGGCTAATTTTACATTTTTATTTCTGATTTTTTGTGCATTTTTTATGATTCTTTCTGTTTTTTAACAGTTTTTGCAGCAAAACCTTATACGTTTTCGTATTTCAAGCTTAATTATCCAGCTTAACCTTCTTTTGTTGCTTTCTTCTATATTAGGCTGTAATTTTTGTTAAAAGTGCTGTTTTTGCTTATTTCAAAGGATTTTTTGTTGATTTTTATAATTCTGCAAGATATAATTTTAGATAAGGAATATTTACTTAATCGTTTTCGTTAAGTAATATGTAAAACAAGGAGGCTAAATCCTGCACAGCTTGCTGGGCGTTGCTCCTGTAAGGACGCATGCTATGCACGCATAGCAGACATTTTGCTTCGCAAAACAAGGAGGCTAAATCCTCTGCTCCTGTATGGACAGTCGCATTTTGCTTCGCAAAACAAGGAGGATTTATATGAAATTCGGATATTTCGATGATAATGCAAAAGAGTATGTCATCACTTCCCCAAAAACACCACTGCCTTGGATTAATTACCTCGGCTGTGAAGATTTCTTTTCATTAGTTTCAAACACATGCGGCGGCTACAGCTTTTATAAAGATGCAAAGCTGTTACGTCTTACCAGATACCGTTACAACAATGTTCCCGGAGACAGCAACGGACATTACTACTATATTAAAGAAGGAAATACCATCTGGAATCCGGGCTGGATGCCAACCAAGACTGATCTGGATTCCTATGAATGTCATCACGGTATCGGTTATTCCATTTTTAAAGGAAGCAAAAATGATCTTGCCGCAGAGCTGACAGACTTCGTTCCGATTGGAAGCACCTGCGAGATCAATAAGCTGACCATGACCAACCACAGTAAAGAAGAAAAGCATTTTTCCATTTTTTCTTATGTAGAGTTCTGTCTCTGGAATGCAATGGACGATATGACAAACTTCCAGCGTAACTACTCCACCGGAGAGGTTGAAATCCATGGTTCCGCCATCTATCATAAAACCGAGTACCGGGAAAGAAGAAACCATTACGCTGTTTACTCCGTCAATGCTCCGATTGCCGGATTTGATACAAGTCGTGATGCATTTCTTGGTGCGTACGGTGAAAATTCGGCTCCTGAAGTTGTCGTATCCGGCTCCTGCAAAAATTCTGTTGCAAGCGGCTGGGCTCCGGTCGGCAGCCATCAGTTAGATGTAACCCTTGCTCCGGGCGAATCCAGAACTTATGTATTTGTTCTCGGTTATGTGGAGAATCCGGCAGCAGAAAAATGGGTTGGCAGACCGGAAGATGGTATCATCAACCGCACTCCTGCTGAAAAATTATTAGAAAAATTCAACACAACAGAAAAAGCAGACCAGGCACTTGCTGATCTGAAAGCTTACTGGGAAAAACTGCTCAGCCATTTTACTGTTTCTTCCAAAGAGGAAAAGCTTGACCGCATGGTAAACATCTGGCATCAGTATCAGTGTATGGTAACCTTTAATATGAGCCGTTCTGCTTCCTATTACGAATCCGGCATCGGACGTGGAATGGGATTCCGTGATTCCTGTCAGGATCTTTTGGGCTTTGTTCATCTGATACCAGACCGCGCACGTCAGAGAATTTTAGACATTGCTTCCACACAGTTTGAAGATGGAAGCGCTTATCATCAGTACCAGCCACTTACAAAAAAAGGAAACTCGGACATTGGAAGCGGTTTTAACGATGATCCACTGTGGCTTATTGCCGGAACTGCCGCCTATATCAAAGAAACCGGCGACTACTCCATTCTGGATGAGCGCACACCTTATGATAATGATGATTCCAAAGCAACGGATCTTATGGAACACTTACGCAGATCCTTCCACTATACCATGGAACACCGTGGTCCACACAAACTTCCGCTGATCGGACGTGCTGACTGGAATGACTGTCTGAACTTAAACTGCTTCTCTACAGAGCCAGGCGAATCGTTCCAGACCTTTGGTCCATCGGAAGGGCCTAATGCAGAATCTGTTTTTATTGCCGGAATGTTTGTCCGCTATGGAAAAGATTACGTGGAAATCTGCAGACACCGTGGCATGGCTGAGGAGGCTGCGCTTGCAGAAGAAGCCATTGCAGATATGGAAAAAACAGTTTTGGATGCCGGCTGGGACGGAGAGTGGTTCCTGCGTGCATACGATCATTATAAAAACAAAATCGGATCCAAAGAATGCGAAGATGGCAAGATTTACATTGAGCCACAGGGCTTCTGTGTCATGGCAGAGATTGGCTTAAAAGAAGGCAACTGCTTAAAAGCAATGGAATCTGTTGAAAAATATCTGGATACCAAATACGGTATTGTATTATTGCAGCCACCTTATCACAGATATCATGTTGAGCTCGGTGAAATCTCTTCTTATCCACCAGGATACAAAGAGAATGCCGGTATTTTCTGTCACAACAACCCATGGATCTCCATTGCAGAAACTGTTGTTGGCCGTGGAAACCGTGCATGGCAGGTCTACACAAGAACCTGTCCGGCATATATCGAAGATATCAGTGAAATTCATCGCACAGAGCCATATGTATACTCCCAGATGATTGCCGGTAAAGACGCTCCAAACTTCGGAGAGGCAAAAAATAGCTGGCTGACCGGTACTGCTGCATGGACATTCTTAAATGCTTCCCAGTATATCCTCGGTATCCGCCCTGATTATGATGGTTTGATCGTAGATCCTTGTATCCCTTCCTTCATGGACGGCTTCACCGCAAAACGTGATTTCCGTGGCACGACTTACCACATTGAGGTTGAAAACCCGGATCATGTAGAAAAAGGTGTTGTTTCCGTTACCGTGGATGGCAATGTAATTGAGGGCAATCTCATTCCTGTGGATGCAGCCAAAAAAGAAGTTCACGTTAAGATTATTATGGGATAACTAGAACAAGTCAATATTATTGGCTATTATAACGAAAAATCGTACAGACGAAATATGATATTCCTGTTCGCAAAGCTCACAAAGGAAATCATATTTGTCAGTACGATTTTTCGTTTATTTACACTATGAATGACTTGTGCATAGACACTGAGATATGCCCTGCTTATGTTCTAAATATAGCCGCAAAATCTGCCAAATTACGTTGTTGGCTCCGGTTTTCAATATCTTTGCAAAACAAATTCAGTTCTAACATACCTTATTCCTGCTTGTAACATAGATATGTCCAATCCCAAATATTACTGCAAATATAATCAAAAAATAATGTAACATTGTTATACCACTTAGTAAGAAGATGCCAGTCGGTATAACAGCCAATGCCATTTGCTCCCGGTAAGTCTGTTTATTAAAGTAAAGCATCCAGATAATCCAATATGAGAGCATTAGCACTGTATTTCCAACAAGATAAATAATAAACGCATTTATGGAAGGAAATCCAGATTCAACTATGCCAATATTGAATATCATAAGAAACATACATCCATAACGTCCTATCTGTTCCAGAATATTCATAAATTTATTGGTACATTTATTTTTCTGATTCTTCACCCGGACTGCATATATAATATTCGGAATTAAAAGAAGAATCACTAAAACAAGCCCAAACGTATTAAGCCAGTTCATTCCAAGTTTTCCTGCTACAAAAACAGATGTTGGACCGTCTGCTCCACCAATTATAGATATATTATCTGACATTATTGCATCTCCCATAAAATAAATCAAAATTTAACAACTGACAAACAATGTTTTTAGCTATACTAGTTTCAAACCGATTTTATCATACCGGCAATATTGCTTTTTCAAGAAGTCCCTTATAAATCTTCTCAACATCATAATCCGGCGTATACTGGTCAAGCATCTCATAGATCTGTCTCATCAAATTTATCGGTTCTTCCAGCATATCTGCTGTTTCTTCTGCACTACAGCCTTTTTTATACTTCTTGATAATAAGCTCAATTTTGGCTTCCATTTTTCCTTCTATTTTTCCTTCGCGTTTTCCAGCATTTCTGCCTTTCAATTCTGATTCACGCAAATCATCCGCAAATAATTCCCGTAATGCTTGACACATTCGCCTTTCCTCCTTTAATTCTTTCCAGTTGGCACGCATAATTGTATCTGCAAGTGCCTGATATAATTTTGATTCTTTTTTCTTTCCATACTGTTCGATAAAATTCCGGATTTCACCACCTGATTTCAAATCATTGCGGAGATTGTTCAGCCAATAGTTATTTTCTTTTGATAGTTTTGGAATGATGATTAGCTGTATTGGAATCGAATCTCCAATCAGATAGTAAATACCGTTTTCTATATTTTCTATTATTAGTTTTTTGTCATGTTCCAGCCTTTGCAACATTTTTAGCGG
>OGHF01001745.1_pt1 | contig 12304 bp, 6 predicted proteins | sample 1571481 | NCBI WGS metagenome assembly OGHF01 (sample SAMEA2581952, study PRJEB24529) | metagenome | biome: Human gut stool | place: China | collected 2011
TCGTCATCTCCGGCCACGACCTCTACGACGCCAAGTGCCTGTTGGAGCAGACCGAGGGCAAGGGCATCAACGTTTATACCCACTCGGAACTCCTGCCCGCCCACGGTTATCCGGAGCTGAAAAAGCGCTATTCGCACCTCAAGGGCAATTTCGGCACCGCCTGGCAGAACCAGCAGTCGGAGTTTGAGGACATCCCCGCCCCCATCCTCTTCACCACAAACTGTATCATGCCGCTGCGCCCCAGCTACGCCGACCGGGTCTTTACCACCTCGGTGGTCTCCTATCCCGGGGTGCCGCACATCGGGGAGGACCGGGACTTCACCCCCGTCATCCTGAAAGCGCTGGAACTGGGCGGCTACCCGGAGGATACCATCATCCCGGGCATGAACGGCGGCAAAACGGTCACCACCGGCTTTGCGCGGAGCGCTGTGCTCTCCCACGCCAATGAGATCGTTGCGGCCGTGAAAAGCGGGCAGATCCGCCATTTCTTCCTGGTGGGCGGCTGCGACGGTACCCGGCCCACCCGCCGCTACTACACCGAGTTTGCTAAGCTCACCCCGCCGGATACGGTCATTCTGACCCTTGCCTGCGGAAAATTCCGGCTGAACGATCTGCCTCTGGGCACAGTGCCCGGCACTGGCCTGCCCCGCATCCTCGATGTGGGCCAGTGCAACGACGCATACAGCGCCATCCGGATCGCACTGGCTCTGGCCGATGCCTTCGGCTGCACCGTCAACGACCTGCCGCTCTCGCTGGTGCTCTGCTGGTTCGAGCAGAAGGCAGTCTGCATCCTGATCGCCCTGCTGGCTTTGGGCATCCGGAACATCCGCCTCGGCCCCACCCTCCCGGCCTTTCTCTCTCCGGGGGTCGTGCAGGAATTGCAGCGCCGCTATGACCTGAAAGCCATTACGACCCCGGAAGAGGACCTGCGGGCCATTCTGGGACGCTGACTGCCGCCGCAGGGAATTTCTTGCTTCGTTTCTACTATGCTCCCGGGATTTCCCGGGAGTTTTTTCTTGTGTCGAAACTTTTTCATAATTTCTGGGAATTTCCGGCGCATGGATAAGCTTTCACTCCTGTGCAGGAATCATTTTCCGGAGAAACTCCGGCGCGGTTCCCCACCGTTTCAAAAATTTGGATCTTTCGGTTTCAAATTCGTTTGAACCTCTTGTATTTCCGAACATCCGATGCTACTATATTAGCAGTACACAAAATGTACTATATTTTAGAAAGAGGAGGAGAAAAAATTATGAAAAAGAGATGGTTCGTAGTGATACTTACCATCGGATTGCTGCTTCATGTTCTGCCGCTGAGTGTACTTGCACTGAGCCCCGACCCCACCATCACGGATTCGGACGGCACCATTCTGGACTGGAGTGACCTTTCCACCGTTCCCTACTCCCTTGATGATTTGCAGGAACAGGAACCTCCTGTTCCCGACCTTTCGGAGACGGGCTCGGAGAAAAGCCCTGCGGACGCGGGCAGCGATAAAGCAGCAGCGGATGACCTGCCCGCAGGGAATCCCACCCCCAAAACTCTTGACAAGGGACCGGGTGACGATGACCTTGCGGATGCGGACCGCGATGAAGCAACGGATGACCGGCCCGCAGGGAATCTCACCCCCAAAATTCCTGACGAGGAATCGGGTGACGATGACCTTGCGGACGCGGACCGCGATGAAGCAGCAGCGGATGACCGGTCCGCAGTGAATCTCACCCTCAAAACTCTTGACGAGGAATCGGATGACGATGGCTCTGCGGACGACGACGGCAGCACCACAGCCCCGGCTGTGTGCAAGATCGACAAGATCGACGATACGTACTACTACTCCACACTGGACGAGGCGATCAGCAAGGCGATGCCTGGCGACCAGATCGACCTGCTGACGGACATTGAGCTGAATACGGGGCTTACGTTCGATAACAAGACCCTGACCATTTCCGGCGGCGGCACCTATACGCTGACGCTGAAGGAGCTGGGCATGCACGCAACGAATGACAGTGAAATCACGTTCAAGGATCTCACGCTGATAATCAATGCGCACACAAACCCCTCTGGCGCAGGCGCAACGGCCAACCTGATTTATTCCTCCAAGCTCCGTTTGAGCCATGTTGAATTCAAGTTGACACCAGACAGACTCTCTGGCAGTGGCATTTGTCTGTATAATGGCAGTGATTTGTATTTCGAAGACAATACAAATGCTGTGATTGATGGCTTTTCTGCCGATAGTTGCAGTGGTATCTATGCGGACACAGACACTTACAGCGAAGACGAGATTCATGAAGTCCGGGTCAGTTCCTCTACTCTGACAGTCACGAATTCCGGTTGGAATGGCATGACCATAAATCCGGTCAACCTTAATCTGACCAATTCCCACGTCACCCTGAACAACAATGGCAAGGGCGGCCTCGGCTGCTACTATGGCAAGCTGAAAATGGAAAACTCCACCTTGGATGCAAACAACAATGGCGGAAAAGGCGGCATAGAATTTGGAACACGTGGTTCTTTTGTTGACGAGCTGGACATGGACAGTTATTCCGTTCTGAACGCCAACAATAACAACGGCATTGCCGGTCTTCTTATTGGTGACGGCGGCGTGATCCGAAGCGGTGCGAAACTTAACTGCAATAACAACGCTTACATCGGTCTGTACGTCTTCACCGATGGCAATTGGCTCGGTGACGTAGTGATTGAACACGGTGCAACAGTCACCGCCTGCGGCAACAGATACTCTGGTGTCCACAATTCCTATAAGCTGAAAATCGAAGGCACTGTTATTGCGGACTCTAACAAAGTGTGTGGTATCACCAATGACGCTGGTGACAAGCTTATCATTACCAGCACCGCAGATGTCTCGGTATGTCAGAATACTTTGTTCGGCATTTTTAATTATGCCCGTGCAAATCTGACTGTGGAAAGCGGCGCAACCCTTAAGGTAGAAGAAAACACCGGTAGCGGTATTGCCAACGGTCCAAAAGCGACTTTGAATTTGGGTGCTGGTATCGTACAACGCAACAACGCACTCTATAAAATTACGTTCACGTTTTATCCGGAAGGCGATGTCGACTTCACTGCCCAAGGCGGTGGTATCCAGAACTTGGGCACCGCAATCCTTTCAGACGATGTAGAGCTGTACAACAATCACGCGAAATTTGCTGGTGACGACATCTACAACGCAGACGGTGCCACCATCACCTTTGGCGATACCGGCAAAGGCTGGGAGTTGGATGGCGGACCGGACTGCTATGATTTCATTACCGGCTGGTATGACGACAGCCGCGATGCCCGCTGGAACGCCCATGGGGACGATGAAAGTGCCCGGCATACCGTGCTGTTCCAGCCCGGTACTGAACTCACCGGCCCCCTGTCCCTCAAGGCCGCACACGGCAGCATCGGCAGCCTGACCGTCTGCAAAGAGACGGTCGGTGAACTGCTGCCGAGCGACTATGACACCGTGTTCACCTTTGAGCTCACGCTGGATGATGATGCCATCACCACGATCGACGACAAATGGTGCGGTGTCCCGTTCAAAAACGGCAAGACATCCTTCACCCTGAAAAGCGGCGAGAGCATCACGCTCTCGAACCTGCCCGCAGGCATCGGCTATACCATCACCGAAACCGCTCAGGACGGCTGGACCCTGCTGAATCTCAACCCTGCAGAGACCGGCGTTGTGCCCCAGAACGACACCGCCAAGGTCGTCTTTACCAACCTGAAGAACAGCCCGGACGACCCCTATGTTCCGGTCGTTCCCGTAGACCCGGAGATCCCCGAGATCCCCGAGGAGCCTGAGGGGCCGGAGACCCCCGAGGAGCCTGAGGAACCCGAGATCCCCGAGGAAACCGAGGAAACCGAGGAAACCGAGGAAACCGAGGAAACCGAGGAAACAGAGGCCCCCGGCGAGCTGCCTGCGGAGGAACCGGCTCAGACTGACACGTCCGCGTCGTTGGCCCAGCCGGAGGAAACGCCCACGCAGAACACCACGACCGTGACCCTGATCCAGACCGGTACCACCGATTGGCTGGCTGCCGTGCTTCTGATCTTTGGCATCGGTCTGTTGGTATGCGGGTGGTTCTTCGACCGCAAACAGCGCGCCGCAAAGCACTAAGGACAGAAACGCCCCGCAATCATACGCAAACCGCCGCATCCCCTGCCCCAGACCGGCAGCCGGATGCGGCGGTTTTTTCAAGGTTTTGATGAAATGCGTTCATCATTCCATCAAACCGCACAAGATGACCGGACTTCAGGGCATCAAGTTTGGCGCAGCTGTCACTTGAACATCTCTCACCATCCGCTATAATAGAATCATCGGAACAAAGGCGTTCCAGAAGGGTATTCTATACCCTTCTGGGGCGCTTTTTTGTTTTCTGTGCAAGATCGGCTGCGGAATGTGCCGCGGCCCAGAGGATATTTTGAGAGATAAGGATGGGAAAGGCAATGGATCAATTTACGGAAAACGCCACGCCTCTTGGCCTGTATGACCCTCAGTTCGAGCACGATGCCTGCGGCATCGGCGCGGTGGTGGACATCAAGGGCCGCAAGAGCCATCAGACGGTCAGCGATGCCCTGAGCATCGTGGAGCGTCTGGAGCACCGCGCCGGTAAGGATGCCGAGGGCAAGACCGGTGACGGCGTGGGCATCATGCTGCAGATCAGCCACAAGTTCTTTTCCAAGGTGGCCGATGAGCTGAACATCAGCCTGGGCAACGAGCGGGAATACGGTGTCGGCATGTTCTTCTTCCCCCAGAACGAGCACCTGCGGGCACAGGCCATGAAGCTGTTTGAGCTGGTCACCCGCAAGGAGGGGCTTGAGTTTCTGGCATGGCGCAGGGTGCCGGTAGACCCCGATGCTGTGGGCCAGAAGGCCCGGGACTGCATGCCCTCCATCTGGCAGTGCTTCATCAAAAAGCCTGCCCGTGTGAGCAAGGGCATTGATTTTGACCGCAGGCTCTACATCATCCGCCGGGTGTTCGAGCAGGCCAGCAACGGCACCTATGTGCCCAGCCTGTCCAGCCGCACCATCGTGTATAAGGGTATGTTCCTCGTGCACGACCTGCGCCGCTTCTACGCTGATCTGCAGGACCCGGATTATGAATCCGCCATCGGCATGGTGCACAGCCGCTTTTCTACCAACACCAACCCCAGCTGGATGCGTGCCCACCCCAACCGGTTCATCCTGCACAACGGCGAGATCAACACCATCAAGGGCAACACCGATGCCATGCTGGCCCGTGAGGAGAGCATCGAGAGCCCCATCCTGCAGGACGACATGAACAAGATCCTGCCCATCATCAACACCTCCGGCTCGGACTCCGCCATGCTGGACAACGCGCTGGAATTCATGGTGATGAACGGCATGGACCTGCCTCTGGCGGTGATGATCACCATCCCCGAGCCCTGGGAAAACAACAAGAACATCAGCCAGAAAAAGCGCGATTTCTACCAGTATTACGCCACCATGCTGGAGCCCTGGGACGGCCCCGCCGCCATCCTCTTCTCCGACGGCGACGTGGTGGGCGCGGTGCTGGACCGCAACGGTCTGCGCCCCAGCCGCTACTATATCACCAAAGACGGCCGTCTGATCCTTTCCAGTGAGGTAGGCGTGCTGGACATCCCGGCCGAGGATGTTGTCCGCAAGGACCGCCTGCGTCCCGGCAAGATGCTGCTGGTGGATACCGTCAAGGGCGAACTGGTGGACGACGATAAGCTGAAAGCCGACTACGCCAGCCGTCAGCCCTACGGCGAGTGGCTGGACCGCAACCTGGTCAACCTGCGCGATCTGAAGGTCCCCAACAAGAAGGTGCCTGACCATACCAAAGAGGAACTGGTGCAGCTGCAAAAGGCCTTCGGCTATCGGTACGAGGATGTGTCCTCTATCATCCTGCCGATGGCCAAAAACGGCGGTGAGCCTGCCGGTGCCATGGGCAGTGACACCCCGCTGGCCGTGCTGAGCCACACCCATCCCCTGCTGTTTGAGTACTTCAAGCAGATGTTTGCCCAGGTTACCAACCCTCCCATCGACGCCCTGCGCGAGAAGGTCGTCACCTCCACCACCGTCTATGTCGGTGCCCAGGGCAACCTGCTGGAGGAGGATGCCGAGAACTGCAAGGTACTTAAAATCGAGAACCCCATCCTGACCGATACCGACCTTTTGAAGATCAAAGCCATGGACGTGCCCGGCTTCAAGATCGAGACTCTCTCCATCTGCTACTACAAAAATACCGATCTGGAGAAGGCCATCGACCGCCTGTTTGTGGATGTCGACCGCGCCTACCGCGACGGTGCCAACATACTGATTTTGTCCGACCGCGATATTGACGAGTACCATGTCGCCATCCCCAGCCTGCTGGCGGTGGGCGCTGTCAGCAAGTATCTGGTGCGCACCCGCAAGCGCACCTCTATGGCGCTGATCCTGGAAAGCGGCGAGCCGCGCCTCGTACACGACTTTGCCACCCTGCTGGGCTACGGCGCTTCGGCCATCAACCCCTATCTGGCGCAGGAGACCATCGGCAGCCTCATCAGTGAGGGGCTGCTGGACAAGGACTACTACGCCGCCGTCGAAGATTACAACAAAGCCGTGCTGGCGGGCATCGTAAAGATTGCCTCCAAGATGGGCATCTCCACCATCCAGTCCTACGCAGGCAGCCAGATCTTTGAGGCGCTGGGCCTGAGCCAGGAAGTAGTCGACAAGTACTTTACCAATACTGTTTCCCGCGTGGGCGGCATCACCATCCACGATATTCAGAACGACCTAGAAGCTCGCCATCAGGAAGCCTTTGACCCCCTGGGCCTGGACATCAACCGTGAGCTGCCCAGCCTGGGCGCCCACAAGTTCCGCAGCGGCCCCGCTGCCGAGCAGCACCTGTACAACCCGCAGACCATCCACCTGCTGCAACAGGCCTGCTGGACCGGCAATTATGACACCTTTAAGCAGTACACCGCTGCCGCCGCCAACGAGAACGGCGATGCCATGCATCTGCGCAGCCTGCTGGACTTCAACTACCCCGAGGTCGGCGTGCCGCTGGACGAAGTGGAGAGTGTGGACTCCATCGTGAAGCGCTTCAAGACCGCTGCCATGAGCTACGGCGCGTTGTCCGAGGAAGCCCACGAGTGCATGGCCATTGCAATGAACCGCCTGGGCGGCAAGTCCAACACCGGCGAGGGCGGCGAAGCCGAGGACCGTTTTGGCACCGAGCGCAACTCCGCCATCAAGCAGGTGGCCTCCGCCCGCTTCGGCGTGACCAGCAAGTATCTGGTCTCCGCCAGCGAAATTCAGATCAAGATGGCCCAGGGCGCTAAGCCTGGCGAGGGCGGCCAGCTGCCTGGCGGCAAGGTCTACCCCTGGGTTGCCAAGACCCGCAACTCCACCACCGGCGTGGGCCTGATTTCTCCCCCGCCGCACCACGATATCCGACCACAGGCTGGCGTGGAGGTGGCCCTGGGGGCACTCCATGTAAATGCAGCCGGTCTGCTCGGCCATGCCGTAGTAGTTGCTCACCCGCTCCACGCCGGTGGCCGCCGCCACCCGGGCCTTGAACTCCCCGGGGGACACCGCCTCGCCGGCCAGCTTCTTCCAGCCGCCGCCGTGAACCAGGATGCCGTTGGGGATGTCCAGCCTCTCCCCCCGCTCCTCCAGGGCGCGGACGACGTGCTTCCAGATCATGAAGGTGAAGCCGAAGAGGAAGATGGTCTCCCCCTGGTGCTCCTCCAGGAAGGCCCGCACCCCGTCCAGATCCAGCTCCATGTGCTCGTCCAGGGCATAGCAGGGCCTGGTGCCGAAGATAGAAAAGCCCAGAATGCCCGCCCCCCGGGCGGAGAACATGGCGCGGTTGCGCAGAACCTGCCTGCTGTCCAGCACCAGGAAGGGCAGCCGCCGCTCCCCCAGGAAGTCGGACATGATCTGGCAGAGGGCCTGCTGCTGGCAGGCGGAGGTGGCCCCGTCCAGGAAAATCCTGGACACCCGCTGCCCGGTGGTGCCGGAGGAGGTAATGGTCTTGAATACCTCTCCCTCCGGGATGCTCCGCAGCTCCAGTTCCTTGAACAGGGACACCGGCAGCTTGTCGCCGTGCTGGCGGTCCATGGGCACCACGATCTCCTTGACGAAGTCCGTGCCCTTCAGCTCCTCCGGCGCGCCGTCCTTGGCGTCCGCCCAGGCGGCGGGGACCTCCACCTTCGTCATGCCGGTCAGACCCACGTCCACAGCCCGGTTGTTCAGGTCCACGATCTCCTGGCCGCCCTTTTTGAAGTAGGAGTTGTAGTTGCCCTGCTTCATCTCCTCCACCGCCAGGTCGATGGGGATCACCTTGGTCAGCTGGAAGAAGGCCGCCTGGAGAATCGTGTTGATCCGGTTGCCCAGGCCCAGGTCCCGAGCCAGCTTCGTGGCGTCCATGATGTAGAAGTTGGCGTGCTTGTTGGCCAGGTCCCGCTTCATCTTGGCGGGCAGCCGCTCCTCCAGCTCCTCCGCGCTCCAGGGGCAGTTCAGCAGGTATGTGCCGCCGTCCTTGAGGTCCGCGGTGGTGTCATATTTGTCCACATAGGTAGGTGCGTGGACGCCCACGAAGTCCGCCGCGGATACCAGATACGTGGCGTGAATGGGCTGGTCGCCGAACCGCAGGTGGCTCTGGGTCAGACCGCCGGACTTCATGGAATCGTAGGAGAAATACGCCTGGGCGTACTTGTCTGCCGCCAGGCCGATGGTGGTGATGGCGTTCTTGTTGGCGCCCACCGTGCCGTCGCCGCCCAGGCCCCAGATCTTGCAGGATACCTGTCCGGGATAGTCCAGGGCGATCTCCTCATAAGGCAAGGAGGTGAAGGTCACGTCGTCCTCGATGCCGATGGTGAAGCTGTTCTTGGGCTCCTCCTTGGCCAGGTTGTCGTACACCGCCACGATCTGGCCGGGCGTGGTGTCCTTGGAGGCCAGGCCGTACCGACCGCCCACCACCACGATGTCCTTCCGCCCCGCCTGCTGCAGGGCGCTCTGCACATCCAGATACAGCGGCTCACCCACGGAGCCGGACTCCTTCGTCCGGTCCAGCACGGCGATCTTCTTGCAGGTGGCGGGGATGGCGGCGAGCAGCTTGTCCGCACGCCAGGGCCGGTACAGCCGGACCTTGATGAGGCCCACCTTCTCGCCGCCCGCATTCAGATAGTCGATGACCTCCTCAGCCACGTCGCAGATGGAGCCCATGGCGATGATGACGCGGTCTGCGTCGGCAGCGCCGTAGTAGTTGAACAGCTGATAGTCGGTACCCAGCTTCTCGTTGATCTTGCCCATGTACTTCTCCACCACGTCGGGCAGAGCGGTGTAGTAGCTGTTGCAGGCCTCACGATGCTGGAAGAAGATGTCGCCGTTCTCGTGAGAGCCGCGCATGTTGGGCCGCTCGGGATTCAGGGCGTGCTTGCGGAACGCCGCCACGGCGTCCATGTCGCACATCTCCTTCAGGTCATCGTAATCCCACACGGCGACCTTCTGGATCTCGTGAGAGGTCCGGAAACCGTCGAAGAAGTTCACGAAGGGAACGCGGCCCTCAATGGCGGCCAGATGGGCCACGGGCGCCAGGTCCATGACCTCCTGCACGTTGCCCTCGGCCAGCATGGCAAAGCTGTGGCGGCTGAAATCAAACCCGGCGCGGACGTAATATTCTTCAATCGGGAAACCAAAAATTGCCCGGTACTGATCGCGGTCGTACCGCTGCGGATAGGCATGCTTTTCCAGCAGACGGTTGAGCGCGTCTACACAAAGTTCCACATCATCCAGCAGGGTACCGTTCCAATCCCACAAAATCAGTTCCGGGCGCATAGGTTACCTCATTATTCTTCTGTAAAAATCTTCTTCAGGCTGGCGTTGGTCTCGATCAGCTTGACCAGGGCCACGCCCAGGATCGTGCAGCTGATGACCTCGCCGATGCCGACCGTGACCGCATTGAACGCAGCCATGGCGGCCGTGGGGGCACTATCCGAGAAGAAGAAGGTGATCTCGAACGCGCCCACGATGATCATATTAAAGATAACAGGCGGCAGGGACGCCGGAATGGCCAGCCCCTTGATACGCACATCGCGCAGCTTGTAGGTGACCAGACAGGCCAGCAGGGTAGCCAGCGTGCCAAAGATGACGTCGATCACGGTCGAGCCCAGCAGGTTGGCCAGAAAGCAGCCCAGCGTGACGCCGATGATATACTCGGTGCCAAAGACAGGCAGCAGGCAGAATGCCTCGGCCACACGCACCTGCACCGCGCCGTAGGAGAACGGCTGCAGCACCAGGCACAGCACAACGTAGAGCGCTGCAATGACAGCACAGCGCACAAGGCGCTTGACGGACATGGATTTCTGATTCATACAATACTCCGGCGGATAGATTTTGACCGTATAGCAGACCGCCAGCCTGCCATCGGTTTGCGCCGCAAAACTGCGGCGGAGCCTAAAATCCTAAGTTGCTCAACAAAAGATTATTATAACAAAAGCCGCAGCCCCTTGCAATAGGCTGCGGCGAAAATCTCATTTTCTTTTGTAAAGGCCCCCTCTGCGCGGGTGACGCCCCACAGTGTGGGGAGATGCCGCGCAGCGACAGAGGGGCCCGGCCGCGTAAGCGGTCCCGCAAAGCGGGTGGGGGAGAGCCTGCGATTGTTGCTCATCCCTAAAATTACGGCAGTTCCGGGGCATAAGCCTCCAGGTTGCGGGGCTTGCCCTCGTATACAATGGCAATACCGTCCGGGCCGGTGTTGGCGCTGACCACGCCACCCAGCTGGAAGACGATCATCGGCGCATGGCCAAAGGTCTTTTTGCACAGCTTCACCAGCTCGTCCCGCTTGGCAGTGCTGGAGGTGTAGGCCACCATGTAGGGGGTGTCCTTCATCGAGTCGACGCGGCTCTCCACCCATTTGATCATGGCCGGGGGCACAGCGGCATCACCGCGCACCTTGGCCTCGACCTTGGAGACACCGGCGTTCAGGCTGATGATGGGACGGATGCCCAGCAGGTCGCCCACCACGGCAGCGGCAGCGCTGACGCGGCCGGACTTCTTCATCTGCTTCAGGCTGTAAGCCGCCAGGCAGATCTCCACGCAGTCCAGCTTGCGCTTCAGCTCGTCCACACAGGTGGAAAGCTCGCCGCCGTTGCGCACCTTGCGGGCGCACTCGCAGAAATACCAGCCGTAGGGCATCGAATAGGTGTGGCTGTCAATGATCTGAATCTTCAGCTTATGGTCGGGGCGCTCCTCGGCCAGCATCTCGGCGCCCTTGATGGCGTTGTTGTAGGTGCTGGAACCGGCGGCGTTGATGCTCAGGTGCACCAGGTCGGTGTAGCCCTCGTCCACATAGCGCTCGTAAATTTCGCACCACTGCAGCTGGGTGATGGCGGCGGTGGTGGGCACGCCCTGGGCCTTGCGCATCATCTCATAAAACTGGTCGTTGGTAAAGTCCTTGCGCTCCACATACTCGGTGCCATCCAGGTTGATGGGGAAGCCCACCACCTCAATGCCGTATTTGTCCGCAAGCTCCTGCGGAATATCGGAACAGGAATCCGTCAAAAAACCGATCTTGCTCATTTTACGTCCTCACTCCATTCATAACGGGTCAGCTGGCCGCGGGTCTCCAGGTCGGCAAAATCCCACTGCCGCAAAGCCTCGTAGGCACCTACCGCAACAGCGTTGGAAAGGTTCAGGCATCGCTCGCCGCGGCGCATCGGCATGCGCACGCAATCGGCCTCATGGGCGGCCAGCAGTTCCTCCGGCAGACCTGCATCTTCGCGGCCAAATACCAGGTAAGCGCCGTCCGGGTACTGTACGTCCACGTGGCGGCGCGGTCCCTTGGAGGTAAAGTAGAAAAACGGCCCCTGATTTTTGGCAAAAAAATTCGCGAGATCTTTATAATATGTTATATCAAGATGGTGCCAATAGTCAAGCCCGGCTCGCTTCAATTTTTTGTCGTCCACGGTAAAGCCCATCGGCCCCACCAGGTGCAGCCGTGCCCCGGTCACCGCGCAGGTGCGGGCGACATTGCCGGAGTTTTGGGGGATCTGCGGCTCCACCAGTACAATGTTCAAAGTTGGCATAGGTTTATGTACATCCTCACATTATTTTATTGCTGCATCAGTTTGGGCAGGGCGGCTTCCAGCCATACGCCCAGACGTTCGTCGGTGCCTTCGGGCGTCTGGCGGATGCACTCACTCACGAACGCAGCCGCCGCCTGCACGGCGGCCTGGGGCACGTTGCCCTGCAAAATGCGCCCCACCAGCACCGCGCCGAAAATATCCCCGGTGCCGTGGTACATGCGGGGGATCAGCGGCGTCTTGACCGAGTATCCCTGCCC
>OGHF01001768.1_pt1 | contig 12201 bp, 9 predicted proteins | sample 1571481 | NCBI WGS metagenome assembly OGHF01 (sample SAMEA2581952, study PRJEB24529) | metagenome | biome: Human gut stool | place: China | collected 2011
GCGCGATGTCGCCGCCCTTCATCCGGTCGGGATAGCGGCGCGGACCTCCGTCGTCGACACGACCGTACCAGTCGCGGCCGCGGTTGAAGATGTAGTCGACCATGCGCTTCACGACGGGACCCGCCAGTGGTCCCCCATAGTAGGCTTTCCCGGCCTGGGCGCGGGTTTCGATGGTCGTGAGCACCGTGTAGCGGGGCGCGTCGGCCGGGAAGTAGGCCACCATCGAACCCAGGTAGTAACGGCCCTCGCGGCTGCGGGCGTCGGTGATCTGCGCCGTACCGGTCTTGGCCGCCACCCGCAGGCGCGTCGTGTCGCGGAAAAAAGCGCTGGCCGTACCCTCGGTGCAGACCGCCTGCAAACACTGCTGCACCTCGCGCAACGCCGCCCGCGAGGCGATCGACGAGGCGATGGTACGGCTTTCGAAACGCTCCTCGACCCGATCGCCGCGGCGCAGTTCACGCACCAGCACGGGCGAAATCATCTTCCCGCCGTTGGCAATGGCGTTGTAGAAGGTGATCATCTGGATCGGGGCCAGCCGCACACGGTAACCGTAGGACATCTTCACCAGCATCACGCCCGGGTCGGGAACCTTCCAGTCCGTGGTGACGGAGGGCTTCCGCTCGCCGAGCCGCTCCAGCCCCACGGTCTGGCCCAGATGCAGCTCCTTATGGAGAAAATCGCTGTATTCCTGCTTTCTGCCCGTACTTCCGTAACGGTCCCAGATCGCCTTGGCGAAGTAGACGTTCGACGACGAAGCCACGGCGCGCCGGAAGTCGATTTCACGGTCGCCGCGGTGCGAATCGCGGATGTTCCTGGCCGGGCCTACCGTCACCGGATCGCCGTTGTGGGTGTCGTAAACCGTCGAGACGGGCATCCGGGCGTCGTCGAGCAGCGTGAGCATCGTCGCCAGCTTGAACGTCGAACCCGGCTCCATGCTGCGGCCCAGGGCGTAGTTCTCCCGTTCGGCGAAACTCCCGTCGGCATTGCGGCCGAGGTTGACCATCGCCAGGATTTCGCCCGTATGGACCTCCATCACGATCGTCGTGCCCCACAAAGCATTCTGGGCTTCCAGCTGTCGCCTCAACGCCTTGTCGGCCACATCCTGCAAGTCGAGGTCGAGCGTCGTGACGATGTCGAAGCCGTCCACCGGGTCCTCGTGGTCCCCGCCCGCCACCCGGCCGTAAAAGCCGCGCGCGATACGCTGGCGCAGGGCTTTGCCGTCGCGGCCCGCCAACTCCTCGCGGTAGGCCTCCTCGATGCCGTAATTGCCCTTGTCGCCCGTCAGTCCGATCGTACGGCGCGCCAGTTCGCCCTGGGGATAGATGCGTTCGTCGCGCTCGATCAGCCGGTAGACCATGCCCATGTTCCAGTTCAGCAGCGGATAACGCCGCAGGGTCTCCCACTCGGCGAAATCCACCTCGCGGGGAAAGATATTCACGGGCGTATGGTCGCGGATCGTGTCGTAGATGCGGCGTTTGACATATTCCTCGCCCCGCATGCGGTCCATCATGCGCGAAATCCACCCCTCGGAACGCAGGTAGGAGGTGTCGCGCGGATTGACCAGCCGGTAACGGCGGGCGTGCTCCTCGCGGAAACGTTTGGCATAGGCCGAGGCGGGCTTGTCCCGGAAGAAGGCAGCCAGCAGTTTCGCGAGCGAGTCGGCCTGTTCGCGGAAGGTCTTGAGCGAATCCAGCCCCGGCGACGCGAAGTCGAAGGCGGCCTGATAGCGGAAGATCGAGGTGGCGAGGGGTTCGCCGTCGCGCGAAAGGATGCTCCCTCGCTGCGCCGGGATGACCTCCTCGGTGAAGATGCGGCTGGCGAGGCGGTCGGCATTGTAGGCCACCTCCGCACTGAACAGCTGCACCCAGACGAGCCGTGCGAGCACGATGGCCCCGGCGAGGATGAAGAGCACGTACAGAAGCCTCACCCGCAGCAGAATATCGCTTTTGACCTTCGAACGTTCCTGCTTCATCGCCGTTTAGTTTTCGATGATCTCGCCCGGCGCCTGCGGGTCGTAAAGCTCGATGCCCCGCGCCCGGAGCTGTTCGACGATGGCCGAATGGGTCGTGCGCTGGTAACGCTGCTCCTGAAGGCGGATCGAGCGTTCGCGGAGTTTCTGCACGTCGCGCTCGAGACGCGTGTAACGCATGTCGAGGTGCAGCGACCAGAACATCACCATGATGCTCAAAAAGAACATCCCGGCGATGGTCAGCATATAGGGATAGTATTTCGAGACGCCCTCGCGCACGAGGATCGTACCCGAGAACAGCTGCCAGAAGGTGCTGGACCTGCGGCGTCGCTCGCGGCGTTCGCGTTCTTCGGCTTCGGCCCGCTCTTCGGCCTCGCGCTCCTCGTCGGCGCGGATGTCCTCTTCGGCTTCGCCCCGCTCCATGCGCCGCACCTCGCGGCGCACACGGCGCGCGAACTCCTCCTCCTGCTCGCGGCGGGCCTGCTCCTCGGGGGTCACCGGGTCGAATTCGTGGTCTCGGTACATCGTATCAGCGTTTTACGGCCGCCCGGAGTTTCGCCGAACGGGAACGGGGATTGCGGTCGAGTTCTTCGGCCGAAGGGGTCACGGCCTTGCGCGTCACGAGGTCGAACGGGGCCTGCGAACGACCGAAAAAGTCCTTTTCGACCTGCCCCGAGAAGTTGCCGCTGCGCATGAAATTCTTCACCAGCCTGTCTTCGAGCGAATGGTAGGAGATAACGACCAGCCGGCCGCCGGGCTTCAGCACCCGCAGGCTCTGCTCCAGCGCCATTTTCAACGCCTCCATCTCGCCGTTGACCTCGATGCGCAGGGCCTGGAAAAGTTTGGTCAGGAATTTCGCCTCGTCCTTTTTGGGCGTGCAGGGCTTCACGGCTCCGACCAGCTGCGCCGTGGTCGTCACGGGCGCCGCCGCACGGGCCTTGACCAGACAGTTGGCAACCTTCCACGGTGTTTCTACCTCGCCCCAGTCGCCCAGAATGCGGGTCAGGTCCTCCGCGGTGTAGTCGTTCACCACGTCGGCCGCCGTGAGCCGCCCCCTCTGGTTCATGCGCATGTCGAGCGGAGCCTCTCCGCGGAACGAGAATCCGCGCTCCACGGCGTCGAAATGGTGCGACGAAACCCCCAGGTCGGCCAGAATGCCGTCGACCTCCGTCACGCCGCGCAGCCGCAGCGCCCCCCGCAGAAAGCGGAAATTGCTCTCCACGTAGTGAAAACGCGCATCGTCGGGACGGTTCTCCAGCGTGTCGCGGTCCTGGTCGAAACCGTACAGACGGCCTTCCGGCCCCAGGTCGGAGAGGATGCGGCGCGAATGGCCGCCTCCGCCGAAAGTGAGGTCGGCGTAAGTGCCCGCAGGTTCGACAGCGAGCAGTCCCACAGACTCTTCCAGCAGTACGGGAGTATGGTATTGCGACATAATAGTTATTTGCAAAGGTCTATTTGGGTGTAAAGTTAGGGATTTTTCAAAAAAGAATGCCTATATTTGTAAATATAATCGGCAATAATTTCCCGCCTCATTCTAAGTCGTTTACGGGAGCGCAAAAATTACGAGGGTTAAAATTAGGGTTAAAACACGATCATTTTCAACAATCCAAACTCTCTAACAATCATCTCAATACACGAATAGTTAATAATAAATCACACTTTCAATAGTGTACCATTACACCCTCTATTCGTCCGGATCGCTGGGTAGGCTTCAATAGTACACCGTCGTAACAAACGCTCCAACGCAGAACTCGCTATTACAGCCGTCAATTCCAATAGAGCAACACTCCTTTTAGCACACGCCAATCCTTCACGTCAGCAACAGCCCGTCCATACAACGACAAGAGGGACGATCTCCAAGCGTTTCCATAGCCTACCGGGCAGTAGTTCGCCGGAGGCTTCAACGATCTAAAATCGGGTTCTCCAAGAGTTTCCCGTTTTCACGCCACGACATCGCGCCAAACGTAGGTATAGGCAGGCTGGCAGATAGCGGTCGATCTCCAACAACACCCCGCGCCGCGGCCCGAAATAATATCCGTTCGTATTTAGGGTATTTCTCCAATACAAAGACCCGTCTAAGACCTCCGAGCGCCAATAATTAGGAGCTTCGCCTACAAGGCCGAAAACAGCGATTTTCAGGAGGCATTTCCTTCGGACGGGTAAATACTCCTTCGAAGCGGCAGGAGCGTAGAAATCGGCATCTACAACAGCATGGCGGAGAACGCCGTGAGAGCTGGCCGAGGGCGTATATTATAGAACGTCGAGGAGCCTGACGGGGCGCGGCGCGAAATAATATCCGAAGGTTTCCCTATTAGGCGAGAGCGAGATCGTCAAGGAGCTCTTATTTCAACATACGGCGTTTCTATATACAACGATTTCATTACAGCAGTCTCTATTACATTAACAACGTTTACAGCATTTACAGCGAGAGGCATTACCCAGCTTTATTCAGCGGGTAATTTCCCCTCGTTTTTTATCTTATATCATAAGTCAATATTATCACGCCTCTGGCGGTTATTCAGCCTAATCAAATCTATCAAGTGCCACTTTATCGCCTCGGTAAATTCAATACGGTAATCCGGGTATAAGTAATCCTTTTCCCGCTCGTGACGCCTTCGCAGCCACTTTCTAAAGTCGCGCTGCGCCCCTTTCGACAACAGCCCGGTATAGCCGTCCAATTCAGCATGAGATAGGCTCGCCAATCCCAGAACCACGAAATAATCGGTCAGTTCCTTCAAGCTCCCCCGTTTGGGGTGAAACGACGGCCGACGGCCTATATTATCAAAGGCAAAAGCCTGACAATTCCGCCAAAAGAAATTCACAATCCGGGTATATTCTTCAAGCAGTCCGCCGAGCGTTCCTACCTTCAACCGGGAGAGTACCTTCCGTCGCCCGCCTTTCAACGTAAATTCAACCCGAAGGGCGTTTTTCTCCGGGTAGAGGTCCGGATTCCGTATTAGCACGTTCCGATTATCTTTATTTATTTCAGCGATTTTATCATAAATTTTAGCAGTGAAAAATCCCGAAACAAACTTTCGGCATGTAGGACGCGAATCGTTCAACTCGTAGCATTTCGACTTAAATGCACGGATTCGGTGTATCATTTCGACACATTCCATATCAAACGGGACATTCAGCCCTATTTCGATCACGGAAATTTCAAAGGTTCTCAACGTATCGAACGAGATGCCAAGTCGTTTGGCCACTTTCCGCCAAGCCTTCTCCAAATCCGTTTTAGTCAAATCATCCAACGAAGTCGCGCCATAGTACCATTTACGGATACTACCGTAAATTTTCATAAAGTCTTCGTAAAATTCGATTATCAGATCATGCGCATCATCCCCGTATTTCCCATTATTTAACACCAACTTATCATACCATCTCCCATTTATCCAATTCGATTTTTCAACGAAAGTCCCATAACGCAGGTGATGATAGACTTCCTTATCGTAACATTTCAAAGTAATATTATCGACCATGTTTTTTCAATTTCAAAAGTTCGTCTTTACAATACCTCTTCGAACGTCCGTAACGCATAGGCGTAATCAAACCTTTTTTCTCCCAACGATAGAGCGTCGAACGGCTAAATTTCATCGAGTCTTCAACCTCTTTCGCAGTCAGCAACTCCGCTCCGAGGAGGGCCTTCGTAAGATAATTAATAATCCAATCCCGATTCTGGGCTATCCCCACTTTAATCAGCGTTTGGAGCATCTTCGGAGATACGATAATCTCACACTCCGTTTTAATTCTTAAATTATTCATAGCTTTATATTAGAATTAGCGGGCGATTTCTCGCCCTTTATTTCCTAATATATAATGGTGGATAATACGAAGGTCCTTTTTAGATAATTATTTATATATCAATTAATTAATATTAAAACAGCTCCAAAACAACCCCAAAAGAGGGCCAAAAGATCATTTTTGCCGACTTACAGAACACAAAAAACCGCCCCGGTCAGGGGCGGTCTACATAACCTACACAAACAAATTTTATTCAGTTAACGCGGCTTTAATTTTTTCGAATCCGCCGTCTTTACAATTCTTTTCAGACAGACACGCATTCCGGATACTACTCAGTTCAACGCAGGTGGCATTCTCCAATTCCGGAACAAAATCAAGCCACTGGGCCTTACTTCGGGCATATACGAATATAACATTTTTATCAATCAGATATTTTACCAGCCGTTTCGTATACTCCTGAGAAGGAAGCAAGCCCATTTTCGCCGGAAATGGCTTATATTTCCTGGAATGATAAGCCATTAGCTGAACCGCCGCTATCTTCGTTTCAGCTCCGGGAACAGCTTCCCGAATTATCCGCGTTTTCTTCGCCCAATACCAATCCTGCTCCTCATTAAACGGCTTATATTCCGGACCGGAATAAAAAATCGCACGATCTTCGAGTAGCATCGCTTGGGTCTGCGCCCGAATAACGAAGCGTTTTTCTTCATCGCTCATCTTTTCATGGGCTTCGATATTCGACGACACCTTATATCCCGGATTCGACATTAGCAGTACGACCCGCGCACCAAGAACATCGCCGATAAACGGATAAGGCAATATTTCGGTATGCAGCTGATGATCGGGGTTTTTCGTTCGCTTATTAAATTCTTCGATAAACGGGATGTCATCGGCATACGCATTCAACTTTTCCAATCGCATATAGCCGTTCTTCTCGATTTTTTCGGCCACTTCCCGCCACGGGTTTTCTTTCAACAAGGTTTCTTTCGTTTCCATAATAAAAGGTTTAATAGTTAGGTTCCCAAAGATAAGATATTCTCGCCCTTTTTCAATATCGAGGGTGGTGATAATTTCATCCATTTTTTCTTCGCCCCGGTAGTCGATCCCGACCGTCCACGCGCTATTCGTCCCGCCGTCCCAACGAAACACCTCTTCCAGCCGCTCGCGGAGTTCGGCAGTAAGCAGGGCCGTCAGTCGGCTTTCGGAGAGGCAGACCCTTTCCAATAGAAAATTATTCAACACGGAGGTCGCCTCACCCGTCCGCAGGTAGCTGATATAGTACGCCAACGAGTGGGGAATCCGGTCGGCATAGTCGGGGTGGTTCTCTTTATAGCGGGCCAACACGACCTCCAAATCCCCGCCGTAATGGATATACAAGGCGAGGTTCAGCAACTTTTTCTCCCAGCTAACCCGCCCGAACTCGAAACACAGATCGTCCCAATAAGCCCGCCGGGCGACAAGGTCGTCATAGATTTCCCGCTTTTCAGCAACCGGCATCGCCGGGTCGCCGAGGGATTTCGAGACCGGGGTGGCTTCATCCCGGTATTTTTTGACGACGAGATCGTCGGCGCTGACGGAATCGGCCTCCATCCACCTCTGCAACCATTCCGATTTTTCGGCGTCCTCCAACTTTTCAAAATCGCCGCTCTTTAATCCGTTTCTCGACAGATAGTGTCGAAATTCTCGCTCCAATCTCGCTATCCGGCTCCCTTCGGCGGCGGCATACAGGAATTTCGGGGGCAGGTCCTCAATCCACATCGTCGAGCGGATTGCCTCCCGAAACCGTATCGCCTCGATCATATCCAGCAGGGGAAATTCCCCGCGAAAGGGAATCAGCCGCGACGGAATTTCCCGGTCTACAAGCAGGCCGGCCATACCACCCGCCACGGAGCACATCCGGTCCCTCGTCGAAAGTTCACTCTTTTCCATATACCGTTATTTCGGTTACAAACTCTTTACGGCAAAATTATCCGTCGCTTCCGCCAACCCCCGGCGCAAGGTCTAATTATTTTTCAAACGTAAGAGAAATAAACAAAGAAAGCGTGGCGCCGACAACCTATCTTATACGGCAGGCTCTGGAATAGCCCGAATACTAAAATAAGCATCAGCCCACGCCCTTTTTCAAGGACATAGGAATAACAACGCTTATTCCCGTATTCATTAGAATTTTCCAGATTCGCCGTAGAGAATAAACTTACGCTTTCGCGTCTATCAATATGTCATAGACAAAAGTACGAAGATTTCGTGGATTTCCAACAAAAAAGGCTTCGACCTAAATCGAAGCCCCTTCAAAATTCATTCATCGTCAATCAAAAAAATCGGCCGTTTCAGTTTTATAGCATCCTATGGGTGTCTCAATCCATATTAATTTATCTCCCCAATCGCATTCGTTCTCAGGAAACGTATACCATAATACAAAAATTATTAGATTCAAGTCTTTCGCTATTTTCATCACCTCTAAATAGAATTTTTCATCTTCCCCCTTTTTCAAAAGAAAATCTGGGAAAGCCCTATCATCAAGAGAAATTACAATCGCTTTCAAATCATCTTCAATGGCAATTTTTCGTATCTCGTTTAATATTAGAACATAGTCTTTTACAGCACGAGAACGCAACTTAACAAACGGATTAGCACTCTCCCAATGGAGTAGTCCCGTAGATATTTTAGCTTTCTCTAAAAATGAATGTAACACGGGGCCTAACATCAGCATTATATCTTCAACATCATAAATTTGGTTAGGCGTAAAAATCGTTATTACCTCCGAATATTTACAGATAATAGGACGAGCATTTTCCGCATCAAAAGTTAGATACACTCCTTCCTTACACGAACTAACAGATATATTATCGCGTCTTAATTTTACAATAATTTTTTCACTCATATCTATCCATCATTTTAGTAACCACATTTTTCACCTCTTCCCGGAACCACGCGGGGCGCAATACCTCCACGTCCGCGCCGTTCGAGAGCAGTTCCATTCGGAAATCGTAGGTCGGAGCCAACCGGTATTCGAACACCGAATATTCCGCGGTCCGCTCGGTTTCACGCTGGGTAGGGTGCAGGGGCAGGGCCCGGACGTAGTTTGCCTGCTTCCCCAAGACGCGGATTTCGACCCGTTCGGCCTTCCGGTCCCGTTCTCGGATAATTCCGAAGGCGTCGGCATAGAATTCGGCACAATCGAAATCCGAGGGGATTTCAGCCGCTTTCGCCGTCGAGGCCATACCACGTACCCGGTCGAGCGCGAACGCGTAAATTCCACCCATTTCCACGCTATTGGCGATCAGGTACCAACGCCTCCGGAACGCCTTCAATCCGTAAGGCTCGACCTCGTAACGATTTTCTCGTTTTTCATCGTAGGTATGGCGGTAGACGATCTCCAAGCATCGGTTCTCCTCCATCGCCCGGAGTACCGCAGTTAGATAGGCGTAGCCCGAAGAGATCGGCTCCAACGCGATCCGTCGGCGCAGGCGTTTACTATTTACCAAGAGGTCGTTCACGGCGAAGGTTTCCAACAGCCAGCGTCGCAGATCGTCGCGCACCAGGTCGTCGCCGCATTCGACGTAGTATTCGTTCGTACGGCGGTCGCAGGCGATATTCACGTCGAACAACTCTTCAACGGCTTTCCGGTGGTTCTCAAAGGTCTTTCGGGGCAGTTCCTCGCCGCCCGACATCTCGTTCCGCTGCCAACGGACGCGGATTTCATCCAGGGTGATACGGCCCGCGGAGTAAATCACGTCCAAGAGCCACAGATAACGGCGAAACAAGGTCGCGGTGTTATTCGTCAAGGCGTTCATCGTTCAAAGGTTTTTCACAAAGATAAAAAAGGCTTCCGCCAAAACTCGGCGGAAGCTCTCGTTTTTTTATCAGGCACCCAGTTTTTTCATCGCTTCGATCAGCTCCGTTCGTTCGGTATTCGTATAGACCCGGTGTACCATATCGAGGCTTTTATCCCCCAAAAGTTTCGCTACCATATAGAGCGGGGTGCCCGCGTTCGCCAAATGGGAAGCGAAGGTATGCCGACCGACGTGGAACGAGAGGCGTTTCCCGATTCCGGCTTTCTCAGCCAACATTTTCAGTTTCCGGTTTATACAACCATTCGATAGACGCGGAAAAACATGCTCGCCCGTGGACACGTTCCGGTACTTGGCAAGCAGGACCTTCGGCCATTTCAACGTCACCGGAATTTCAACCGGTTCTTTCGTCTTGCATTGAATCTTAGAAATATAGGTCACGCCTTTAATATTTTTCAAGTGCGTCCACTTCAGGTCCAATACGTCGCTGAACCGCAAGCCCGTTTCACAACTGAAAATAAACAGTTCTCGTGTCAGTTTCATCGCCGGATCACCTTTATCCGGCAGGGCCTTTTGCAGGAACGCGTCGTATTCATCCTTCGTCAGAAAAACCGTCCGGGGTTTCGAGCGGTTTAGGAATTTCAATCCCTTCCCGAACGGATCGTCGATCGGATAGCCCAGCCGTCCGGCCCATTTCACCACCGAACGCAGGCGGTTCAATTTCGTATTAATCGTATTATCCGCATTCCGGCGGACCGTCCGCAAATACTTTTTATACTCCTGAATAAAGAGAATATCGAGCTGGTCGATCGTCCGTTTCTTACTCCGTTTCGAAAATTTCGCCATATCCTTTTTAAGGTCCAATATACCTATAATCGTTCGCTCGCAGCGGTTATCCGTCCGCAGTTTATCTACATAGGCATCGAAGATTTCATCGAGGGTGGCGTTCGTCTTTTCACTCGGAGCCGTCCGCGCCTTTCCGGTGAGTATTTCCCGGATTCGCTCCAGGTCCACGGTTTCACCCAACATCTCGCACTGGAACAGATAGCGTTCGTATTCGGTTTCCTTCCCGTTCAGATAGCCGTTAATTACGCTTTTTTCAGGGCAGTTTCCGACAACACGTCCGGATTTCTTATCCCAGCAAGCCGGGGCAATCGAATAGGGAGTCGCAAATTTCGTTTGGCGGCCGTCGAGATATACACGCAGGTCGATACGTTTTTCCAAACCTTTCCTCGAAAGGTCATCACGCAGAATAGGTCTAATCGTTTTTTTCATAACTATCCTTTTTATAGTTTCGCTCTCTAATACTGGCAGGTTCCAAGAAAAATCGAGGAAATTTTTCCCGCAAGGACTAATTTAGGCTCAAAATACTGATTGACAAAGAGTTCTTTCGATAAAAATTCTCGAAAAATTTTACAACGTCCTCCAATCGTCATCCAGCCGAGATTAGGCAACAAACTATTTTTACAAGAAATTCACCGGAAAAATCAACCCGAAAAAAGGGGGCTAAAAAAAGCCCTTCAAAAACAACAAGGGTTAAAATTAGGGTTAAAAATTCGGCACAAAGTGAAACAAGGTGAAAGACCTACCCTTCGCCAAAACGCGTTCTAACGACGATTAACTTTCAACAAGGTGCATCTTATAGCAAAAAAACCGTATATTTGTGGATATAATTTTCCGAACATTCCATGCCCAAAATCGACATCGGCGCCGTACTCAGGCAGAAAGCCCCGCGGCTGGCTCGCTGGATTCCCCGTCCGGTCGTGAACTGGCTGCGCCGCACGATCCACGAGTCGGAAATCAACCATATCCTCGAACACTACTGGTCGCTGCCTCCGCAGGAGTTCATCCGCGCCTGTTTCCGCGAATGGCAGGTCACCTATTCGATCGAAGGACTCGACAAGCTCGCCCCCGGAGGCCGTTACCTCTTCGCCTCGAACCATCCGTTCGGGGGCATGGACGGCATGATGCTCGCCGACAAGCTGATCGACCGTTTCGGCGACGCGCGGGTGGTGGTCAACGACCTGCTGATGTACCTCGAACCGCTGCGCCCGCTGTGGATTCCGGTGAACAAGCACGGCGCGCAGAGCGCCTCCTACGCCCGGAAGTTCGACGAAGAGTTCTTCGGCGATCTGCCGGTCCTGACCTTTCCCGCGGGTCTCTGCTCGCGCCCCAACGGCGGCGAGGTGACCGACCCCGAGTGGAAAATCAGCTTCCTGAAAAAGGCCTACGCCTCGCAGCGGCAGATCGTTCCGGTCTTCGTCGAAGGGCGTCTGTCGAAGTTCTTCTACCGCGTCTACCGGATCCGCAAGGCGCTGGGCGTCAAGTTTAACATCGAGATGCTGTGGCTGCCCGACGAAATGTTTTCGCAGAAGGGCCGCCATTTCCGCATCGTCGTCGGCGACCCGATTCCCGTGGCCGAACTCCAGCGTTTCGGGTCGCTGCACGAACAGGCGCTGGAAGTACGTAAAAAAGCGTATTTTTTGGAAAAAACGCTCGCCGGCCCGAATCAAAACCGCTAATTTTGGTATTTTTGCCCTGTCATGCAACAGAAAGAGAATACAGTACCCATCATCGAACCGGTCGCCCGGGAACTGCTGCTCGCAGAACTGACGCCCGCCCGCAAGATGCGCAACACCCACCGGGCAGGCAATGAAATCTACATCTTTTCGGCCGCCGAATGCCCCTCGCTCATGCGCGAGG
>OGHF01001781.1_pt1 | contig 12153 bp, 9 predicted proteins | sample 1571481 | NCBI WGS metagenome assembly OGHF01 (sample SAMEA2581952, study PRJEB24529) | metagenome | biome: Human gut stool | place: China | collected 2011
CAGGCGTTCAGCGGCGTTCCGAAAAACACCGCATCCGCAGACAAGCAGACGATCATCGACGGTGAGAAAATGACCGGCGCGCAGGCGTTGATTCGCGCGCTGGAGGATTTGGGCGTGCAGGACGTGTTCGGCCTGCCCGGCGGCGCCATCCTGCCGGTGTTCCACGCGATCAACGACGATACGAAGTTCCGGTTCACGCTCGTACGCCACGAGCAGGCCGCCGGCCATGCCGCCGAAGGCTATGCGGTGGCGACAGGCCGCGTGGGCGTGTGCATCGTCACGTCCGGCCCGGGCGCGACGAACATGATCACCCCAATCGCCGACGCGAACATGGATTCCGTGCCGATGGTGGTCATCACCGGCCAGGTCGGCGTGAACGCCATTGGCACCGACGCCTTCCAGGAAGCCGATATCGTCGGCGCAACCTACCCGGTGGTCAAGCACTCCTATCTGGTCACGCGTGCGCAGGACATTCCGCGTGTGCTGGCTGAAGCGCACTATGTGGCACGTTCCGGCCGCCCTGGTCCGGTGGTGGTCGACGTCACCAAAACCGCGCAGACCGGCGATATGTACTATTCGTGGCCGCAGCGCATGATTCTGCCCGGCTACAACCCCACCACGAAGGCGCACGGCCGTGTGCTTTCCGACGCTGCGAAGCTGTTCGAGCAGTCGTACCGTCCGGTGCTGTATGTGGGCGGCGGCGCGGCACGTTCCGATGCCGGCAAGCTCGTGCAGGAGCTGGCGGAAGTCACGAACGCTCCGATCGTCACCACGCTGCCCGCACGCGGTGTTGTGCCTGATTCCGATCCGAAGGTGCTTGGCATGCTTGGCATGCATGGCACGATTGCCGCTACCGGTGCCGTGCAGCGTTGCGATCTGCTTGTTGCGATCGGCGCTCGTTTCGACGATCGTGTAACCGGCAAGCTTGACGCTTTCGCTCCGGGTGCACGTGTGATTCACATTGATATCGATCCGGCGGAAATCGGCAAGAACCGTCAGCCGGATGTGCCGATCGTTGGCGATGTGGCAACCGTGCTGAAGGATCTCATTCCGGAAATCAAGCGCGAGCAGGCCGTGCATGGCAAGCCTGACACTTCGCATTGGTGGGAGATCATCAACGATTGGCGTGAAAAGTACCCGATCAAGTGGGATGAGCCGACCGATGGTTCGCTCGCTCCGCAGTGGGTCATCAAGCAGCTTTCCGACCTGGCTGATTCTGACACGATTTGGGTTACCGGTGTGGGCCAGCATCAGATGTGGGCCACGCAGCTCATCGATTTCGAGAAGCCGCATTCTTGGCTGAGCTCCGGCGGCCTTGGCACCATGGGTTACGGACTGCCGGCCGCCATCGGCGCTCGTGTCGGTTCCGAACGTTTCCATGAGGGCGAGAAGCCGGTGTGGCTGATTGACGGCGACGGTTCCTTCCAGATGACGTCTGAAGAGCTGGCGACCGCGTTCCACGATCACACGCCAGTCAAGATCGCGCTGCTGAACAATTCCGTGTATGGCATGGTTCGTCAGTGGCAGACCCTGTTCTACGGCGAGCATTATTCCGCCACCAATCTGATGGATGGAGAGAATACGACGGAAATCGTGGATGTTCCTGATTTCGTGAAGCTTGCCGAAGCGTACGGTTGCGTCGGCATGCGTGCGTTCACGGAAGAAGAAGCCATTGAGGCGATCAAGAAGGCCAACGAAATCAACGATCGCCCGGTGCTTATCGACTTCCGCGTGTGGAAGGACGCTATGGTGTGGCCGATGGTCGCAGCTGGCGATTCCAACGACAATGTCACCTATATGCCCGGAATCAAGCCACTGCAGCGCCCGAAGGCCGCTGCCGACAACGAGTAAACGAGTAAACGAGTAAGTAGTAAGGAAGGGTCTACCAATGTATCCTGCATCTCAGCCGGGTTCCAAGCGCCATACGCTTTCCGTGCTCGTAGAGAACCGTCCGGGCGTGCTGGCACGTATTGCCGGCCTGTTCGCCCGTCGTGCGTTCAACATCAACTCGCTGTCCGTCTCCCCCACCGAGCGTCCTGACATTTCGCGTGTCACGGTGACCGCCGATGTGGATGAGGTGCCGCTCGAGCAGATCATCAAGCAGCTCAACAAGCTGCTGCATGTGTTGAAAATCGTGGATTTGGATCCGAACACCACTGTGGAGCGCGAACTGGTGCTTATCAAGGTAACTGCCGACGAATCCAACCGTTCCGACGTGCTTGAGATCGTGCGTCTGTTCCGCGTGCGCGTGGTCGATGTGAATCCGGAATCGCTGACCATCGAAGCCACCGGTGCCGAAGGCAAGATTGATGCGCTGCTGGGGCTTTTGGAGCATTACGGCATTATCGAGCTGGTTCGTTCCGGCGCGGTCGCAGTGACGCGCGGTCCGAAGGCCTTGAGCGAAAAGGTGCTCGGCTCCGAAATCACCGGTCGCTGATCCAATCAGCCTAATCCCAAACCTACAGGGCTTTCCCGTTTCAACGCGGGAAAGCCCTTTTTGTTGTCAGATCTGCGATATTCAGAAAATATCTGATCATTGGAGGCATGCCAGCTGCAGTAGCATCTTTTGCGCAAAACAACAGTCTCATAGACGTTCGCCAGGCGCAAGAAGATATCAAACAAGGTTCATCGAGCGCTTAATAATGTGTTGGCAGAGGAAAGTTATCACCTTCGCCAAGGATTAGTTTTCGGCCCCGGCAACATCGAAACCGACCACAACATCACCTACTACCCCATCTACCTAATCGGCCAGTTTTGCAACAACTAGCCCAGTAGCATTCATCGTGATGCCACAAACTATGATGATGGCAGCACGACAGGGAGCATTATGACTGAAATTATTCATGATGGGGTTCCTTTACTTCATATACGGAAACAACAAGATCCGTATTGCCGATATTGATAATGGACAATGAGGTGGCATCTGGGAAATTCTTCGCCGGGAGAGAGATCGTTTCTATTCCGTTAGATGTACAGGCCTCCCTAGTGGTTAGGGTGTGTGGCTGTCCATCTTTGTAGAGAACAAACGAATAAGGAGCCTGCTCCTTCTGCTTACACATGGAGATGACATAATACATATTGCTGTCATCAACTGTTTTTGTAAATGAAATAGCATCATCGCCATGCACGGATTTCGCACCCAGCTTGTTCACTAGAACCAGTTTGCCCGAGCTATTGAGATCATCGACGGCGACACGATCCAGAGCGTCCACCGTAAATGCTTTATATGCCTGTTTTGCGGCATCATCATTCTCGCTGCCGCTCTGTACGGAGCCATCACCGAAACTTTCATGTGCAGCTTTCGTGCAGCCGACGCATGACCACAACAACAAGCTGGACAACAAGCAACAGGCGCTTCTTCGCATCACTTGATTCATAAGGCACCTCCATTGGTCTCTCCGACAAGAACAGCTAAGGTTTCCTGCAATAACAAGAATATGACATTGGCACATGGAATGCCACGCATCGCTGTCGCACGAATGGCCAACATTCACCGGAAACGATGGAGGAGCTGCGCCGCCGCCACAACATGCACACCCTGTCCGGTAATTGACGCGGACGATACGAATGCTACTCGAGCTGTTCGGAGAGTTCCATCCATTCGAGTTCAAGTTCTTCGGACTCGTCGGTGACGGCTTGAAGCTGGTCGTTGAGCTTGCCTAGGCCCTCGTAGTCGCTGGGGTCGTGCGCGGCCATTTGCTGCTCAAGATCGGCTTTCTGCTCTTCGAGTTTGGCGAGTTTGCGCTCGATTGCCGATACGCGCTTGGAGGCTTCGTGAAAGGCCTTGCCGGAAAGTTTCGGCGTAGAAGGCGCGGAAGATGCGGTTTCAGCAGTCGCAGACCCACTTGCGGAGTTGCCTGCGGTGCCTTCGGTCGTGGAACCGGCAGTCCCAGCGGAACCGCCCTTCTTGCCTTTGCCGGCACCTGCCTTTTCGTCCGCAAACGGATTCTTGCCGTTCTTGATGGCCTCAGTCATGTCCAGATAATCCTGCACGCCACCGGGCAGGTGGCGCACCTTGCCGCCGATCAGCGCGAACTGCTGATCGGTGACACGTTCGAGCAGATACCGGTCATGGGAGACGACGATCAGAGTTCCCGGCCAAGTGTCGAGCAGATCCTCCATCACGGCGAGCATGTCGGTGTCGAGATCATTGCCGGGCTCATCCATGATGAGCACGTTCGGCTCGTCCAGTAGGATCAGCAGCAACTGCATACGACGCTTCTGACCACCCGATAGGTCCTTGATCGGCGTCATCAGCTGCGCCGACTCGAATCCGAGACGCTCCATCATCTGCCCCGGCGTGGTTTCCTTGCCGTCCACGATATAGCTCGGCTTGTAACGGCTCAGCACTTCCTTGATCTTGTATTTACCGAGCTTCTCCAATTCGTCGAGACGCTGTGAAAGCACCGCGAATTTCACGGTTTTGCCGATATTCACATGACCTACAGTGGGAGTGATCGTGCCGTCAAGAATCTTCAATAACGTCGATTTTCCGGCACCGTTCGCGCCGACGATGCCGAAACGATCGCCAGGTCCAATCAGCCATGTCACGTCGTCAAGAATCTTACGACCGGTAACAGTAATTTTTTGCGCTGCAGAAGTAATTTCTTCTGCAGGATCATCAGTATTATTTTCTTGCGATTCCTGAATTTCTTGCGATTCTTTCGCAGCTGCAGCAACTTGCGCCGCTGCAACACCGGCATCCACCAATCGCGGATCAGTCAGACCGTCGACGGCAACTTCCACGGAACCATGCACTTGCGGCTCGGCGTACATGGCCGGCACCACATCGACGCGCGATGCCGACGCTTCCATGTCGGCAACGTCAGGATCGATATCGGCCTCGCCTTGCACATGTTCGAAAATCTGCGTCACGTCGATCAGGTCAACCACCTGCTTGCCCAAGCGGGATGTGGCCATTTGCTTCAATTCCAGCGTATTGCGCACCGGAGGCACGTCGGCGATGAGCTCACGCGCGGCCTTCACATGGAATTTCTGCTTGGTGGAACGGGCGCGGGCACCGCGGGTAAGCCAGGCAAGTTCCTTACGAGCCAGATTGCGACGTTTCGTTTCACGCACGTCGGCTTGGCGATCGCGTTCCACGCGCTGCAGCATGTATGCGGAATAGCCGCCTTCAAACGGCTCGATTTCGCCGTCATGCACCTCCCACATGGATTCGCACACTTCGTCGAGGAACCAACGGTCATGGGTGACGAGCAGCAGCGCGCCGGATCCGGCCGGCCAACGGTTCTTCAAATGTTCCGCCAGCCAGTGAATGGTCACCACATCCAAATGGTTTGTAGGCTCGTCGAGCGCGAGAATATCCCAATCCTTGAGCAACAGGCGTGCCAAATCAGCGCGGCGACGCTGACCGCCGGAAAGCGAACCGATTTTCGCTTCCAAGCTGATGCCGCCAAGCAATGCTTCGACGATTTCGCGCGACTTGGTTTCCGCAGCCCATTCGTAGTCTTCACGGCCTTCGAGCGCAGCTTCGCGCACGGTGGCGTTGTCGTCGAGCGGGTCACGCTGGTCGAGCATGCCGAACGTAAGCCCGCCGCGAATGGTCACGCGACCGGAATCCGGCTCCTGCGTGCCTTTGAACAAATGCAACAATGTGGACTTGCCGTCGCCGTTCTTACCGACGATGCCGATGCGGTCGCCTTCAAAAACACCCTGCGTTACATCGTTGAAAATATTCTTGGTCGCAAAAGCAAGCGAAACGTGTTCAAGTCCCAAATCATAAGTCGGCATAAGTCACCAATGTAGCGGGAACATCTCCCAAACCTGCAGGCAATGCCGCAACTTGCGAATCGCCACCAGCGCTACGCAGCAATCGGAGCCGCACGCAACTCGGCGATCAGCCCTGCTGCGCCTGAGCCAAATTCTGCCCATACGAATTACAACGAGCGGCAAAGCTTGAAAACACCTGATCCGCAAGCGGCTGCAATTGCGGATTATATTCGGCGAACGCTTCGCGCAGCTGCGACTTCGATCCGCCCACCGCCTTGAGGTCCTTGACCATCGAGGACTCATCCAGCCATTCCTCCAGCAACGTCGGCGTCACTTCGAGATGGAACTGCATGCCCAGCGCGGATCCCAGTCGGAATGCCTGCACCTTGGTGGAAGACGAACGCGCCAGCAGCTGGCCTCCCTCGGGCAAACCCACCACGTCGTTATGCCAGTGCAGCACATCCACGGTTTTGTTCCACATCGAGAAATAATCATGCTTGTCGATGCATTTAATCGGCGCAAAACCGATTTCCGGAGCATCTCCCGACTTCAGCTTCGCCCCCAGCGCGGTGGCGATGATCTGATGCCCCAGGCACACGCCCAACACCGGCTTGCCAACGCTGACCGCAGCCCGCGCGAGCTTGGCCTCGGCCTTTAATCCCGGATACTTGTCGTAGTCGAGCGCACCCATCGGGCCGCCCATGATCACCACGCCGGAAACCTCGCCAAAATCAGGCAAATCCGGTTTCTTCTGCTTGGCGACATTGATGATTTGATACTGCAGTCCCAAATCATCCAGACTGTCTAAAATGCGTCCCGGTCTCTCCCACGGAACGTGTTGCAAAATCAGCACCTGCGATTGCGTCATACATTCTATTGTTGCATCACCTACGTAAACGATGTTCACAAATCCAACAAAAACCGTTTTGCCGTTCATTTTCATCTCGCATGCATGTCCGATTCTGGCAATACTCTCGTGGTTATGACGAACACGCAAGAACCGCAGAATATCAACATTTCTAGCGTCGCAACCGCAGTTGACGCAGTGGCGAGCGCCGCTGCCGATCTGAAGCTGTACGACACCGCATCGCACGCCGTGTCGAATTTCACGCCGATCAAGCCTGGTCAGGTCGGCATGTACGTGTGTGGCGCCACCGTGCAGAGCTCGCCGCATATCGGCCATATTCGTGCGGCTGTCGCGTTTGACGTGGTGCGTCGCTGGTTCGAGCGTTTGGGCTACAAAGTCACGTTCGTGCGCAATGTCACCGATATCGACGACAAGATTCTCGATAAGGCTGCGGCCGCCGGTCAGCAGTGGTGGGAGCGCGCGTACATTTACGAGCGTGAATTCACTGAGGCTTACAACACGTTGGGTGTTGAGCCGCCTACGTATGAGCCGCGTGCGACCGGCCACATGATCGACATGATCGATCTGATCAAGCAGATCATCGACAACGGCCACGGCTACGTGGTGACTGACGAGAACGGCAATCCGACCGGCAATGTGTATTTCGACGTTGCCAGCTGGCCGCACTATGGCGAGTTGACGCATCAGAAGCAGACCGCTGTGGCCGATGCCGCTTCCGAGGTGGCCGATGCCATGGGTCCGTCTGTCGACAATACGGGCAACGACAAGTACAATCCGGTGGATCCTGCGGACATGTCGGAAGACAAGCATGATCCGCGTGATTTCGCATTGTGGAAGGCTCCGAAGGATTCCGATCCGCTTGACGCGCGTTGGAATACTCCGTTCGGCACGGGTCGCCCGGGTTGGCATATTGAATGCTCGGCAATGAGCCACCGCTATTTGAAGGATATGTTCGACATTCATGGCGGCGGGCTGGACTTGCGTTTCCCGCACCATGAGAACGAAATGGCGCAGACTCGTGCCGCCGGTTACGATTCGGCGGCTCGTTGGATGCATTCCGCATGGGTTACCGCCAAGGGTGAGAAGATGTCGAAGTCGCTGGGCAACGGCTTGTCCGTACCGGCGGTTTTGGCGGAAAATTCCGCTTGGGTGGTGCGTTACGCGCTTGGTTCCGTGCAGTATCGTTCCATGTTGGAATGGTCGGATCAGACGTTGACCGAGGCTCAGTCCGCGTACGATCGTGTGTCGAATTTCATCGAACGTGCCGGTGCCGCCGTTGGCGGGCAGCCGTCCCGTGAGGAGATCGTTTCGGTTTCCGCCGATGAGCTGCCGGCTGATTTCGTCGCCGCAATGAATGACGATATTAATGTTTCCGGCGCCTCCGCTGCAATTTTCACGGCGATTCGTTCTGGCAACACGTTGCTTTCGAAGCTTGCCGATCGTGTTGATTCGGATGTTGCGAAGGATGAAGTTCGCGCTGTTTTGGTGAATGTGCGTGCGATGCTCGATACGCTTGGTTTGGATCCGTTGGCGGAACCGTGGGTAAGCGAGGGTGCGGCCGGCTGCGCCGCCGGAGCCGGTGCCGATTCCGCTGAGCATACTGCGCTTGACCGTTTGGTTTCCGAACAGTTGGAGGAGCGTACCGAAGCCCGCAAGGCCAAGGATTTCGCCCGCGCCGACGCCATTCGTGATGCCTTGGGCGCAGCCGGAATCGCCATCGAAGACACCCCACAAGGCCCCACCTGGACCCTCAAATAATCCCCCATCTCTTCTGAAAAAAACGTTGGCCGGTCTACCCCAGACCGGCCAATTTCATATCAGAAACCTAAAAGTCATTCCTAAATCTATCTTTACTTCCGAATCTCATCGGCACGATCTTCGATATCTTCAAAAAAGAGTTCCTGAGCACCCGCAGATTCCACGCCGTAGTATCGATGAACAATCTCATCAATATCCATCCAATTTTTCAGCCGCAAAGCATTAAACAGCACTGCCGCATCATCAAGGTCTTTCTGCGATCTACGATCAGACATCGCTTTCATCGCCAAAAGATATTTCTTCGAAGCAAACGTAACTTTCAAACCATTAGCATCGCTATACACTTCCGGATTGTCATCCCCTATGGGCGGCATAACATCATGGATTTGCATATTAAGCCAATTATTTGGCACATTATTACGATTCCCGACAACTTCCGCCACGCTTTGAATTTCATAAAAAGGACGAAACATGGAATCGACATCTTGTGTAGTTCGCAATTCCGGAACGTAGTAGACCATCGCGGTCCCGCCATAAATGGCGATAGTTCCTTCGATTCCGCGAGTATGACACTCTTCAATCAGCTCATCAAGAAGCTGCATCAGTTTTTGTCTGGTCATTTCCATAGCAGCTCACCTCGCGGAATGATTACGTTGTACCATGCAAAGAACTCATCCGGAGGCGTGGCGGACCGATAAATCTTTCGCAACGGGGTCCACTCGGCATCAAGTTTCAGCGATTGAGGGGACACGTCCCCTTTACTCCAATGCTGATAGTCATAGAGCCCAGCCATAAAGGCCTGCCAACGCACGTCCATCCCCTTAGTGACTTTCTTAAAATCGGCAGGCTCATCATCAGGAAATTCCATCAGATTGCGCATTCCAGCTGAAACACGGGTCCATTGCTCTTCCGTTCCCGAATACTGCTGGATCGACTGCATGAGATCACTCATTGCAGGGCCGATTACGCGAACAGTCGCACGCTCCAAAGGGGAAAGCGTCAGCTCATATCCCAAAGTACGCGCCGCAGCATCAACCTTATTGAGGGTGGGAACGGTTTTGCCACTCAACGTTCTCGAGACAACGGATTCAGCCATGTTCGAAGCACGCGAAAAATCCGCCGCGTTCAGACCGGCGTTCTTCATAAGCTCTCGTAACAGTTCATCGGCTTGCATATATGCAAGTCTACACTATTGGCAGCCCGAACGCTGATGCGAAATTTCCCGCGGGACGGCTAGACTGAGGAACATTATGGCAGCATTTAGTTCTTTGACAGATAGGCTCTCGAATGCGTTCAAGCATCTGAAGAGCAAAGGCAAGCTTTCCGAGGCTGATATCGATGGTACGATCCGCGAAATCCGCCGCGCGCTGCTCGACGCCGATGTGGCGCTCGACGTGGTGCGTTCCTTCACCGGCCGAATCCGCGAGCGTGCGCTCGGCACCGAGGTTTCCCAGGCGCTGAATCCGGCCCAGCAGGTCGTGAAGATCGTCAACGAAGAGTTGACGGCCGTGCTTGGCGCTGGCGTTGACCGACCGCTGAATTTTGCGAAGAATCCGCCGACCGTCATCATGCTCGCCGGTCTTCAGGGTGCTGGTAAAACCACCCTCGCAGGCAAACTCGGCTACTGGCTGAAGGATTCCGGCCACACTCCGCTGTTGGTCGCGGCCGATTTGCAGCGTCCGAACGCGGTGACGCAGCTGCAGGTGGTCGGCGAACGCGCCGGCGTGCCCGTCTATGCTCCCGAAAAGGGCGTCCAATCCGATGGCGGCGAGGCCGTCGCAGCTCCGGGCCAGACCTCCGGCGACCCGGTGAAGGTGGCCCGCGATTCGATCGCGCTAGCCAAGCAGAAGCTGTACGACACGGTCATCATCGATACCGCAGGCCGTCTCGGCGTTGACGAAGAGCTGATGAAGCAGGCTCGCGATATTCGCGACGCCGTGCAGCCGAACGAAATCCTGTTCGTGATCGACGCGATGATCGGTCAGGATGCCGTGCAGACGGCGAAGGCGTTCGATGAGGGCGTGGACTTCACCGGCGTGGTGCTTTCGAAGCTTGATGGCGACGCCCGTGGTGGTGCCGCGCTTTCGGTCGCCTCCGTTACCGGCAAGCCGATTCTGTTCGCTTCCACTGGCGAAGGTCTGAAGGATTTCGAGGTTTTCCACCCGGATCGTATGGCTTCCCGCATTCTCGATATGGGCGATATTCTTACCCTGATCGAGCAGGCGCAGAAGCAGTTCGATGAGGAAGAGGCTCGTAAGGCCGCCATCAAGATTTCCGATGGTTCCTTTGGTTTGGATGATTTCCTCGATCAGCTGCAGCAGGTGCGCAAGCTTGGTCCGATGAAGAATCTGCTTGGCATGATTCCGGGTATGGCCGCGCATCGTAAAGAACTTGAGCAGTTCGACGAGAGGGAAATCGATCGTACTGAAGCCATTATTCGTTCGATGACTCCTGCGGAACGTCGTGACCCTTCGATTATTGACGGTTCTCGTCGAGCTCGTATCGCTTACGGTTCCGGCGTGACCGTTTCGCAGGTGAACGCGCTGTTGCAGCGTTTCGAGCAGGCCGCGAAGATGATGAAGCGTATGAGCAACAAGGCCGGCGCTGGCATGCCTGGCTTTGGCGGCCCTGCCATGGGCGGGGGCAAAGGCAAGGGTAAAGGCAAGAAGGGCAAGAAGAAGGGCGGTAAGTCCGGCAATCCGATGAAGCGCGAGGCTGAAGAGAAGGCATTGCGCGACAAGCTTGCCGGCAAGAACTCCGACGGTAAGTCTTCCGGCGGTTCCGCTTTTGCCAAGAAGCCGCAGAATCCTGCACTTCCCGCCGGATTGCAAGACTTGATGGGCGATGCCGGTGAGCTGCCGCCGAACTTTGGCGGCGGACTGTCCGGCTTGCTGCACTAAAGCAAGCGACGCGAAAACGGTAACGTATAAAAAGGGGATGTGGTTCAAGACGAATCGCATCCCCTTTTTGCGTACTCCAATCAGCTGTTTTCAGCTGAATCGACTACCTTATAATCGCCATCAACTACTTCAACGTCAACGTGGCAGCAAGCGCAAGATGATCGCTACCTTCAACGCAGAACGAACTCACGTCGGAAGCGTCCAATCCCTTGGTGAAAAGCACATGGTCGAGAATGATGCGCGGCCACGGCAGCCATGATGGGAACGTGGCATGACGGCCCTTCGCCTCGCACAAGGCCGCATCCTTGAAGCCCGCATTCAGCAGCTTGCGGAAGCTTGGATGATCGGTACCGGAATTCAAATCACCCAACACAACGGTGATGTCGCCCTGCTTCTGAGTGGTCGCCAACTCCCCCAAACCGATGATGCCGGCGGACCATTCCCTGCATCCGCGCATCGGAGACTTCGGATGTGCCGAAACAAACGTGATGCCGCGCATCGAATCGATCGGGAAGCACACGCCCGGCACGTCGGCCGCGGGAATCACCGCAGTGACCGGAGACATGTCGCTTGGTTCAATACGAATCCACACACCGTTGAATCCGCCATTGTCCGTTCCCTTGCTCTCCCCCAACTGACGGTACGGAAGCAAATCAGACAATCCCGAAGCGTCCAATTGCGCAACCAGATCGTCCGTCAATTCCTGCAATGCAAGTACTGCAATATCATGTTTTTTGACCGCACTGACGATTGCCGCAGCGTTGGCGCGACCAAATCGGCAGTTCAGCGTCATCACACGGAAACGGCCATGTTTCGCGGATTCCGTAACAGCTTCATTGCTTGTTTCACGAGATGTTTCACGCTTTTCCGCAAGTTTTTCGGCAACCCTCTGCGCAG
>OGHF01001783.1_pt1 | contig 12142 bp, 9 predicted proteins | sample 1571481 | NCBI WGS metagenome assembly OGHF01 (sample SAMEA2581952, study PRJEB24529) | metagenome | biome: Human gut stool | place: China | collected 2011
CCTGGGCGCAGGCTCACGACGACACCCCCGCCAAGGCGAACTTCGGCGGCGAGGGCCGGAATGTGGAGTACCGCGAGGGCCTGTATGTGGGCTACCGGTACTATCAGACCGCCGGTGTGCCGGTGGCGTTCCCCTTCGGCTACGGCCTGAGCTACACCGCCTTCGCGTACAGTGATCTGAAGGCAGACGAGAAGGGCGTGACCCTTACCGTCACCAACACCGGCAGCTGTGCCGGTGCCGAGATCGTCCAGCTCTACGTCGCAAAGCAGGACGCAAAAATCTTCCGTCCGGCGCAGGAGCTGAAGGGCTTTGCAAAGGTATTCCTGAAAGCAGGCGAGAGCAGGACGGTGAGCATCGCTCTGGACGACAAGGCGTTCCGCTACTGGAACGTCAAGACTGACCGCTGGGAAGTCGAAGGCGGAAGCTATCAGCTCTGCGTGGGTGCATCCAGCGCAGACATCCGGCTGACAGCGGAAGTCTCCGTCAAGGGGACCAACGCTCCCGACCCCTACGAGGGTCTCGACCTGCTCCACTACGTCTCCGGTCAGATCACCTATGTGACCGACGCCGAGTTCGAGGCTCTGCTGGGCCATCCGATCCCGGAGGATGTCGTCCGCATCGACCGGAACATGACGCTGGGCGAGATGGACCATGGCCGCAGTCCGCTGGGCTGGGTGGCACAGAAGGTGCTGCGCTGCCGTCTGGACAGCAGCTTTGCAAAAGGCACCCCCGACCTGAACACCGTGTTCCAGTATAATATGCCGCTGCGCGCGCTGGCCAAGATGACCAACGGCATGGTGAGCATGGGCATGGTGGACGGCCTCGTCTGGGAGCTGAAAGGCTTCTGGCTCGTGGGCATCCTTCGGGTCATCTATGAGTTCGTCAAGAATCTCATCCTGAACAGCCAGATGGAAAACCGGCTCAAAAACAGCTGAAAGGAATAAGGTCATGAATTTCTGGAATAACTTTGCCGCAAAGCATCCGGCCGCGGCCAAATGGGTGCGGGAGGGCGGACTGTTCGTCATCGTGTCCAACCTCATCACCGTGTTCAAATATCTGCTTCTGCAGTTCCTGCCCAAGGCATTTGCAAGCCTGCCGGTGGTGGACTTCGGCTGGCCGGGCATCGACATCACCCTGTTCGGCGAGACCTTCAAGTGGAACATCCTCGGCTATGACGCGGCCCACGGCGGCCTGCCCTACTTCTGCGCCTACATGGTGGCCATGGTCATCGGCGAGTGCATCAATTTCCCCATCCAGCGCAGCTTCGTCTTCCGCAGCAAGGGCAGCCTCGCCAAGCAGATCGGCTGGTATCTGCTGGCTTTCTGCCTCATCACCTGCATCGTCAACTCCATCAACTGCATCTGGGTGGCTGTGGCCGGTCTGCTGGTGCCTGATTTCATCTACAACATCGGCACCACGGTGCTCAACGGCGGCATCTCGATGATCATCTTCTTCTTCGTGAACAAGATCATCTTCCCCGAAGGCGAAGCCGCAAAATAATCTGTCATCTTCTTTGTTTTCATCATTTTCTTCATCCGAACCAACAGGCCGTCCTCCTCTGGAGGACGGCCTGTTGGCATATTGAGCGGTTTTGGACGCTGCAAAGGACGAAATTTCGGTCATAGGGGAAGAATCTGCCCAGGGGTCTTGCACTTTGATGCTTTACTGTGGTAAAATCAGGCCGTGCTTTTATCATAGAGGAAAAAAGCACCAAAGGGGGAACGTATATGAGTGAGATCTGTATCATCGTCACCATCGTCGTCTATCTTGCGGCCATGCTGCTGGTGGGTTTCGCCTACAGCAAGACCAACAACGACAGCACCGACTTCTACCTTGGCGGTCGGAAGATGGGTCCGCTGGTCACGGCCATGAGCGCCGAGGCCAGCGATATGTCCAGCTGGCTGCTGATGGGTATGCCGGGTCTGGCCTATCTGACAGGCATTGCCTCGCCGGGCTGGACAGCCATCGGCCTTGCGCTGGGTACCTGGCTCAACTGGCTCATCGTGGCTCGGCGGCTCCGCCGCTATTCGGCCAACCTCGACGCCATCACGGTACCGCAGTTCCTGTCGCTTCGCTTCCATGACCAGCGCAACCTGCTGAACGCTCTGGGCGCAGTCATCATCATCGTCTTCTTCGTGCCGTATACGGCCTCGGGCTTTGCGGCCTGCGGCAAGCTGTTCCACAGCCTCTTCGGCGTAGATTACATGGCGGCAATGCTGGTGTCGGCCCTCGTCATCGTGGGCTATACCATCCTCGGCGGCTTCCGCGCCGTCACCACCACCGACCTCATCCAGTCGATGGTCATGTCGCTGGCCCTCATCGCGGTGCTGGGCTACGGTATCGTCGTGGCAGGCGGCTGGGGCGCTGTGGTGGAGAATGCCCAGAGCCTTTCCGGCTACCTGACCATGACGGCCAGCCACGACGCCGTGACCGGCGGGGCCACGTCCTACAGCCTGCTGGACATCGTCTCCACCATGGCGTGGGGTCTCGGCTACTTCGGTATGCCCCACATCCTGCTCCGCTTCATGGCCATCGAGGACGAGAAGAAGCTGGTGCTCAGCCGCCGCATTGCCACCGTCTGGGTGGTCATCGCCATGGCGGCGTCCATCGTCATCGGCATGGTGGGCCTCGGCATGACCAGGGTCGGTGCGCTGGAATTCCTCAGCGGCTCGTCCAGTGAGACCCTCATCGTCCGCATCGCCAGCCTCATCAGCCAGCACGGTGTGCTGGCGGCAGTCCTCGCCGGACTCATCCTTGCAGGCATCCTGGCGGCCACCATGTCCACGGCGGACAGCCAGATGCTGGCCGCTGCGTCCAGCGTGTCCCAGAACATTTTGCAGGAGTTCGGCCACCTCAAGCTGAGCGAGAAGCAGAGCCTCTTCGCAGCCCGCCTGACCATCATCTGTGTCAGCGTGGTGGGCGTGGTGCTGGCCCGCGACCCGGATTCCAGCGTCTTCGGCATCGTCAGCTTTGCGTGGGCCGGTTTCGGCGGCTCCTTCGGCGCTGTCGTCCTCTGCGCCCTGTTCTGGAAGCGCTGCAACTGGCAGGGCGCGCTGGCCGGTATGCTCTGCGGCGGCCTGATGGTCTTCGTCTGGAAGTACATCGTCAGCCCGCTGGGCGGCGTCTTCGGCATCTATGAGCTGCTGCCCGCCTTCCTCGTCTCGCTGGCCGTCTGCGTGGTGGTCAGCCTCGTGACCCCGGCTCCCACGGAGGATATTCTGGCCGAGTTCGACGCGGCAAAATAACCGGCGAAAACAAGAGGAGGGCCTGTGCTGAAACCCGGCACAGGCTCTCCTTTTATGCTTGTGTGACGCTTCCGTGTTCCACCCGGTAGACCTTGTCAAACTGCTTCATGAATGCCCCGGAGACGTCGTGGGTGATGGCCACCACCATGCAGGGGAGAGCGAGCAGATTTTCCATGATCTGTCCGCTGGTGTCGGGGTCGAGGCTGGCGGTGATCTCGTCGGCGATGATGAGGTCGTACCGGCGAAGCGCCAGCCGTGCGATGCCGATGCGCTGGCGCTGCCCGCCCGAGAGATTCTTGCCGTTCTCGCTGATGAGGGTGTCGAGGCCGTCGGGCAGGGTGCTTACCCAGTCGGTGAGGCCCGCCATCCCGATGGCGTGGGAAAGCTGAGCCTCGGGGAAGTCCGCGCCGAGGCAGATGTTGCTGCGGAGGGTGTCATTGAAGAGATAGGTTGTCTGGGCAATGTAACCTACCCGCTGGTAGAGGCTCTGACGGTCGATGTCCCGCAGCTGCTGGCCGTTGAAGAGGATGCTGCCGGTATAGTCTGGGTAGTACTGGAACAGCAGCTTTGCCAGTGTAGACTTGCCGCAGCCGCTTTCGCCCACGAGGACGGCTTTTTCCTGCCCGGAGACCGTCAGCCGGACGCCGCGCAGCACCGGTGCAGCGGCTCCGGGGTAGGAAAAGCCGGTGTCCTTGCACTCGATGTGCTCGAGTTTACCGATGGCCCGGCCTGCAGAGACTTTTTCCGGGCCGGACATGGCTGCTTCCAGCCGCTGACGGATGCCCTTCGAGGATCTGACCTTGGCCCAGCACTGGGCGATCTGATTACAGGGCGTGATGACGAAGTTCGCCATGCTGGCGGCGGTGGAGACGGTGCCCATCGTCAGCCGCCCGTCGAAAGCGAGAAAAAGGCCCACCAGCATGACGATGGGGAAGATGAGGTTGCTGATGAGAGAGGTGTTGACCACCATGGCGTTGAGGCTCTGCTGGTAGGCCTGCTCGCTGTCGCGGGCCTGCCGGGCAGCATCCCGGTGGCGGGCAGCATAGGCGTCCTCCCGCAGAAAGCCCCGGATGACCTCGAACCCGCCCAGAAGCTCCTTGAGCTGCTGGGTGTAGCCCGCCATCTGGAGCGAAAAAGCGTCTCGGGAGGCTTTGAGCCGCTCATTCATCTTCCGGGGCAGGACCAGCGGCGGCACGGTCACAAGCAGGATGGCCGCCAGCATCACCGGGCTGATGTAAAGGTACATCCCCAGCGCACAGAGCATGATGCCGCCCCAGAACGCGATGTTGAAGAGGGACATATAATAGTCGTCGTAGAGGGTGCGCAGGTCGGTGGTCAACAGGGAGAGATAGGCTGCGTCGCCCTCCCGCTGATATTGGGACACCGGGCGGCGCAGCACCCGCTCCATGACCTGCCCCCGTACCTGCTCCACGGCGCCGCAGGCGAGTTTTGTAAAGGAGCGGCGGCTCAGCCGTTCGAAAAACCAGCTGGTGAAGGTGATGAGGAACACCAGCCCCATATAGCCCAGTGCCTCCTGCTTGCTCTTGGAGTCGATGAGCCACTTGAGCTGGAAGTTTTTCAGCGGCGCGAAAAAGGATACCGCCGCTGTAAAGAGCGCGAAGAGCATGAGCTTCACCCAGTGGTGTCGGAAGTAGTCGTTGACCGTTGCTTTTTTCATGCGCAGTATCCTCCGCAGAGTACTATAGCAGTTTGCGTTTTTAATGCACAAGCAACATCCGCAAACTGCATATCGCAAATATGCTATTTTGATAGGCACTATTTTTGAAAATTGCGATAAATCAAACCGTTTTCTTTGCAGTAGTGGTAAATACCATCCTCAGCACAGGTACCGCAGACCTCGCTGGCGATGGCTTTCAAATCGGCAGAGGCGTTGCCCATGGCAACGCTGTGACCGACAGCCTGAAACATTTCTATATCGTTGTTCCCATCGCCGAAGGCCATCGCGTCTTCCTTTGTCAGGCCGTAATAGGCCAGAACTTTCCGGATACCGGCTCCTTTTCCGCCGGAGCTGGGGATGATGTCTACGGCCCGGTCCCACCACGCGGCGATTTTTGCACCGCTCGTGCCTTTGAGAATGGCGGGCCAGTCGCTTTCGCGGCAGCCCATCAGCAGCTGGAAAACTTCACCTCGGGAGACTTCATCGAACTTATCGGAAATGACCGGTGCTCGTCCGCCGATGGCGTAATATGCCGTCAGATCGTCATCCGTTCCGTTGGAGAGCAGCTGCGTCCGTCCTGCAACCGAAACGGGCCGCCCCAGAGCAGCCGCATTTCTGAGGATGGTCTGCACATCCTGCGGCGGGATGGGGCTGGCAAAAATATCTCCGCGACGGTCGTAGCAGTAGGAGCCGTTGTAGGTAAGAAAGACGTCGAACTCAACGCCGTCGAATTTCGGCACAATGAGCGGAGAACGCCCGGTGGCGACGGCCAGCAGGATGCCGTTTTGCTGTAAGCGGCGCAGAGCGTCCAGTGTCCGTTCAGTAATACGCTTTTTCTCCATGTCGATGAGGGTGCCGTCGATGTCAAAAAAGATGATGCGGGGTTTGTGCATGGTGCTGTACCTCCAATGTAAAAAGAGGGGAGAGACTTACCTGCGGGTCTTGCGGTCAGGATACATCAGGAACCTCCTGCTTATTTTTATCCAGCCCATCGAACTGCTTTACGATCTGCGGGTCTTTCAGTTTGATGACCTTGCCGGAGAGGTAGTGCAGGGTGTTTTCCTCCGGCACGTCCAGAAAGCTGATGCGCACCGCGCACAGTGCCTGCGTCTTGGTGCCGGTACGCTCGTTCATCTTGCGGTTGCCGTATTTGATATCGCCCAGCACCGGCTTGCCCAGATAGGCCAGATGGGCGCGTATCTGGTGAGTGCGGCCGGTGATGAGGCCGATGCGGCAGAGGGCGAAGGGGCCAGCCGTCCGCAGCACGTCCACATCGGTGATGATCTGCTTGCGGCGCTCGTCCTGGGACTGGTGGGCGTGGATGCTCACCTTATTGTTCTTCTCGTCGTGCTCCCACCATGCAGTGAAGCGCCCGCTCTGGGGGATGCCCACCGTGATGGTGTAGTATTCCTTCTTGAGCAGGTCGGTGCGGATAATCTCGTTCATGTCCCGGAGAGCGGCGTAGCTCTTGGCCGCGATGACGAGGCCCTCGGTGCCGCGGTCGAGGCGGTTGCAGATGCCGGGCTTGAAGCGGTTCTCGCCCTGAGGGTCGTACTCGCCCTTCTGGGCCAGATACTGGGTGAAGGCGTCCACAAGGTTTGCGTCGCCGGTGCGGTCGCTGTGGCAGAGCAGGTGGGTGGGCTTGTAGAGGACGGCAATGTTCTCGTCCTCGTAGATGACCGTCACCTTGGGCTGGTTCTGCTGCTTTTTGGGGGCGGGCTTGCGGGTTGGCTTTGCGCCCTCAGGCGGGAAGAATTCGTCGTTGATGTAGAGCTCGATGAGGTCGCCGGCCTTGATGCGGTCTTCGGGTACACCCTTTTTGCCGTTGACTTTGATGCGCTTGTTGCGGAAGCTCTTGTATAAAAGGCTGGTAGGGAAGTCGCGGGTCACGCTCTGGACAAAGCGGGAGAGGCGGACACCCTCGTCGTTGGCGGTGGCAGTGTATTGTTTCATAAAAGTATATCCTTTTTGCTTTTCTGGAAAGATTCTGCTTGCCTTTTTGCCAAAGGCTCCCCTACAAGGGGAGCTGGCGAGGAGCTTGCGACGAGACTGAGAGGTTGTACGAAGGATGGCTTTGCCGTAGGAATGAAACCTCTCCGTCATTGCTTCGCAATGCCACCTCCCCTATCGAGGGGAGGCTCTGGCGTACCGAAAAGTGTTCTTTCTACTTTATAATAATCTACTCTCCCCATGAAGTCAACGCAGAATATTTTCTGTCGGCTCTTGTCTTTTGCCGAAAATGGGGTACTATAAAAGAAACGACTACAAACAAAGGAGCGCAGCTATGGCAGGACAGAACATAAGCCACGAGGGTCATCGGCAGCGGATGCGCGCCCGGGTGGAGCAGTACGGGCTGGAAAGCCTCGCACCCCACGAGGCACTGGAATATCTGCTCTACATCACCAACGCCCGCCGGGATACCAACGGCATCGCCCACGCGCTGCTGGAGCGTTTCGGCAGCTTTGCCGGTGTGCTGGAAGCCAGTGAAGAAGAACTCTGCCGTGTGCCGGGCGTCGGCCCGGCCAGCGCCCGGATGCTGCATCTCCTGCCCGAGGTGAGCCGGTACTACGAGCACAGCCGCACCAGCACCGAAGGCGCATTGACGACTACTGAGCGGCTGGCGGCTTACCTGAAACCCCGCTTCGCCGGGGCAAAACAGGAGAAAGCCCTGCTCCTTTCGCTGGACAGCCGCAGCCGGGTAAAGAGCGTATACTGGCTCAAGGAGGGGAACAGCCGGATGGTGAGCCTCGAGGTGAAGGACGTCGTCTCGGCGGCGCTCCGGGGCGGGACGGAAAGCGTCGTGCTCTGCCACAACCACCCCAACGGTGTGCCGCTGCCCTCCCGCGAAGACCTCGCCGCCACCGAGAACATCGTCCGTGCGCTGGGGCTGGTCAAGATACGCCTGCGCGACCACATCATCCTCGCCGAAAACGACTACTTCTCCATGCGGGAATCCAACCGCCTGCCGTTCTACGACTTCGAAACCGGCGCAATGTTACGCCCCTATGGAAGAGAATGATTTACATTATAAAATAATTGTGGTATAATGGCTGCAAGAGATACAACTAATCGTAGTTTTGAAAAGGAGGGCTTTTTGTGGCAGAGGAAAAATTCCATCTGGTGTCGTCCTACGCCCCCACGGGCGACCAGCCGCAGGCCATCGCGCAGCTGGTAGAGGGGGTAGAGCGGGGCGACCGCTGCCAGACCCTGTTGGGAGTCACCGGCAGCGGCAAGACCTTCACGATGGCGAACGTCATCGCCCAGTGCAACCGTCCGACGCTGGTGCTGGCCCACAACAAGACGCTGGCCGCCCAGCTCTGCACCGAGTTCCGCTCGTTTTTCCCGGACAACGCCGTGGAATATTTCGTCTCCTACTACGACTACTACCAGCCGGAGGCCTATATCCCCAGCACCGATACCTATATCGAAAAGGACAGCGCCATCAACGACGAGATAGACCGCCTGCGCCACTCGGCCACGGCGGCGCTCTCGGAGCGGCGGGACGTCATCATCGTCGCGTCGGTGTCCTGCATCTACTCGCTGGGCGACCCCATCGACTATCGCAGCATGGTCATCAGCCTGCGGCCCGGGATGCAGATGGAGCGGGATGAGTTGTGCGAAAAGCTGGTGACGCTCCAATATGAGCGCAACGATGTCAATTTCATCCGCAACAAGTTCCGCGTCCACGGCGACATCGTGGACATCTACCTGGCCTATATGAGCGAGCTGGCCATCCGGGTGGAGTTCTTCGGCGACGAGATCGACCGCATCACCGAGTTCAACCCCCTCACGGGCGCCAAGCAGAACGTGGTCAAGCACGTTGCCATCTTCCCGGCCAGCCACTACATCGTCAGCGCCGACAAAAAGGCTGCCGCCATTGAAAAGATTCGCGCCGAGTGCGACGCGCAGGTGAAGCAGTTCACCTCGGAAGGTAAGCTCATCGAAGCCCAGCGCATCCAGCAGCGGACGAACTACGACATTGAGATGCTGACGGAAGTGGGTATCTGCAAGGGCATCGAGAACTATTCTGCCGTTCTGTCGGGCCGTGCGCCGGGCAGTATGCCCACGACTCTGCTTGACTATTTCCCGGACGACTTCCTGCTCTTCGTAGACGAGAGCCATGTTACCCTGCCGCAGGTGCGGGCCATGTACGGTGGCGACTACGCCCGCAAAAAGACGCTGGTGGAGTACGGTTTCCGCCTGCCGTCGGCCTTTGACAACCGCCCCCTCAAGTTCGAGGAAGTGGAATCCAAGCTCAACCAGATGATATTCGTCTCGGCCACCCCCGGCGAGTACGAGCGGAAGAACAGCACCCAGGTGGCCCAGCAGGTCATCCGGCCCACTGGTCTGCTGGATCCGCTCATCTCGGTGCGCCCCGTAGAGGGGCAGGTGACGGACCTTCTGGGCGAGATAAACGCCCGCATCGAGCGGCATGAGCGCGTCCTGGTCACGACGCTGACCAAGAAAATGGCCGAAGATCTGACGGATTACTTTACCGAACAGGGGATAAAGGTCAAGTATATGCACCACGAGGTGGACACCTTCGAGCGAATGGAGATCATCAAAGACCTCCGCCTCGGCACCATCGACGTGGTGGTGGGCATCAACCTGCTGCGTGAGGGCCTCGACCTGCCCGAGGTCAGCCTTGTGGCCATCCTCGACGCCGACAAAGAGGGCTTCCTCCGCAGCGAGACGAGCCTCATTCAGACCATCGGCCGCGCCGCCCGCAACGCCGAAGGTCTGGTCATCATGTACGCCGACGAGGTGACGGACAGCATGGACCGCGCCATCACCGAGACCGAGCGCCGCCGCGCCATCCAGATGGCCTACAACGCTGAGCATGGCATCGTGCCGAAAACCATCATCAAGGATGTCCGGGAAATTCTGGAGATCTCCAAGAGCGAGGACGCCGGACACAAGGCCAAGGGCAAGCCCAAAAAGCTGACGGAGGCGGAGCGGACGGCGGAGATCGCCAAGTTGGAGCAGGAGATGAAGGAGGCCAGCAAGCTGCTGGAATTCGAGTATGCCGCCGTGCTGCGTGACCGCATCATCGAGCTGCGGGGCGGTAAATAGCGGACAAATTTCGAGAGAAAACACGCCAAAACCGAAAACAAACTGTACGAACCGATTGGAAAAATACAGGGGGTATTTATGGAAAAACGCTCTGCTCTGCAAAAGGCTGTCCTGATCTCCGTTGCGGCTATGGCAGTGACCTTCGCCATCCTGACGTTTGTATTTCACAGACTTGAGGGTGTGAAATTTGAAGAGGGGTTCCTGCGGGTGTCGGTGCAGGCCGATGATCCCGCCGCGACGGTCTACGCCGGGAAGGTTCAGGGTGAGCGGGTGAAGATCACCGTGACGGACTGCCCCGATGAACAGCGGACGGAGGTGGTGGTTCAGGTCGGGGACCGCGTCCGTGACGAGTGCGCGGTGGAGACCGGCCTGCCGCCCATTCAGGCGGACCAGCTGGGACCGGTGGAGCACATCCGAATCACCCGGAACGGTCAGCTCCTTTTTGAGGGCGGCTATACGGCGGAGCACGACATGGGATGGTACGATCTGGAGGGAAACTGGGCCCCATTTTCCGGATTGGAGGCCACCTTCAGGACCAGCGGAGAAAACTACTGGGATTCCTATAAAACCTCCGCTGGGACGATCCTGGCCTTCGCAAGAGGACCGGAGCGGACGGCCCGGGGCAGTTGGATGCTGTATTTCACCATGCTGCTGTTTTCCGGCCTGCTGGCGCTGGACGCCGCATACCCATTGGCCCTGTTCCGCTGGCAGCATATGTGCGACGTGAAGGACCCGGAGCCGTCGGACTTCTATCTGGGAATGCAGCGGGCGGGCTGGTGCATTTATCCGATCCTGCTGCTCATCGGGTACAACATCGCCCTGTGGGTGCTGCCGTAGCCGACTGAAAACGGGGTGACCCAAAACAGACAAATGTATGTCCGAATGGGCATTTTACATACAGAAAAAACACGAAAAACATTGCAAAGGAAAACATACTATGGAACACACAAAAACCAGGGGGTGTCTGGACAGCCTGGCCTTAAAACTGCTGGCCATGGCCCTCATGCTCTGCGACCACCTGTGGGCCACGGTGCTGCCCGGCGTCATGTGGCTGACGGCGGTGGGCCGCGTCGCTTTCCCCCTTTTTGCCTTTCAGGTGGCGGAGGGCTTTCAGCGGACCCATGACCGGAAAAAATACCTGCTGCGGATGCTGGTCTTTGCCCTGATCTCTGAGATCCCCTTTAACTACCTGTACTACTCCTCCCCGGTGTTCCCCTTCCATCAGAACGTGATGTTCACCTTCTTCATCGCCCTTCTGCTGATGCTGGGGCTGGAAAAGGTCCGGAGCAAGGGAACGGGGCTGTATATCCTCGCCGCCGTTTTGAGCCTGCCCGTGGGCTATTTTCTGGGAACGGTCGGCATGGTGGACTACTACGGCAGCGGCGTGGTCACGGTGCTGATCTTCTACCTCTGCCGCCAGATCCCCTACGGCTGGCTCGGCGAGGTGGCGGGACTGGCCTTCCTGAACTGCAAACTGCTGGGGGGCATGACCATCCCCCTGACGCTGGGGAGCTGGACCTTGGAATTCCCGGAGCAGGGCTTGGCGCTGCTGGCCCTGATCCCCATTTGGCTGTATAACGGCAGACAGGGCGCTCACAATAAGGCCATCCAGTATGCCTGCTACGCTTTTTATCCCGCCCACATGCTGATCCTGGCATTGCTGCGGATGTATTTGTAAGAGGTGAGATCTGTGTCCAAGCACAAGGAAGAAAAAACCAACGTCATGCGGACGCTGGAGCAGAAAAAAATCGCCTACACGGCTCATGAGTACCCGGCGGACGGGCCGGTGGACGGTGTGTCCGTGGCGGGCTATCTGGGGCAGGACCCGGAGCAGGTATTCAAAACGCTGGTAACAAAGGGTACCTCCGGGGCATACTATGTATTTGACATCCCGGTGGCGGAAAATCTGGATTTGAAAAAGGCGGCGAAGGCGGTGGGGGAAAAATCCATTGCTATGCTGCCGCAGAAGGAGCTGCTGCCACTGACGGGCTATGTCCACGGCGGGTGCTCCCCGGTGGGGATGAAAAAGCAGTTCCCTACGGTGTTCCACGAAACGGCGGAGCTATTCGATACCATCTGCGTGTCCGCAGGGAAGATCGGCGCGCAGGTAGAGGTGAACCCCGCCGACCTCGTGGCGCTGCTGGGG